>Ga0315298_1005216_pt1 | contig 18693 bp, 17 predicted proteins | sample WHS_1_MG_FD_203077 | JGI IMG/M metagenome (GOLD analysis project Ga0315298, IMG submission 203077) | Extremophilic microbial mat communities from Washburn Hot Springs, YNP, Wyoming, USA - WHS_1_MG | ecosystem: Environmental > Aquatic > Thermal springs > Hot (42-90C) | place: USA: Wyoming...
ATTATTATCCCCTCGATAGGTGGTTGCATCCTTCGGTTCGATGTACGCCATGCATACACTTCCCGAGGTTATAGCGTCGTTAATCAACTGTTGCATGCCAAACGGTTTAATAATATATTTCTCAAAAAAGGGAGCGCCTGTATTTTTACTCAGATAGTAGGCCGGGTTGCGTTTCATGACAAAGCCTTCACTGGTTGACCAGGATACGGGCAGATAGGCACCTAAATTGCCGCTATAATTCATGTTGACCAGTTCAGGTGCACTGACAAACTCATCGGGGCTATTTTCATAATGCACAGCTATATATTTTGGATAGGGCATTAGATCGTAAATAACGTAAATAAAATCCGGATCAACCGTTTTCCTTGTTATCTTGAATGTGACATCGTTTATCTTCTCCGGATTGACAAAAACCGACTTGCCCCCATCTTCATCCTGCCATCTAACTTTCTCGTGACAATTTAGCCAATCAGCAAACATAATATTTTTCAGAGTATATATATAATCGTCTGCCGTGACCTTCGTTCCATCAGACCATTTCAAGTCATCTCTAATTGTAACTGTGTATACCAGCCCGTCCGCTGAAACCTCTATATCCTTTGCCAGGCAACGTAGTTGCACATTGAGGCTGTTATCAAAGACCGCCAGTGGATCTACTATAAAACTCGCATACCGTTTTGATGCACCTTCATCGGTTGCTATAATCCAGTTAAGTGTCTGCGCGTCCTCACCCAATATAGCCTCGGTAAACTCTCCTTTGACAGGATGCAATTGCCGGGTGCCGACTGTGCATGCGGGAACAATCAGTAGAATAACCAGTAAAAATAAAATGATGCTATATAAATTTTTTTTCATTTCGCTCCTTATATGTGGAAATAGCTATTTTATTTATAACGCATTTATATACCTTTAGTTTCATTAGGAGAAAAATAGTCAAGTTATACTGCACATTCTATGCCAATCGGGCTTAATATACTAACATAAACTTCATATCAAATGAAGCGTTGCTTAATTTCCTCTATCAGCTGATCAACCTTCTCATCAGTATCAGCTCCTACACGTTTCAATGCTTTATCCACCTTTTCATACTTATCGGCATCGTATAAATCATCCAGCATCTCATAAACACCAGCCCTTCTACCCAATCTGTAATTCAGTCTTTCCTTCAGAGGAAGGGAAAGATATCTATTGATAACATTAAGACAGTTATGTTTTGCTTCAGGGAACTTACCTTCCAGTTCAGGCAACAGATTAAGTACATGGTCGCTTTTTAATTCTCCGGTAAATTCCAGCCTGCTTATGAATTCCCCTATTTCCCTGATAATCTCATCTTCGCTCATTACTTCAAATTCGCCTGATTCAACTTTACTCCACATAACAAGCTGTGGACCGATCATCAGTGTTCGTAACCTTATAAAATCCGGATTTATCTCATTCAAAACACGTGCAGTTTCCGATGCGTGTTCAAGCCAAAGCCTGCGACCGCCCAAACCCGGCATATAATACTCAGAGAGCTCGATACCAGCTTCTTTAACATTTCTTCCACCTTTAATATGATCCTCAGCTGTCATGCCCTTGTTCACAAGTTTAAGTACTTCATCCGAACCGCTTTCCATTCCGATATGGATACGTGAAAGGCCGGCCTCTTTCAGTTCTTTTAATTCTGCCACTGTTTTTTTGGCTGCGGTCTTGGAACGACAGTAGGAAGTAATCCTGTTTATTTGTGGGAATGTGCTTTTTAATTCGGTTAATACTTTGACCAGATCTGGAGTTCTCATAATCACGCTGTTTGCATCCTGCAAAAATGCTGAACTCCCGCCTGCGTATTGCCAGAGTGCTACCTGCCGCACACAATCACTGGATGTAAACTGATTATAAATATAAGCCGCTATTTCACGATCCCTACCAGCATAACCATTGGCATAGGCAAACTCTTTTATGCCATCTACTATTTTCCTGGCAGTCCCAATATCTTTAATAATATCTTCCACCGATCTTAACTCGAACTTCTGTCCCTTATATGTGGTGCAAAATTCACACCTGTTCCATGGGCAATTACGTGTCGCCCTTATAAGCAAAGAATAGGCTTCGCTGGGAGGCCTGATAGGCCCGGTTTCAAAATAAAATTTGTTTAATTGATTTAAATCCATGATGTTAATTATTTTAACGTTTATTCATATGAAGGGGAAAATTCCTACTTTACATACATCCAAGGATTAATGCTAAAATTCTGAAAATAACCCATGAACGACAATATCAGAATCATTTCATTTGATGTTGAAGGTACCCTCGCAACAACCGAATTCAGCGCAGCCATATGGTTCGAGATGATACCCCAACGATATGCAGCCAGGTACGGCATTGATTTTAATGAAGCATTAAATCAGGTCAGACAAGCTTATGATATGGTCGGGGAAAACCGTTTAGAGTGGTATGATGTGCAGTACTGGTTCGATCGCTTCGACCTCGGACGGGCAGATATCGCTATGGATAAACTACAGTGCAGGGTAAGATATTACCCCGAGACTGTAGAGGTTCTTGACAAGCTGGCCAAACACTATAAACTATGCGTTGCTTCAGGCTCACCACGGCCGTTTCTAAAGCATCTGTTATACAATGTTGAACACTATTTTACCGCCATCTTCTCATCAGTATCAGATTTTAAACAAATCAAGACCGCCGATTTTTATCGCATTATGTGCAGAAAACTCGGTGTTGATCCGAAGCAGATTGTGCATGTAGGAGATAATCTGCAATTCGATTTCAACGAACCTTCCAGTGTGGGCATAAAAGCCTTCCACCTGGATCGCGAATATAAAACGGGTAACCCTATCGCACTTTGTGACCTCTCGGAATTATGCAGCTTATTGCTATAATCCATTGGTAGCTTATTCGACAGTATATCTGCGATTTTTGTATTATCAGCAATAATGTGTCTATAATGATAGGGTCGTTATAAATTTAATTTAATAATGTGATGCATTCATATTTTCGCTGTAATAATTGTGGAACTTATAATTCGGTAGGTGCTCCGGCATGTATACATTGCTACCGGCAGCTGTTCTATAATTGCCCCCGTTGCGGTGCATGGGTAGATAACAGGTACATGTACTGCCCTAATTGCTTAAGCCTGTTGAACTGGCCAGAGGTCCGTGGATTAGAAACTAATTCCTATACAGCCTATAACACATTCAGTGGTGACCATAACCGGCCTACCAATAAGATGATCTGGGCAATTGTTTTAGCTGGAGTTTTTGTTATCGGTGTGATTTATATGATTTTAATCAATCCCACCAACTCAGATGCAAACAAATTGAGCAGGACAACCTCAAGTTCTGTCCCACAACCAGCTTTGATACAGAGTAAACCTCTGCCGACCACTCAGCCCCAAATCACTATCTCAGGTTTAACCGGAACGCCTTCGACTGACCCCGCTCTCCCGGAACGAACGGCAGAACCGAGCACGACTTTGCCAAATTCAAACGGCGATAGGATCGAAGTAGAAATGTATCCTCTATCAGTTACCAGCACAAACGATACCGGTTACGTCCCCAAAACCAGCAACTATCTCCAACAGCTATGGCCAGGCTGGGGGCACTGCTCCAAAGGGAGCTGTCAGGCATTTACTCAACCCTGATCCATCGTTGGTAGACCTTGTTTGTGCTTCCTATAAATGTCTATATAAAATTGAGAACCATTCCGCCTGTTATCCAATCAAAATGGAAGCTTTTCCACTTTGATTAGAGGTAGCAATCTGTCAACATCTTCTTTATGGCACAGCTCGGTGCCGGATGTAAGCGTTGCAGCAGTCCCTGCAGCTACAGCTAGTCTGGATGCTTCTTCCAGGTTACCTCCCTGACAAAGCTTAAGCACTAAGCCCGCCACGGCAGAATCACCCGCACCCACTGTGCTCATGACCTCCACATCCGGTGGAACCACTTTCAGGACAGAATTCCTGCCAGCTATAATCATGCCATCTTTCCCCCGGGATATGGCCACGATGCCAACCCCATTACTAACAATCGTCTTGGCACCGTAGATTATATCTTCTTCGGTCTTAAGCTCCATGCCCAGCATCGTCTGTGCTTCTCTAACATTGGGTTTAATAATATCCGGTTTTGCCCTAACACCTTCAATTAACCACATATCTGCGGTATCCAGTACAGTCTTAATACCCAGTGCTTTTATTTTTTCTATCAGTTCTCTATAAATATAATAAGGCACTCCCGGCGGCACACTCCCGGCAAAAACCATAAAGTCGGGTTTAGGCCTGATGTTTGTTATCTTATCTACCAGCTTTCTAAGCTCTCCAGCGGTAACCTGAGGCCCAGGAGCTGAAATACGCGTTTGCCGATGGGTTTTTAGATCGGTAATAATGAAATTGCTCCGTATCTCCGCCTTTATTCGGACAAAGTCGCAAGGTACATTTTCCTCTTTAAGGAGATTTTTCATATCATCACCGGCGTGCCCGCCGATAAAACCATAAGCTATCGTTTCGCCTCCCAGTTCACGCACCACTCTTGATACATTTATGCCCTTACCACCGGGCTGCCTCCTGAAACTTATCCAACGATTGGTATCATCCAGAATAAGGTTCTCAACTTCAACATGCCGATCAAGAGAAGGGTTCAGCGTAACCGTCGCAATCATCCGTTAAATTTTCTCCACTTTTAGCATGTTTGTAGTTCCCGGTTTTCCGATTGGAATACCGGCGGTAACTACAACCAGATCACCACTGGAAGCTATACCAGCCTTAAAAACCGCACCGGCAGCCGCACTGAACATATTAGATAGGATCCTGGGCTCGGGAACTTTGATGGATGTTACTCCCCACGATAGAGAGAGTTGTCTCTGAACTATTTCATTGGGCGTTACAGCAATAATAGGCGTGCGTGGACGATATTTGGAGACGCGTCTGGCAGTACTTCCGGATGCCGTATAAGCGATAACCGCTTTAGCTTGAAGCTGGTGAGCGACATGGCAGGCTGCATAGCTTATGGCGTCATCCGTAAGCGGCTGCAGATCCTTGCCCCTGCTGGTAAACATTTCTTCGTATGGCAGGGCTCCTTCAGCTTCCAGAGCTATAAGGTGCATTATTTTAACTGCTTCAACCGGATAATGTCCGACGGCGGTTTCCTCCGATAACATGATGGCATCTGTACCGTCAAAAATAGCATTTGCTATATCGGTAACTTCAGCGCGGGTAGGAATGGGAGAATCTACCATGGATTCGAGCATCTGTGTGGCCACAATAACAGGTTTCCCCACACGGTTGCACTTGTGTATCAGATCTTTTTGTACTATCGGCACCCTTTGAATGGGGATTTGTACACCCAGATCTCCTCGTGCTACCATGACGCCATCTGTAACATCGAGTATCTCATCGAAATTCTCAAGGGCCTCAGGTCTTTCGATTTTAGCAATAATCTGAGCTGACGAGCCTTGTTGTTCAACAAATTTCTTTACCTTGCGTATCTCATCGGCTGTATATACAAATGAAAGCCCCACAAAATCAATCCCGTTCTTTATTCCCGCTTCAAGGTGTACCCAATCCTCCCGCGTAACCGACTCAATCTTCCGTGTGATACCGGGTATGGTAATGCCTTTATTATCGTTCAGCCTTCCGCCATTTATGACACGGCATTTAACACTGTCATGGCTTATAGAAATTACCTCCAGTCTGATTAAACCATCATCTAAAAATATATACTGGCCTAGACGCACATGCTTGGGCAAATCAATCATATCTACAGATACCTGCGTTTCATCTCCGGGAACATTACGGGTAGTTAGAGTAAACTCGGCGCCTTCACGCAGTCTTACTCCGCCCTTTCTGGTTTTACCTGTCCTTTCCTTTGGTCCCGGAAGATCAAGAAGGATTGCCAACGGGAGTTTTAGCTTCCCTGCCACATTCCTGATATTTGTTATGTATTCTGTATGCTCTTCGATTGTGCCATGCGAAGCATTAATTCTCGCCACATTCATACCGGCAAGCATCAACTGTCTAAGAATAGATGGAGAAATGCTGGCAGGCCCGATAGTACAAACTATTTTGGTTTTACGCATACTTTCCCTTAAAAATTCGCCATGATTTTTCTTTTAATAATTAATAATTGTGGTACCAGTCAGGCCCGGTCATTATCAAAGTAGACGCCGGCAATCCCAACTTTTCATACCACGGTCTGGCGCTGCGCCCGGCTATGTTAGATAGCTCCTGCAGTCTCTTTGCGGCAGTATCTTTAAAAAACTGTATTCTCTTGTCTCTTTCCGAGATATTCAAGCCCTCCTGCCATATAGCCCTGCCACCTAGGAAACCCGATGCGCCGGCGTGACAGGCAATGAAGACCTGTTTTTTAAACATATCATAATCAACTCCGGCGCTTAGCAAAACCCATGGAACCTTTGACACTATATCGAGTTCACGGCAATACTCAGCCATTTTAGCTTCGTTCTTCTCATATCTCATATCAACCGGGAATTCGCACTTGAGTACATCGATGGGTAACTCAGTGATCTGCCTGGCTGTTTCAATTACCAGTTCAGGCAAACGATATGCAAATTCGGCCGAATCTATATTTTCATCTTCCCTGCGGTAAGTTTTGGGTTCAACCAAAAAGGGAATATCGTACTTTATGCATTTATTTGCAACTTTTTCAATAGTTTTCAATTGTTTTGAGGCCAATTCTTTGATATCGGGACGGTAATAAACCAGCATTTTGACAGCTGAGGCACCCATACGCTTTATTTTTTCTACACCCCAGTCTTTTAATAGCAAGGTCAATCGTCCCCTCGGATCTTTTTCATATCCTGATGCTTCTATGCTGACCAGCAACCCTGTACTTCCCCTGAGAGCAGAACTTGCTATACACTGAGCGGCTCCGTATTCAGGATCCAGTAATACACCGGTGCAATATGAACCCAACGTTGCGCACATATCGATTTTCGTCTGCACCAGTTCATGATAATCCGGCATATCATGCCTGACATCTTCCATCATCGAGATCAACCCCGAACGGTGATCCATTGCACACATGATAAAGATGCCCCTATCCGACGATATCTGTTGCAAGCCTCTGATTTTACCGATGGACAAAGTACTCATTTTCCTACCCCTTATACTGTTACCAATATAACCTTTTGAAAAATCTGTGACAAGTCAGAACTTGTTTAAAGTTATCTTAAGACCAACTTTTGATTTTATACCCGATAGTATATAATTCAGAAAAAAATACGGAGCGTGATAATATGGCAGAAGAAAAAGCCGATCTTTTCCCGCATGATAATAGCCTGGAATGGCTGCCAACTCCTGAACGCGAGAAAAAGATGAATGAAAAGCTTCAAAAGCTAATTGCCTATGCATACGAGAAAGCTCCCGGCTTCAAAGAACGTTTGGATAAGGCAGGAGTTAATCCTCAAGATATTAAAGCCAAAGAAGACCTTCAAAAAATCCCCATCTTACGTAAAGACGACCTGATAAAGTTGCAAAAGGAAAACCCGCCGTTTGGAGGTTATCTTGCTGTACCTTTAAGTGAAGTGGATCATGTTTACCAGTCGCCTGGCCCTATCTATGATCCCCAGCGTAAGATAAAATCGTTCCCCGGTACACCCGGCATGGGAAAGGGTCAGATAGTGATGAATACTTGGTCATATCATATTACACCTGCTGGTCTGCTGGTGGACCGCATGCTGCGACAAATGGGTTTCACTGTTTTCCCTGCCGGCACGGGCAATACGGAACTGCAGGTTCAGGTCATGCATGATTTGAAAGTGAGCGGCTTTGTGGGCACCCCTACATTCTTAGCCGCCATCATTAAAAAAGCTGAAGAAATGGGCTACGACTTTAAGAAAGATTTTAACCTTAAGTTTGCCATGGTGACCGGCGAGATGGGTGGTGAACCCCTGAGAAAAATGTTCACTGAAAAATACGGCATCTTCTGCATGGGTGGAGATAACTATGCTACAGCTGATATCGGCAATATCTCATCGTCATGCGAAAAGAATGCGGGCATGCATGTTAACACCGATGTTATCGTTGAAATAGTTGATCCAGGCAGTGGTAAGGTATTGCCACCCGGCGAGATAGGCGAAATTGTGGTAACCCCATTTGATGAAGTATATCCGCTGATTCGCTTCGGGACCGGGGATCTTTCCATGATGGTGACTGAACAGTGCGAGTGCGGTCGCACCACTCCAAGGTTACCAAAAATTATGGGCCGTTGTGGCGACGCGGTCAGGGTCAGGGCGATGTTTGTTCATCCCAGACAGACTGATGAGGTTATGGCCAAGTATCCCGAAATCGAATGCTATCAATTAATCGTAACACGAAAGGAAAATAGGGACTATATGCTTCTTCAGGTTGAACTCCCGAAAAAGCCAAAGGACGAAGAGGCCTGGCTGGAGAAGCTAAGAAAAGATTTTCAGGGCATATGCAAAGTCAGGTTTGACGATATAGAGTACGTTAAATCGGGGTCGATCGATCGGAAGGCAAAAAAGATTATCGACAAACGTATGTATTAATCGAAATACTTTTTATACAAATAAGGGCTTCAATATTGAAGCCCTTATTTACTTTGTTCAAAAGTATACGAGTATTAAAATATTTAATCGGCATAGTGTTTATACAAAGACCTTTCTTAAAAGTCTGATAGGGGTTATAATTTTCTAATTGTAAAATAAATATTCGAATGCTAAATTAAGATAATGAACTGAAACCATGGTAACCGCAATTCCTGCAAACAATGAGTGCAATATTGAGCAGGTATGCTGCAACGATAAGCTTACCTGGTATTATATAAACAGACCTTCAGAAAAAGAGGTCAAGTTCCTTGCTGAAAATTTCCGTTTCCATACGCTTGCGCTGGACGACGTTCTAAGCAAAATCCAGAGGCCTAAAATAGACGACTACGATAGCTACCTTTTTATAGTTCTACATTTTCCGGTATATAACAAAGCCAATCGTGTCACAACTCCATGCGAGATAAATATATTCATAGGCGAAAATTACGTTGTAACGGTGAACAAGGGCGATCTTAAACCCCTTGCCAGGCTGTTCAATGAATGCCTGCTTGACGAGGATATCAGACGTAAAAATATGGGTAGAAGCGCAAGCTTCCTGTTTTATCAGATATTGGATCATCTGGTTAATTATTGCTTCCCCATTCTCGATAAAATCAGCGAGAATATAGATAAGATAGAAGATCTGATTTTTACACGTACAGTTCCTGAAACGGTAAGAGAGATTTCTTACATAAGGCGTGATCTGATTTCATTCCGCCGCATCATACATCCACAGATTGGTGTTTTAGAAGAGCTAGAAAGATGTAAGTATCCCTTCTTTAAAGAGGATCAAGACATTTATTTTGGCGATATTGCTGACCATATTCGCAAGATCTGGGATGGGCTGGAGGATTGTAAGGAGGTGGTTGATGGCCTGGCTGATACCAGTAACTGGCTCACCTCACATCGAATACAGGAAATTATGCGCGTACTGACCATAGTAATGGCTATGATGGCACCACCGACACTAATAGCCAGTATATATGGGATGAACATCCATCTTCCGGGTGGTGGGATCGAGGGCGATTTAATACCTTTTATTTCAATAATCGGCTTCATGCTCATTCTAAGTTTTTCCATGCTCTGGTATTTTCATCGCAAAAAATGGATTTGATCGTAAAATACAATCAAGCTAATCACACTATTAAATAAAATGCCCTGCCGGAGTATATAATTTGACTTATACATACAGGTTTGTACTTATTACGGCGCTATTTGTGACCAGCATACTGGCTGCTAATATCTTAATTGTTAAACAGATCTATATACTCGGCATTACTCTGCCGGCAGCAATAATCATTTTTCCTCTCAGCTACATTTTCGGCGATATCCTGACAGAAGTTTACGGCTACCGGCAGGCCCGCAGAGTTATCTGGTTAGGTTTCTTCTGCAATTTATTACTGGTAGCGGCAATCTGGGTGGTGGGAATGTTACCGCCGGCACCTGTATTTGAGGCGCAGGCAGCTTATGAGCGGATTTTGGGCAACACTCCGCGTTTTCTCATCGCTTCTTTCCTCGCCTATCTGGCTGGCGAGTTTGCTAATTCCTATGTACTGGCCAAGATGAAGGTCATGACCGGAGGACGCTGGTTATGGACACGCACCATAGGTTCAACAATTGTCGGTGAGGGGGTGGATTCGATAATCGTCCTATCAATCGGTTTTTGGGGGACACTTCCCGGCGACGTTTTATCAATCATGATATTCTGGCACTGGTTAATTAAAACACTTTACGAATCTTTAGTTACACCAATAACCTATATAGTAGTAAACTACCTGAAAAGAACTGAAAAAATCGATTACTACGATATAAATACTGATTTTAATCCCTTGCGAGCTGACTGATAAGAACATAAAATTGAGGCAGTGGAACAGAAGTTTATCATTGATATCAACGTAGGAAAGCTGGTGCGTTGGATGCGTATGATGGGATACGATGCAATACTTTTTAATGAGTTGGATGACGGACTTATGGTGAAAAAGGCGATTGCACAGGGACGTATCATCATCACCAAGGACAGCGAATTTATGAAAAGGCGCGCCGTATCCGGCGGCCGGGTAAAGGTAGTGCTCGTTTCCGGTGATGATCCCGAACAACAAATGAAAACAGTAATACGAGTTCTCGATCTCGATAAATCGCTGCACCCCTTCACGCGTTGTATAGAATGTAACTCGATCCTGATAAATAGAGAAAAAGAACAGATTAAAGATGAAGTGCCGCCGCGTGTCCTGGAAAAACAAGATCAATATATGGAATGTCCCAATTGCCACCGTATATACTGGCGTGGCACCCACTGGCAAGATATGTGCAGGAAACTACAACTGTTCGCCCCTAACTTTCCACAATTTTAAAGGAGCTATATATGAAAGTTGTAACGGCAGAGCAAATGAAAGAAATCGATCGTAAGGCTGATGAAGCCGGAATCAGCACAGAGTTTCTTATGGAAAATGCAGGCAAGGCAGTAGCTGAAGCAACCCGAGATTTCATCAATTATATCGCTGGAAAACGAATCCTTGTCATGGTGGGACCAGGCAATAATGGCGGAGATGCCCTGGTAGCCGCCCGCTATTTGCACGACTGGGGAGCAGATATAAATATATACTTACTAAGTAATCGTGATAATGGGGACAAAAATCTCAGCCTGATTAAGCAACGTCAGATCGAAATAGCCAGTGCTGATAAAGATGTTAAATACACTAAGCTTAAAAACATGTTGAGCGAAGCCGAGGTTGTAATCGACGGTATACTGGGTACCGGTCGTGCTAGGCCAATAGAAGGTACTTTCAAGGAAGTTCTCGGTAGAATCAACCAAGAGAAAATAAAACGCCCGGAATTAATCCTGGTTGCTGTCGATATACCTACAGGCCTGAATCCTGATACTGGCGCAGTGGATCATAGTTGTCCGAGCGTAGATCTTACTGTGACTCTCGGTCTACCCAAAGTAGGACTCTATAATTTCCCGGGAGCAGACCGCACAGGCAAGGTAATTATTGCCGATATAGGTCTCCCGCAAGCATTGAGCAAACCTGTAAAAACAGAACTGATAACGGATATATGGGCAAAATCGGTTCTGCCTGCGCGCCCTGCAGGTGCCAATAAAGGCACATTTGGCAGGATTCTGGCAATCGTCGGTTCGGAGAATTATATAGGTGCCGCTTATTTAGCCTGTATGGGTGCTGCGCGCGTGGGTGCGGGTATAATAACACTTGCAACAGTCAAAAGCCTCCAGCCAATTTTAGCTTCCAAACTAACTGAAATAACATACGCACCGTTGCCGGAGACTGAATACGGGACACCGTCAGAGAAGGCCAGCAATACCATCCAGAGTATTTTGCCTTATTACAGAGTTATGCTGATCGGCTGCGGTATTGGCCAGCATAGCCATACCAAGGAATTTGTGAAAAACATACTGTTCAAATTGCCTGAAAATCCTCCATTACTGGTTCTTGATGCCGATGCCTTAAATATACTATCGGAAATTGAATGCTGGTGGGACAGATTACCAGCCGAAACCATTTTAACGCCGCATCCCGGGGAAATGGCAAGGCTTACAGGCAATACGATCGAAGAAGTTCAGTCCAACAGGCTTGACATCTGTCGAAGGGCAGCAATGGACTGGCGCAAGGTTGTAGTATTAAAGGGTGCATTTACTATTGTCGCCGAACCAAGAGGTAGGGCCCGAATAAGCACAGCTGCTAATGCAGGCCTGGCAACAGCAGGTACCGGAGACGTGCTGGCAGGTGCTATCGCAGGGCTTGCAGGACAGGGGATGTCCCTCTTCGATGCTGCATCGTTGGGAGTCTATCTGCATGCTGCGGCTGGCGATATGGCGGTTTTCGAAATGGGAAATGCCGGTATGCTTGCAAGCGATCTTCTACCTCTATTGCCAAAGGTAATAAAAAAATTAAAAGGATGACCCACCATGCGAATTACAATAATATTTATGTTTATGCAATAATGTGTACATTGATAGCATGCTGTTAGCGATTGATATAGGAAATACAACCGTTACTTTTGGCGTTTTTCAGGGCAAAAAGCTCATCACCACCTGGCGCGTTTCGACAGCCATACATCGTACGCCGGATGAATATGCCAACCTGATGTTATCCCTAATGGAACGTAAAGATATAACCGGATCGCAGATAAAAGATGTGGTAATCTGCAGTGTGGTGCCACCGCTTTTGATCATTTTCGAGGAAGTATGCAAGCACTTTCTCAAGAAGGCACCTTTAATTGTAGAGGCGGGTGTAAAAACGGGTGTAAGGATCGACATGGATAATCCGCGTGAAGTCGGTGCCGATCGAATAGTCAACGCAGTAGCCGCACATCACCTTTATGGCGGTGGTCCGCTTATAGTTATTGATATGGGTACGGCAACAACAATCGATGTAGTTTCTAAAAATGGCGATTATATCGGAGGCGCAATAGCTCCCGGTATATATATTTCAACCGAAGCGTTGTTTACCAGAACTGCAGTCCTGCCCAGAATTGAGCTTAACTTGCCAAAAAAAGCCATCGGTAGAAATACCATAGCCGCCATGCAATCCGGTGTTGTATTTGGTTACGTCGGATTAATTGAAGGTCTGGTCAACCGCATCCAGTCTGAGCTTGACGAAAAGGCCAAGGTAATCGCAGCCGGCGGATTCGCCAATATCATCGCTCAGGCAACAAATATCATCGATATAATCAATCCCGATTTAACTCTTATCGGGTTACAGATCATCTATGAAATGAACCGTGCTTAAAGGAGTACGAGTATGCCACTAAAACAAAAAACGATTGTGCTGGGGGTAACCGGCAGCATAGCTGCCTTTAAAGCGGCCGAACTGGCAACCCTATTTACAAAGGCAGGATTTAGAGTCGATGTAATCATGACTCGGTCAGCCATGGAGTTCATTACCCCGCTGACATTTCGAAATGTAACAGGACGTCCTGTTGTTACGACGATGTGGGATCTTTCGTCAGAATTCAGTGTCGAGCATGTGGCATTGGCCGAAGCAGCTGATGCCATTCTGATTGCACCTGCGACAGCCAATATTATCGCCAAAATCGCATGTGGTATAGCAGATGATATGCTGACCTGCACAGTTCTTGCAACAAAAGCGCCGGTTATAATAGCACCGGCTATGAATGACAACATGTGGGCTAATGAGGTAACTCAGCAAAATGTAGAGAAATTGAAGAAACGCGGATTTACATTTATCGGTCCTGTCTATGGCAGGTTAGCTTCCGGTAAGCACGGGCTAGGAAGACTGATAGATCTCAATGAGATTTTCGATATCACGCTGCAAGTATTAGGCCGCACCGGAGATCTGGCCGGAAGAAAAATAGTTGTAACTGCAGGTGGTACAGCCGAGCCTCTGGACCCGGTAAGGACTTTAACCAATAGATCGTCAGGCAAAATGGGCTATGCTATAGCCGAGGCGGCCCGCAACCGCGGTGCCGAGGTTGTCCTCATAAGTGCGCCGGTCTCATTACCCAGGCCTGCGGGAATAAAAATAGTGGATGTAAATACAACCGAAGAAATGCTTAACGCTGTAACTAAAGCGGTCAAAACAGCTGATGCCCTGATCATGGCTGCTGCCCCAGCTGACTTTCGTCCAATTAAAAGCTCAAACAGTAAAATAAAGCGGGAAAGCCTGCATAACCTTACTATAGAACTGGAAAAAACACCTGATATTCTGGCCAGTGTAAAGGGTGATTTCATCAAGGTCGGCTTCGCAGCGGAGACCGATGACATCCTTAAAAATGCTGTAAACAAAGTCAAACTTAAGGGATTGGATCTAATCGTTGCCAATAATGTCACGGAAAAAGGCAGCGGTTTTGGCTCGGATACCAATCGTGTCACAATCATTGACAGCAAAGGCAAAGCCGAATCTTTGCCTCTGTTGCCCAAGAGCGAAGTGGCCAACTTTCTACTCAGTAAGGTCTCAGACCTGATTAAGAAAAAATCGACCCGATCCGGATAAAAAAGATTCACATATAATAAATATCCCTGTTATTCTGGTTTTATCGAATATTGATTGGTCGAATAATTGTTAGCCTGCTAAATTTAGTAATTATCAAATATCGGATACTGTGGCAATATCTTTGCCCGATTTCTACCAGAATGCGATATAATATTAAACCTTAATACAACAGCGGGGTTATTCATGACAGAGATACCTAAAGCTTACGAGTCCAAACAGGTAGAAGAGAGGATTTACAAATTTTGGATGGGGGGGGATTACTTTAAACCGAAAATAGATTGGGCAAAGAAGCCTTTTACTATCATTATGCCACCTCCAAATGTCACAGGTGAACTGCATGTAGGTCATGCACTTACGGCAACTCTGGAAGACATAATGATTCGCTGGCATCGTATGCTGGGAGATCCGACCCTATGGTTACCCGGTGTGGATCATGCAGGTATTGCCACACAGGTAGTAGTCGAAAAGGAAATATCAAGGGAAGGGTTGGACCGTCACCGTATGGGAAGAGAGGAATTTCTCATACGCGTTTGGCAATGGGCTAATAAGTCCCGCCAGGCAATCACAATACAACATCAGCGTTTAGGAGCTTCCTGTGATTGGTCACGCGAGAGATTTACCCTGGATGAAGGGCCGGTCAAAGCAGTAAAAACAACCTTTGTCAACCTTTATAACAAAGGCCTCATATATCGGGGTGAACGTATAACCAACTGGTGTCCACGCTGCCGCACAGCTCTTTCTGATCTTGAGGTACAAAATAAAGACATTTCCAGCAACCTCTGGCATATGAAATATCCATTCGAGGATGGCAGTGGTTCCATCACAGTGGCTACCACCCGACCTGAAACTTATCTGGGAGATGCAGCAGTAGCTGTGAACCCGACCGATGATCGGTATGCCGGTGTAATTGGCAAACGCGTGATACTGCCGTTCATAAACCGCGCAATTCCCATTATAGCAGACGATGCCATTGATAAAGAATTCGGCACAGGCATGGTTAAGGTGACACCCGCCCACGATCCTGTGGACTTTGAACTATCACAAAGGCACGACCTGCCCGTAATCCATATTCTCAATCCGGATGCCACACTTAATGAAAACGCCGGACCTTATACGGGACTCGATCGCTTTGAAGCCCGCAAACGCATAGTTGAAGATTTCCAACAGGCTGGCCTTATGGAAAAGATAGAGCCTTATATGCACTCAGTACCACATTGCTTCCGCTGTTCCACAGTGATAGAACCTGTTGTCAGCAAACAGTGGTTTGTCAAAATCGCACCGCTGGCCGAACCCGCCATCAGGGCTGTGCAGGATGGCACAATCAGGATTATACCCGATCGTTTCACAAAGATTTACCTTAACTGGATGGAAAATATCCGGGATTGGTGCATAAGCCGTCAACTCTGGTGGGGCCACCGCATACCCGTGTGGTACTGTAAAAACTGCAATGAAACAATAGTCGCCGTTGATATTCCTTCTGTTTGCCCCAGATGCCACAGCAAAGATCTAGAACAAGACCCTGACGTACTCGATACCTGGTTTAGCTCAGGGCTATGGCCCCATTCCACACTGGGATGGCCGGATGATACGGAAGATTTCAGGTATTTTTACCCAACGTCGGTTATGGAAACAGGCTATGATATCCTCTTTTTCTGGGTGGCTCGAATGATCATGCTGGGGATCGAGAACACGGGTAATATCCCTTTCCACACCGTATTTCTTCACGGATTAATCCGCGACGAAAAAGGCGAGAAAATGAGCAAAATGAAGGGCAATGTTCTAAATCCTTTAGATGCTATCGAACAGTACGGATGCGACGCCCTTCGATTTGCATTGACTACAGGCACGGCTCCGGGAAACGATATCAATATGGGCCAGCATCGTCTTGAAGCGGGAAGGAACTTCGCCAATAAAATATGGAATGCAGGGCGGTTTGTCCTGAGAGCACTTGAGACAGAACCTTTAAAAGACGATATATTTATAAATATTTCTAACTATTTACTGGAAACGGAAGACCGGTGGATTATATCCCGCCTTAATCATCTCATTCATGAGGTAAACGGATTACTCGAGGGATTCCAGTTTGGAGATGCAGAAAAACAGATACACGATTTCTTCTGGGGCGAGTACTGCGACTGGTATATTGAGATATGTAAATCGAGGTTGAACGGTTCCAGCTCCCCTCTACCCGTGCTGGTATATGTACTCGAGACATGTCTAAGACTTCTGCACCCTTTTATGCCCTTTATTACCGAAGAATTATGGCAAAGCTTGAAGCAACATATGCAGCAAAAGATGCTACCGCCATCAGCTTTGATCATAGCCAGATATCCAGTTGCCGATGATAGTCTTATCGACGAAAAATCAGAGCATACTATAGAAACCTTAATGGATATAGTCCGTACCATACGTAATGCCCGTGCTGAATACAAGGTTGATGCGGGCAAATGGATAGAATCTTTCGTTTATTGCGAAAATCTGTATTCTGAAATTCAGGACAAGTCATCGATAATAGAGATGCTGGCCAAAACAAAGCCGCTTAAAATACTTCCACGTTCTTATCGCAATAAGCAGAGTTCTAAAGCCGTAGTATCGGTGTTGAGAGATGCTGAAGTAGTAATTCCTCTATCTGGCATGATCGACATATCACTTGAAAAGGCACGGCTGCGCAGAGAATTAGACACTCTGGATCGCGAGATATCCCGCCTATCTGAACGGCTACAGGACGTTCAATTTATCTCCAAAGCGCCACCGAGTGTGATTGAAAAAGAGAAGGCAAGATTGATGGAATACAGCAGTAAATATAAACGCCTCCAGGCAGAACTGCTTCAACTAGATTAAATTACACGCTGTAACCATCCGTCGTTGAGTAGCGAAAGGGCTTTTTTTGTATCGCTGGCGACACGCGTTTTTTCATTATGGTTAATCCGGTATTTAAAAAGCCAATAGGTGAATTCCTTAAGCTGAAGGAGCGTCATAGATTTTCGCCGGGGATACTTATTTTCCCTTCTAAATTTTTCATATAACTCTAAATAACCCGAGCCATAAATACGTCTGAAGGCAATATCCATTTCGTTATCAGGTCTGAGTATTACTATGCTACACTTCCTCACTTCATATATCGTTGCCAGTATCAAAGCTTCTTCTGCAAGTACGCCGTAGAGATAGTTGAGATAGGCTCGATATTTATGAGATCCTACTATTTGTTTGAACTGCCCGCGGTTAAATTTGATCGGAGGTCTGTCAAAGAATAGCAAATTGATCAGATCGTTTTCAGGCACGGATCCCTTTATTTCATCGCAAAGCCTTTCAGCCAATCGCAGCCAGTCAAATGCTTCGCCTCCAATTAGATAATTATAAAGCTCACCCTTATAAATTTCAGTCGAGCTCCGCCACAGTCTTATGGCTTCCAACAAAGCTATAAACCAGTTAGTGCCCCCTTTAACCGCCATCTTTAAATGGCGGATGGCCTCCTCATCACTCTCAATGGCAGCCAATCGCCCTGTGATTTCAAAATAATCTGATTCAATCTGCATATTTTCTCAGAAATGATTTAACCATATTTAATGAGGAAAACTGTTGCTGTGTAGCCTCGGCAATTATGTTTTCAGCACCGAATATCTGGTCTCTTATCCGGTCAGCAGTCATTCCCGTTTGATAAAGTTTAACAATTTTTCCACCCAGCTCCTCCAGATATGCTATAAGGTTATCCAGCTTTTCGACCGGCGATTTAACAACGTGTGACGGAGCGGGGAACATAACTTCTGGATCAAGCGAACGCACTTTTCTTAAATCATCAATAATTTGCCACATGTCATCTAAAAAAATCGGTAAGCTCCAGGGCAGTATATGCCGGCCCTTTATCAATCAGTAATCCATCTACGAGATAGGCACAAACCCATGTCGCAGGAGGAAAATCGGAGTACCGGCACATCTTTATCTGTAGCACTTCTCCATAATTTTCTGAACTGATCATAGACTATCTCCTTTCCAGAAATTCCATTAATGCGGCAAGCGAACGTGTATTCAGTATATCTTCAGGCCGACACCATGCACGGCGGGCCACGCCTATCCCAAATTTCATCAGCTTAAGATGTTCACATGCGTGTGCATCACTTCCGATAACCAGCGCCACTCCCAGCTCACGTGCTCGATATGCATATATATC
>Ga0315298_1005218_pt1 | contig 18693 bp, 14 predicted proteins | sample WHS_1_MG_FD_203077 | JGI IMG/M metagenome (GOLD analysis project Ga0315298, IMG submission 203077) | Extremophilic microbial mat communities from Washburn Hot Springs, YNP, Wyoming, USA - WHS_1_MG | ecosystem: Environmental > Aquatic > Thermal springs > Hot (42-90C) | place: USA: Wyoming...
TAATTTTTGATAAACTTAAATCAACAACCCCTTTATTGAGCATTCCATATTGAACGTTACAAGAGGACTATTCTAAGTTTGACACAACTATTGCACCCCAGTAAGGGGGCTTGTTATCGTCTTTCTTTCAGAGTAAGTAGTAGAGTAGGCCGCAAAATAGACCTACTAAGGATTTACGTGAAAACAGCATGTATTTAAGCCATACTTCACAGTTTTTGTACCCATGTATTTCAGGATCAGAGAACTCTCTTTTAATTTCTTCTAAAGTTGGGTGGCCTGCGGCAATATGCTGTGCTGTGTTTTGTTCCTTAACCCCATAATTTCTTTCATATAGGTATTGAAAGGCCATGTCATAATTTTTTCCTTGAAATATACCATCATTACTTTGCATAGGACAAGTAAGGACAACTTTTTTCTTGCAAACTCTCTTCAATTCATTGTAAAAGTTGTTCCGGATAAGTTTTGGTATGTGCTCAACAGTGTCAACCGAGATAACCACATCGAAGGCCTTATCTCTGAACGGCAACCTACATCCGTCGCCAACAATGGAATGTACGATTCTTGAATGTGCAATCTTTAATCCTTGGAACACATCCTTTTGTACATCGACAAGGAATATTTCATAATCTTGGCTAATGAAAGATGTGACACCGGCTCCCCCTGATCCCACCTCTAAAATCTTATTCATTGTTTCTAACTTCTGGATATCGCTTATAACGTATGTATATCTGCTCCATCGGTCAATGCTCCTTGGGTTAAATAAGGCTTCAAGCAATCCATAATCGGTTCCCCGCGGCCTATAAAATCTTTCAGATATAATGTTTATGAAGGTTGTAATAGCAAAATCGATTATATTTATAATTCCTATTTTCCTTACAAGTTCATAGATGCTACCATACTTCAATAGCTTCGCTTGTATTTCTCTTCGATTAGTTTCCATTTCCTTCTTCCTTAATATTTTGTTTCGCTACTCTTTTCTTGAAAGCGTAAAAGATTACACTTGAAAAGAAAATTATGTTGAATATTAGAGTGTATGATGAACTTAGGACTTCAGACCATGGAATTGTTAGTTTGGAGGGTGTTATTGCATCTAAGTTTATGATTTTTCCATCAGCTTTAAACATAGAAAGTATAATAAGCGGGCTGCTAATATATGCTGTGTCAAATTTGACCTTGCCTTCAACTTTAGCTTTTTGTTGCACGATACCTGCTAGAGGGACATAAAGTGCCTCATGCACATCAAGTTTATCGAAGGTAATAGTTCCAGAGGCATTCACTATAGGCAATCTCGCATTTAGAGAAATGTTTTCTGACCTAAATTTGAAGTTTACTGGCGTGCTTAAATTATAGATAACATTTTTGCCTACAATTATTAACGCATTATGACCTTCTATAACAACTTCGCCTTCAAGAGGGTAGCTTTCAGGTTTAATGATCAGATACGATTCCGACGGTGAAATAAGCAAAGACGCATTCTTAATCGTTAGAGTGACCTTGCCATAAATCCCAATTTCAGTAGATCCATTAAGTTGAAAAGGCGAACCTGTTAAAGTCGCAGATCCTTGCAGCTCTAATGCGTCCGTAAGGAGATTTAAGTCACCGTCAATTTTAATATCGCCAGAAGTTGAATTGTATACTGGAAGTACATCTACCTTGCGGGGATATTCATATAACGCTAGAGCTTGCCTGACTTCTCCAATAAGCTCCTGCTTAGTTACATCAGACTTTCTATCGACTTTTTCAAGGTTGATATATATTACTTTACCCAAGCCATAATTCCGCACTGATATGAGTGGAGATGAATTGTTTATCCCTAATAGGTCAGCAAAAAATCCGTTTCCATGAGTGTTTAAGACTACTAAACTGTTTCCTTCTGAAATCCAGCCCAATAAGCTTCCTATAGAGGTTTTAGGATCCGACGTTAATATAATATGCGTGTAATATGAGAGGTCTAGGTTTTTTGACAATATGTCATCGACATATAAAAATGAGTACTTTGATTGTAGAGAAGCTGAGAGCAGAGCAGGAAAGGCGTCGTTACCATCGAAGGGTCTTTGTGTTATCTCTATATAGTCTAGGTAGGCGATGGCCGATGTTCCAGCAGGCGCTTTATCTGTCGTTTCAACGATAACTTCTACTCTAGTTATAGTTTGGTTATCTGGCAGTAAAAAAGATTTTGTAGTAAATGTTCTATCTGTTAAGTGGCCTTTATAGAAGAAGAATCTATTGGTAGCATTTTGAAGTATTATAGTAAACCACGTGTATTCGTTGCCTACTCTGTACCTAAATGAGAGCATAGAGTTTTTAGTCTTTATGGCCAATGGAAGCGAATAGCTAACCCAAACATTACCTTTTTGACCTGAGGTTACATTTATTTTAAGAATGTCTCCATTAGATTGTGCATACCAGTCGGTTACATTTCCACATTTTCCATAGTAAGACCATTCTTTAAGAAAGGTGTCATCTTTCCAAGACAATGATGGAGGTGAGAATTTAATATAATCCACATAAGCACGCGCCGTTGTATTTACGGGTGCCTCTTTGATTGTCTCTACTATAACCTCGATTCTAGTGATCGTCTGATTTTCGGCTAAAGTAAAAGTTTTTGTGGTGAATTCTCTATCTGTTTGATGCCCAACGTAAAAGAACACTTTGTTTGACGAATTCCACAGTTGCAGAGTAAACCATGTTAGATTGTTTTCTACACGGTATCTGAAAGCAAGAACAGAATGAACTGACGTGTTTAACTTAAGTCCCGAATACGCGTAACTGACCCATACATTTCCAGATTGATTTGAGGTTACCGATATCGTTAGAACACCATTTTTTGCCTCCGACTCATAGCTTTTAATTTTACCATACTGTCTGTGTGGATGCCATCCTTCGGTAAACGAGTCTTCGATCCATGCATTATCTTCTGGTTGTATTGAGGGAGAAATGTGGAGGACTCCAAGAGAAGCATTAGAAGAGGGTGGAGTTAGGGAAGGGACTTCATATATTGTTACGTAACTATTTTCGAGAACTTTTGGAAAATAGTTTATCATGGATGTCAGAATTCTGTTAGATCTGATGAGCTCAGCATCCTTTTGGGATACATAGATGTACTTTACGTTTGACAAGCCAAGCACGTAAGTGATGATATAAGGATTTGATGTTGAAAGTATCAGGTTAGACCAGCGTTGAGCATCTTGCACAGCGTTAACGCCGGCAAAGTTTCTCAGTTTGTTTGCAGAATCCGTATTAAAGGTAAGAACACTAGAATTTTGTGAAAGATGCTGGCGTATATAATCGAGGGCGTCTAGCTCGTCCTGCGATATTTTTGCGTACTTAGAGTAGTAAGATGCACTAACATAGTAGAGACTTGTGCTTAATTGACTGGAAATCATAAGTATCGTTAAAATGGTACATAGAACTACCGTTAATCTTATTGACTTCGACGCAGATTTCATAATGTTTATTATTCCAAAGGCCGCTATGACCAAAGCTCCGACAAAGGTTAGGGTAGCATATCTATAGGCTGGATAGTATGGGAGCAAACCATAGCTAGCCGCCTGTTCCAGAATAAAGCCTAACGGAATAAACATTAGAAAGAAAAGTAAAACTCGATCACGTACGATCTTGGTAAAGTAGAGGAAAACCGAAATAACAGCTAGTAAGCCAACAGCACCAAACCGTAATGGAAAAACGAAGAAGGGCACATAAGAATATCCTCCCCACTCCCACAGATTGAAATTCTTTTCAACAGCCAACCAAACTATGAAAGAAAAGACGTAAGCATAGAGTAAAATCCACCTGCCAAACCTCCAGACAACCTCCAGTTTTTTTAATACAAAGTTCTTGATGCTTATCAAAAAATTGACCATAAGCTTATCTTCTATCACTTCTACAACGATAATCAGCATCGATAGGGATAACGAGGTAAAGAACGGAGTTGAAAACGCCTCTTTTACAGGACGTAGATAGATTTGTGCGGGTGCGGTCAAGTCCACTATAGCTACTAGGAATAAACCTAGCATCACATAGGGTCCAAATTTTCCCTCACCGCTCCGCCTGAAAAACAGTGCGTAAACAAGAAGTATGAATATGAAAATAATGGGTTCCGCTATATGACCTAACCACCCAAGGGCGATTAAAATTGGTACGATCACTCTTTTAGTGTAGCTGCAAGTATCTTTTCTAAGGAAATACAATAATATAAAGAAGACGGGTAAACCTATATTCCAAATTGGAGCAACAATGTCAGGTAAGAGGAGAATACGCATGTAAATATCGTAGGTTTTGTAGGTTGCGATACTTAAAAGTTGGGTTATGTCATATGATTGCGTATACTTCAGGTATAATGCATATAGACCCCCAAAGCCTAAGAAGGTGGAAAGGAATGTAGCTATTATAGCGATTCTTTCATATTTCTTCTCCTTGAACCACACATCAACCGCTGAGTAAAGAGCACATATAGGCATAAAATTCAAAATGTAAAGTGACTGCTCTGTAACGGCTGGAGATATGCCTGACAGAGAAAACAGTGTAGCCAGGTAAATGTGGAAAAAATAAGGAGTATCTGGAATCAACAAGCCACTATGGACAGGAAATGATTTAGAATATTGTAGAGCTTGACCGAGATGAAATCTCATGTCCGATAGATTTATTGGAAAAGAGTAAAACATTACAAATAACGAGCTAATAATTATAGTTAATAATATAAGTAATAGAAGCAATAATTGAAGCAAATTAATGGATAAACAATTTTCCTCCAGTCCTTTGATATCGACAAAGAAATAAATTGACATGAGTACCAAGTTGATGGCTAAAATTGTTTGCAAAGCTACAGTTGAAATGCCGTTACTAGTTAACAGTATGAAAAAGCCCACGATGGATGTTATGAATAAGCTTAGCAAATAGGATATTACTATTGCCGCTATTCCTCTGATTGATTTACTTCGGTCTATGATTTGTAGGAGGAGGTAGCCGGGTAGGAAGCTCGTCAAGACAATAGAGGAGAAGCACCTAATCAAATTGGGTAACGGGACACTCATCCACTCTACGAGGACGCCCTCTAAGGGTGGAACAAGAAGCACAGTGAGAATAGATAGGATGGTAAGGGGACAGAGAAGGAGTTTTAGAATAGAGGCGGAAGTATTGAAGCAGATTCTTTTTTCTGAGACATGGAGAAGGTTGAGGAAGAAGAATAAGGTAGTCAGAGAAAAGGGTATTCCCAGATATAAGATAAGCGGTTCACTTAATAGTCTTGAAAAGAAACAAAAGGCAGCAAGAGTGATTATGGAGAATGCTATTGATACAGCTTTATCAACGTTTATCCTCACTCTTATTTCCATGCTACTCTTTCACCCACGCTTTTATGGCAATCATTTGAGAACCATGCACTTTATTTATAGACGGACAGTATAAAATTTCTATAGATCGGCGCAAGTTTTGACCATTCGAAGGAATCCTCCACTCTTTTTCGGCATTTCTTACCAAGCTTCTCTCTAAGATTTCTATCATTATATAGCATAAGAATGGCGTCGGCCATGGCATCAACATCATCCAACTTCACATAGCAAACAGTGTCACCGAAAACACTTTCTGTGCCGGGTGCTTTTTCTGTAAGAATTGGTTTAGCAGCTGCCATATATTGGAAGAACTTCATGCGCTCTGCGTAATAAGCTATAGGATGTCGAGCAGTCGGGGCTACGAAGAGATCAGTTGCTTTAAAAAGGTCTAACCTATCAGAACTGTTAAATGGAAGTTTGCTGAATATTACCGTCTTGTTTTTAATGTTTAACTCTTTAAGAAGCTTTAAGGTTTGTACATCTATGTTGAGTAACTGTAGTATTAATATAACATTTTTTAATTGATTGGAAATAAGCTGAAAAGCCTTTAAGATTTTATCGATCCCTTGGATATCTAGATTACCTAACCGCCATATACCACCACTATAGGTGATCAGAAATTTGTTTTTAAGATTGAACTTCTGTCTGAAGGAGGTCCCATCTCCAAATCTTAATGGATCAAAATTGGCTAAATTTACTCCGTAAGGAACATATACGCATTTCGAAATTTTCAAGCGTTTAGTCATTAGCTTCATGAGAGGGTTACTCCAGAAAACGACCCCATCAGCGTCTTCTATAGCTTGTATATCAAAAAGATTCATTTCATCCCAAGGATACATCCAGACATCCATCCAATCTACTATTATACTACGAGCTTTTGTTATTTGCTTAGATCCTAATAATGTATTAGTGGTAATTGCCATCCTTGGTTTGATTTTGCTAATAGGAAGATGATACAGGAAGTCATAAAGGTAGGCACTGGCTAAGTATCCACTAGGATAACGAGGAGTTTCCAGTAGCAAACTTTCAATTTTTTCAATAGCCTTGAACATAGAATATAAACTTTTGCCTAAATGACCCGTGCATCGTCTATATGTATCAACGTAGTTAACAATTCTAAGTTTAGGTAGGGCTAATTTAGCGAAGAGCGGCCTTCTGTAAATGAAGGGGTCATAAGAAGTTAAGTAAAGGAGCCCTGAATCCTTCATCAGATCATGCATCAGAAATCAGCCTTATATATTATTTCGCTAAGTTTTTGTTGAAAAAATCTAAGTTGCCCCTTACTATGCTCCTAAAATTTTTAAACGCAGTGATATATGCCGCTAAAAGCCAGATAATGTTCCACCATTCTTTTTTGGGCTTTCTCTTGAATAGCAAACCACCTATGTTCACCATCAAATTGCCCGCCAACGCCCACATAAAGGCTATCAAGTTAAAAATAGACGCCTCAAATATGTCTTTAAAGAAAATGTAGAACCAATAAATCGTTGACATATAAATAGTCGTTTTAGTTGCCATTCGCCCTTCTGCTGAATGCTTGTGGACAATCTTAGCGTATGGAATGGCGTAAAGAGATCTTGGATACTTTCTGTAAACCCTGTATGAAAAGTCCAGATCCTCCATATATCCCCAGCGTTTCAAGTTTGTATCGAATTCGAATTGCCTGAATATTTCCCGTCGATAACAACAACAACAACCTGAAAGCCTCTGGGCTTCTATTACCTTCGAAAAAGTACTTGGAAAAATGCTTGCACCTGATCTACGTACAGCTAATGTATTACTTTTATGATACGACAGCATTAAAACCTTGTAGATAGAATTTTCCAGCTTATTCGCCAATCCACTTTCAGTTATGTAATCATTTTGAGAAGTTATCAAGGGCTGAAGGCCTAATACATCACTATTTTTTCCTAAAAATTCCGCTATAACTCTTAAGACGTTTTTGTCGGATAGTAAAGTATCATCATCAAGGAAGAGTATTGCATCACCACTAGCTATTTTAATACCGAGATTTCTTGCAGCCGGCAACCCATCACCTCTTCCTAAGACATACTTTAAACTGCAACCAGCAGATTCAAATTTTGAGCTATATAGGTTCACAACGATTTCAGAGGAATGCTGAGAAGAATCATCTACAACAATAACCTCTAATGGAAGATAATCTTGATGGAGAACCGTTTGTAACAATACGGCTAAATCTTTAGGCCTATCCCGCGTGCACACTATAACTGAAATTAAAGGCAAGTCGCTCATTATCTAATCCCTTCTTATATTAAATCTCATTAACATAACCTACATTCCTTCATCTCATAAACCAAAGCCTATCAAAGCATCTCCTTTTTTGCAAGAAATTGATAAAGTTATTAATGCTTATGAAAAGACGCCCTCGAATCGTCCGTTGACCAATCGTCTACTACTATGAGCTCAAAATTCTTGTATGTTTGAGCTAAAACGCTTTCAATAGCTTGGTTCACCCATCTAGCACCGTTGTAGCAAGGTAGGATTACGCTCACTTTCACCATAGCTTATATCACAACATTAACCTGCATACACGCACCAAGAATGGGTTTAATTATCTTTGAATCCACCAAATTTTTGATTGAAAAATCAAACTCATGATAGAAAATTTTTCTAAAGGTATTCTTGGCGAAGAAGCCTATCCTAGTCCAGCCTGTGCCAGGAAAAGGGTTTGCAGAGCCAAGGAAGAAGAGGATCTTAAAATCGATGCCTGCTATAACGTTCTAGCCTTGATAATCCTTACACTTGGGACAAAACGACACTTATGTATCCATATTTTATCAGAAGCCTGTTTTGCAACTCCTTTCCAACCGTCTTCTTCCCCAGTTGCCCAAGAGACGTTGTCACAAGATGCGACTCCTAACTTGCCACTACCGACTTTCCACAACTTTTCCGATCCGGTCATGCATGAGTATCGTGGAATACCAAGCGGTTTATAGGTTTTCCGCATTGGAAATATCCTATTCCGGCCCTTTGGTAAGCCTATTCCGCCATATTCCGTGCGACACCATACTATTCCGCATCAAGTCATGCATCAGTATAGTGGGGGAGAGTGGAATAGGTGCTATTCCGCATGCAATTTCCCTCAGGTTCCTTCAGAAGGAATCTTTATTGAATTGGAATAAGTTGTCTTAAAGTGGAGTTGTTTGGCACGACGGTTTATGATGACCTATTACGAAGGAATATTTGTAAATAGGGATAAGTCGTTTTAAGACGGATGTAGGCACTACAGCCATCAACATCCTAAAACGCGATTTATTTATAAACCGTCAATAAAGCGCCGTAAACCGCGACACTTAGCATAAACCGGTTCCACATGCAAAACAATTGTTATGAACCGTAGCATAAACCAGTTTATTAAACCGCAGCGGTTTAAACACTTCCCCACTATACTTATGCACGACCGTCTTAACGGTTTAACGTAAACCACATTTAAAACAGCCTATAAACCGATGCATCATAGCCTATAAACCAGATGTTAAACCATCCGGTATAGATGGCGGTTTATCAGAAAGTGGTTCACCTCTTCCACTATTTCCTTATTGTACCTTTCTTGAAGAATAAAAATGATATCCGTATCCTTCAGCCATTTATTTCTAAGTCCCTTAAATTATTCTCACTAATGTTCAAGATTGCTAGGCTTTGTTAAGAGCTTTTCGGTAGGTCAATAGGATTTGTTTAGCTAGCTCACTCCAAGAATACTTTTTAGCATGCTCCAAGATTATATTAGGATCCCATTTTCTGTCAAGCACTTCTAGTATAGCCCAGCTTAGCGATTCCGAATCTTTCGGGGGGACAAGAATGCCCAATTCGTCGGAGTATATTGCTTCAGGTACACCGCCCACCTTGGTAGCTACAACAGGCTTACCACATGCCATAGCTTCAGGGATGACTGTTGGAAAACCCTCTTGTAGGCTCGGTAGAATGAAAATGTCGGATGCATTCATCCATATTGGGATTTCCTCATGCCTTCTACCTCCAGCAAGCATAACATGATCTTCTAGCCTATACTTCTTAACCATACTTTGCAATAGCTCTTTTAAAGGACCGGAGCCAACAATTATGAGCAGTACATCTTTCCTCTTCCTCAAAACTAGGGATATTGTGCCGATCAAATACGCATGCCCCTTCACATCAACCAAGTTCCCGACAGAAAGCAATATCTTCTTATTTTGAGGCAGGCCCAGCTTTTCTCTAGCCTTCGCTGCTGGAATAGGTTTAAACAGTCGCTCATCATAGCCATTAGGTATGACATGTAGCTTGTTAGATGATACACCCAGCGATAACAATTTTTCAGCGTTAAATTTACAAACCGTTATCACTTGGTCTGCTTCGGTTAAGACAAACCTTGCCAAAGAGTTATACCAATGATCTCTAAACGGTAAATCGTAAACGTCACCACCATGAGCCGTTACTACCAATGGCTTCTCGTACAGGTTCTTTAAACGTGCTCCTATGAAGCCGTTTTCTAAGAAATGGGCATGCATCAGATTGAAGTCTACATTATTCTTTGATAACACACTAACACAACTTTCCGCCGCAAGATAACAATTTCTTCTCCGTAACACATCAACTGGTAATGTAAAGTACTTAGGGCAAAAATGCCTATAACCTTGTAGATCATTATAAGATTCTGCTGCTAATCGCAGGAACCTGAAATATCTTTCCAAATACGGCAACTTTAATACTATGCGAGAGAACGAAGGTGTTGGCATTAGAATGGTTACTTCTTTAACATAGGGTTTTATATTGGTCACTTGATCTTTAATGAAGACTTTAAAATGTGGTACTATAAGCAAAAGACTTAGGGATTTTAGAATCTCTATTATCATACATACTACACTCAATTAAGTGTACATAATATTCTAGATAGGTAGTAAACCTTGATTTAAGTACTCCAGTAAGAACTCAACTATCTTTTCAGCAGCTCTACCGTCGCCAAAGGGATTAGGCAATTTCTTGATTTTATCCCTAACATGATCGTCATTTGTGAGCATTTTCGCCGTTGAAACTATCCGATTTGTATCATAGCCTACTAGGAAGTTTGCACCAAATTCGACGGTCTCCATCCATTCGGTATTCTCTCTCAGGGTTATGCATGGAACTTTAAGCCAGAAGGCTTCCTTCTGAACGCCACCGGAATCCGTCAGTATTAGCTTGGCTTCTGACATAAGCTTAAGCATATCGTGATAGCCTAAGGGTTTTAGAAGTTTAACGTGCTTAGCCTCTTCAAGTTTCCTAAGAAGGCCTTGAGAGGACAGTCTACTCATGGTTCTAGGGTGTACTGGAAACACGATACATATATTACTTAATTGGATGATGGCTCTAACTATGTTTTCCAGTTTAAGTGGGTTGTCAACGTTTTCAGCCCGATGCAATGTCAATACTGCATATGTTTGCGATTCAAGGTCATTCTCTTTGAGGATACAGCTTTTCGAAGCAAGTGGCATATGATTTAAGAAGGCGTCGAACATCGTGTCCCCCGTCAGATATATTCTACCTAACACCATCTCCTTCTCAAGATTTTTAACACATCTTTCAGACACTGCGAACAGAAGTGATGATATATGGTCTACAACACGCCTATTTATCTCCTCAGGCATCGACATATCATAGCTTCTGGCTCCCGCTTCGACATGGGCTACTTTGATGCCAAGCTTCACTGGCGTTAACGCTCCAGCCAATGCGGAATTTGTATCACCTGGAACTATTACTAGATTAGGTTTGAGATCTACAAGGGTTTTTTCAAGCCTCATCATTATTTCCGCGGTCTGATACGCATGAGACCCAGAGCCAACACCTAAGTTAACGTAAGGGTCTGGGAGATTTAGCTCGCTGAAAAAAGTTTTGGATAGATTGTAGTCGTAATGTTGGCCTGTATGTATAATTACGATGTCTAAACTTTTTCTTCTAGCCTCGTAAATTATCGGAGCCGATTTTATTATCTGCGGTCTAGTACCGAGAACTAATATGATCATCATCTAATCCAAGATTTTATTAGCAGTAATATCTGTGATCCGTCTAGTTATATATGGAAATGCACGTAGTCCTTTCATTTTGAACAAAGCGTTAAGGTATAACATGTTTCCACGGATTCTCGACATTAAATAGTTCTTTTGGCTTCCCATATAGGTATTAAATCTTGCAGCATATTCTCTGAAAATACTTTCTTCTGTTATCTCATACAAGAAGGATAGCTACTGGACGTGTAGCATGTGATAGCTCATCGGCGCAAGAAGAGCTGGATTAAGCTGATAGAAAGACCAATATCCAGAATCGTACTTCTTGATATTCTTCTTCAATGTAAGGACCGCCTCTTCAAGAATGTTAAAAATTTTTGAATCTTCAGATACGCAGAATAGGTCGAATAAACCTGTTACAGCATATATGAAGCCATTTAAAATATGGGATGGAGGATTCGAAGGGGCTTCTTCAAGCCAGATTCCATCTTCGTCGACATAGGCAACGCCTCCATGTTTAATTTCCGTCATCAATGGTCTTGAGGTTTCATGAGCAACTTTAAGGAACACCTTATTTCCAGTAAGAATAAATGCTCGAACAAAACAAGAAACAGCAACTCCTTGTGTCATCGCACTTAACCATCCCTTTTTTAGATGATAAAAAGGGTGATCGAAGTTTAAGGGGAGGAGAAAACCAGTTCCAGTATGAATACCGTTATTGATTAGCCAACTTACAGCTTTTTCCCAAGCAGCACGCTGCCCCGCACCGGAAAGGTAAAGTTGCAGATTGCTTAGAGCAAAGAGAGCTACTGTAGTCGGATTATATACCATCTCTCCTGTTGCATAAAAATGAATTAGTGGAATTCCCTCTTTATCAAACAGCCTGAGCTTTGCTGAAAAATGTCTTAGATCTTCATAGTACATTATATTGAAGAAATTGGTATTTAACTTCATGCTTCTCCCTAGGACACAAGAGAATTGTATGTCATTATGAGCCGCTTTTCCATAATTTGCCAGTTAAATAACCCGTTTGCAGCTTTAATACCATTTCCTCTAAGCTTCCTGCATAAGTTGGGAGAAGAGGCAAGTTTAGAAATTACTTCTCTAACATTTGCTGTATCATTCATATCTACAACTATGCCACATTCATATTTCCTTACAATCTTCGCTTGATAACTTCCTTCAGGTACAAGAGCTGGTACTCCATGCGCCATTGCTGTAAACAATTTCCCAGGAGAAGCTAAAATGTGATTAATGTTATTAGGCATATAGAGAGATGGAATGAGGTCCGCTTTTTTAACTAAATGATCTATATCAGAAGTTGAGATCCAACCCAAGTATTTGATATTATTGTACTTCTTTTCTAAATTTTTTACTATTGGAACTAAGTCGCCCTTTCCAGCAAGTAGTAATTCGACGCATTTAAGATCTTTCACAGCTTCAATCAGTTTATGCACCCCCCTCGGTACTCCAATGTCGCCATAGTAAAATATCGTAAATTTTCCTCTATTACAATTTGCTACATTAAAGTTACTATATCCGAATTTTGAAGGCACATTCATAATTACTGTCATCTTTTCCCTTTGAAAGCCCATCTTTGAGAGGTACTCCACAAAGCCATCGTTTACAACTATCACATGATCCGCATAGTGCTTCGCCATAGCAAAAACAACTTTAACCAGAAAATTAGCTTTTGGGAACTTTTCTAAAAAGACTATCGGATGATCATGCATATCGTAAATTAGCTTTATTCGACCAAATCTTAACATTTTTATTAGTATGCCGCAAAAAAATGTATCCACATCATGGCAATGGATAACTTTAAGATTAAGAGTAGAAGATGAAAACATGCACCAAACATAATAAAAGAAGAAGCTGATAACCGTTCTTATACTTTGGCCGTAAGGAGATTTGAAGTTAAAACGTCGAATAAGTAAACCGTTTGATAAAGTCTGCCTTGGATAAATTCCCTCCCTATCCCAAGCAAGAATTACAACCTTGTAACCATTTTTGACAAGACTATTCGCTTCTTTTAACGGTCGTATATCATAAGTGGCAGGGTTGCTTAAAAGCATCAAAACACATTTCCTTTTAGAGAAAACATGCTTTGCATTCATAGTTTAGTCTTCCTTTGCTTCCAAGATGCTCCTGAAGATTGACCATTGATTCGTAGTCCTATCTAACACTGAGTAAAGGAGTATTATTTTTCCTTCTTTATGTGGATTCCACCAACTATTGCTTGATCCAGTTGAACTGTAGGCAGATACGCATTAAATTTTAGTGCCTTAGAGTAAGCTGGGATCATTATCGGACTTTGGAAGATATTCCCGTTTTCCTTCCGAAGAAAATCTTCCCACTTATCAAAATCTTTTGATAAGAAGATTTTTAGTTTGCTTGACATCCTAGAGAAAGGCCTTTTTCCCCTTAATTAATCCTGCCAAAACGCCTATACCAAGCATGTTATGGAACACTAAATACATGATAGGAAGGAGCAAACATAGGGAGTCTTTTGTTTTTATCAACAAATGGAACGATGCCAATAAGTCTACGATAAGGTACGTGATCATAGGGATAAAGATTAACATAGAGTTGAAGATAGGAAAGGACACTATAAGAAATAACTCGTAAAAAAAGAATAGAGGTGGGATAAACCAGAAAGATGCTGGATTAAACCATTCAATATGTCGATATCCCTTTCTTACCAGAAGCCCTTTTGCAACTCCGTAGTTAAAAGTCTGTTTAATGAACCTTTTGAACGAACTTCTTGTAAAGTAGTATGCGATAATATTTGGGTTGGTATAAAATTTAAAGCCTTTTAAACGCAACCTTAAGGGCAACTCATCATCTTGGCCAACTATGAAATCTTCATCGAATTTTCCATTTGATATTATAATTTGTCTGTCAAAGACTCCGAATATTACTGAATCGGAAAAATGCGGCTTTCTTTTATACCTACAAGACCTAGCACCACTAAACGGAGAATAATACATTAAACTAACAAGTTTTCCAAAAGTGTTTTCATAAACATTTATGTAAATTCCACCGACACCAGCTAACTTAGGCTCTGCTTCTCTTATCTGCAAAAAGGTACGAACATCTTCTTCTATGAAATCTTTCTTAAGAAAACTGTGTGCATTAACAATCATAAATAGATCTCCTTGAGCTTCATCAACCCCCCTGTTAAAGGCGAAGACGTGTCTGATCTTTGGATTCATGAAAACTCTCAAGTTTAAGCGATTCCTATATTTTTCAACAATTTGCAGAGTAGAATCTTGAGACATGCCGTCAAAAATAAGAACTTCAAATCTATCTTTCGGATATGTCTGATCAACTAAACTGTCTAATAATCGGCCAATATATTTTTCTTCGTTCCTTGTTGCTACTATTAGAGAAACGAAGGGACAATTTAGCTTCTCCTTATCTGTTGAAATATGTGTCTTTAATCCTTTCTGCATATTGCTAAAATTTTATAATAATTAAAATAGCATCTAATAAATGGGTTTATTAGACACTGCAATTGATTGTATTTTCATGAAAGAAAAGTGCTAAATAAGTAAAAACACCAACCCGAATTATTAGGTTTATTTTTGGCACCGCCATTTCTCGAAGAAATAGAAAAAGCTTATTTGACCAACTTTTCCAAGTCATCTTTAATCATCCTTTTACTTACTCTTCTGCAATTCTTGACTCTTCAAAGATATACTATGTTAATTTTATGCATTATATTTCTTAAGATTCTTTAAAACCTTTATCCTGTAACTATCTAGAACTTCATCTAGTTCTTTTTTAGAAACTTCAAGTTTGCTTAAAAGCTTGTAAAATATTGTAGGCCTAGGGATTCTTTCCAGCATGCATCGTTTTAGTGCTTCTTCTCTAGAGATTTGCCCTTCCCTAATTAACTTACTATAGAATTCATCGAATTCGTTAAATCCGACGAGTCTAAGGTAGATGTAGTCGATCAAGGGGTACATCATGTCGTCTATTCTCCAAGTTGCCGTAGTATCCTCGGCACCTTTCCACCCGATGCTTTTTATCACCTGCATTATTTCCTTCTCACTCCAGTAAACATAGTCATAGAAGCCTAGGGTGTCGACGTCAGATGGTTTCAGTAGCGATTCGAAAAAGTACACGAGCGTGCCGCTCACATAACTCCTTATGACTGACCAGTGATAGTGGTTGGTGTTTTTTAAGAATTCCAATGCGAAAAGAGTTGTAAGCTTTACTTTTCCTGAGAACGTATAGTTTCCACGGTCATCTGGGAAGACGCCCATGTAGCCTGTTTTAAAATGCTCTTGTTCAAAGGAGCAATTTCCTATATTGTTTCCCCCGATGACTAGAGGTATCCTGTTTTCATGTGCGTATCTGAAGATCTGGAGATTCATGATCTTATCCGCCACGTTTAGCGTTGGAACAATCGTATTGATGGATGGTCTCTTGAGCCACGCGTGAAACATTATCTTTAAGTTTTTCCAAGAAGTTTCAATATGTCTTTCATTCCGAATATACACGTGGTCAACTCCTAAGCGTTCCGTAACAACTTTTATGTTACGGTGGCCTTCCTCGGTGGTAAACCCTGAATCCACTGTAAGCGCCAAAGCTCTCATTTTATACTTAGTGATGATCTGGTGAAGCACAAATGCGCTGTCTCTGCCACCGCTTATAGCAACCACACAATCGTATCTATTACCTTTCCCACGATACTTTTCAAGCACTCTAACTAGTGATTCCTCACCAAGTACTTTAACAGGCTTATAGGTCCTACAATAATTACATACATCATCTTCATCAAAACTTATGCCCGGAAAAGTTTCAGGTAGAATGCATCTACTACATCTTCTGAGGCTGTAAAGGAAGTCCTCAATACTGCTCACAACATTCATGGCAATGCTATTCATAGTTTTAGAACACTTTCACTCGGGCTTTTAACTAGCTGTGAACCTTATATTCTTTTTCTCGAGCACCCTTATTATTGGAGACATCTTTATTATCTCAGGCCTCGTGCCCAAAACTATTGCAACCTTCATTTTACCTTCTTTATCCTAAATATTACTGTCCCGCCTTCAGTGTAAGGCTTCCATGGGTCGACGCACTGGAGGTACGCGTGTTCTCTATCTTTAATCGTGGTGAGGCCTAGCTTTACTGGGTCAGCCCCCTCATCCAATGCGACAGCATAATGTAGTATAACTGAGAGTGCATGTATGCAGAGTGCGTCTGTCTTTTCTAGGACGATATTTGGTCCATCCACTACTATTTTGTCTCCAACCTTGTGCACTGGACATTTTCCCCTAACTTCTACAACCTCTATCTCCAGCATCTACTTTATCCCCCTTACTACGCTTATCAGAACCCATAATATTATTGCGGTTGTCAGTAACATTAATCCGACAATCGTTGCTGCTACAGCTATCAGTGTAACGTTTGTTATTATCTGCCTTGTTGCAGCAAACGTTTGCAACGTCCACACCCAGAAGAACAGTGAAATTAGTATTGAGATCATCCCAGGCACGCCATAGAATAGTAGTGGTCTCCTTATTGACATGTACTTTACTATGCTTAAGATCACGTCTAGGCCGTGATATATTGGGTTCTGTGTTGAAGGCTTTTCAACATTGTAGCTGATTTTTATCGGCACTTCGACAACCTTTAAGCCGTTCTCCTTCGCCTTAAGAAGTATTTCTGTTGAGGCACCCATTCCCTGCTCCGAGGGCATTATCGAATGTATTGCCTTTCTATTGTACGCTCTGAAGCCGGACTGCGCGTCGCTTACTCCCTTATATGAGGCTGATCTTGTTAGCTTCGTTATTATTTTTATACCCACTTCCCTATATTTCGGTACAGCTGCTTCCTTTTCTAGGAATCTTGAGCCTATCGCTATGTCCGCTTCACCATTTAGGACAGGGGATACGATCTTCGGTATGTCGTTTGGGTTATGCTGTAGGTCTGCATCTAACACTACCATGACGTCTGGATCGATTTCACGAGCCTTCTTGAATAGCGATGATAGTGCTCCACCATAGCCGACGTTCTTCTCATGCCTTATCACCGTTGCTCCAAGCCTTTCCGCTATCTCCCCTGTTAGGTCTTTTGAGCCGTCATCGCATACTATAACCTTGTCAACGTACCTTTGAGCCTCCACTATCACCCTAGCTATTGTCTTCTCCTCATTGTATGCTGGAATACAGGCTACTATCGTAGGTTTTACTTCAACCACACCTTTTCACACGAAATTTTTCATCTACTTCTGAGCTCTTACCACTTGAAACCAAAAATGGAGTCCACCCCCATACTTTATATAGTCTACACCAGCTCATACCAGTTAGCGTATATTACTGTGAGTAGGCCAAGCAGCATTGATGTACCACACAACAGTATTGTTTCTAACGCCCTATTCTTTGCGCTAACGTATGCTAGCATCCAGTATAATGTTATAATCATTAAAGAGTACCTCATGAAGCCTTCTATGCTCGTGAAGAAGTATACTGCTAGAAGCGCTATAGAGTATATTGTATACTTTGAGGCCTTACTGGCCATTACAGCACATGAAGCTATCGCTATCATTATTGTTATGGTCGACAGTATCTTTACTGCTGTATTTATTTCCATAGTTGGTGAGAGGTCGTTGAATATTAGAGCGGGCTTGCTTAACGGTATTCTTAGCAGCCAATATAGTGTTGAAAGTGTGTAAAAGTTTCCTGTAAGCGTGTACCTGTATGCGTCGAAGACAATTATCGATGAAGCTGAAAACATTGCTAGAGCTGTTTCCTTTATCGACCTGTCTTTTAAGCCTGACAGGAGGATTGGTACTGAAGCTAGAAACCCTATTGGACGTGATAGCCCAGCTAGGAAGGCTAGGATGGAGCTTTTGACCAACTTTCTTTCTTCAAGCATTACGAAAGACCATAGTGTTAGTGCAAGGGTCAGGGATTCAGCGTATGCTGCTGAAAGGAATACTGATGTTGGATAGAATGATAGGAATGCTGTTGAAGCGAATGCGATCCTGCTATCTTGGAAAACTTTTGAAGTTAGTCTATATAGTCCGATTATCGATATGAAGAAGAATATGTTGCTTATTGTGAAGCTTGCTATGTTTAGGGCCCATAGTTTTGGCATGAAAGGTTCAAGAGGCGTTGACGTTATCTTCAATATGAGCGGATATAGTGGGAATGCACCTAGGTTGCTTCTGTCGTATCCTTGGTCCGCTATCCTAAAATAGTGTCCTGCGTCCCATCTCGCGAACAGGTTTAGTATTGGTAGTCCGGTGTCCCATGCGTTTGGGTTCACTATGGGTATGAAATATGAGCCTAATATTGCGTTAAATATTATGAATATTCTTGATGCTAATGCTGTGAGTATTGCTGTGCTAAGATTGTATGGTGTAAGCTTCA
>Ga0315298_1005219_pt1 | contig 18693 bp, 19 predicted proteins | sample WHS_1_MG_FD_203077 | JGI IMG/M metagenome (GOLD analysis project Ga0315298, IMG submission 203077) | Extremophilic microbial mat communities from Washburn Hot Springs, YNP, Wyoming, USA - WHS_1_MG | ecosystem: Environmental > Aquatic > Thermal springs > Hot (42-90C) | place: USA: Wyoming...
GCATACGTTTGGAAAGCTCGAGGTTGACATTGATCAGAGGAGCTTTTGTGCGCTCATGCACTGCCTGAAGTGCCGCGGTTTTGCCGGCACCAGCGGGAGCTATCAGCAATATGAGGCGATAATACAGCTGAGCAGCCTGGCTTATTTTTTCGATAATGCTGTCTGCGATTGGCTCTATCATGCGCGGTCTCCTTGAGAGCGATCCCCGTGGGGATTTGGCTCTTTTGTACCTTCCCGAACAAGCTTGTAGATTATCGATTTAGATATTTTCAGATAGGCTGCCAATTCTTGAATCGTAAGGACTTCGCCAATTGTTCCTTCCATCCTGTGCACCCCTCAGATCCTCGCTCCCCGTGAAACTTACCACGCCTTGTTACAAGCTTTTAGTGTACAGTTATTATCAGTTGCTGTCAAAAACAATGTGTGGCTTCGGCAAAATAAAGTTGGGTCAGAAACCCTTCTTCTTCAAACCAGCTGAGGGAGTTTTTGCGCGGCCCGCATTCTTACCGCTCGAGTTTCGCGCTGCACGTAGTTTGGCGCGTGCAATGATTTACAAATTCGATTAGGATTCAGCCTTGTCTCTCATCACCTTCATAAGAAAGATGAAGTCAACAGACATCTGACTGAACAGCTGGATTGGAACGATTGTGGAGTCTTTGAAGTATGAAGACATCTCCATCAAAGACTGCCACACGCTCGCAGAACTGAAACTGGCTATATTGCGGTATAGTAAGTTTTACAACAGTCAGCGATTCCATCAATCGCTGGATTACGAAACACCAGACTCTATATATGCAAGCAGATTTCCAACCAGGGAACTCGATGTCACAGTCGGTGATAAACTGCCAGTTATTAGCTGCTTGAAATGGTACGAAGCGGGTTCTTCAGGACCCCTACTTAAATGGGGTCAGATCAAGAATGGGGTCAGTTCAGACTAAAACTGCAAATTTATCTCCGACCGCGACACACAATGCTCGTTCTGAAGGAAGGGTTTGCAAAGTAGTAAGCAGTCGTTCCCGCATTGTTCCCGTCCGATAATGTTTTTGTGCATGGGCACAATTCGGGTGAATTATTATTCATTATACTCATCTATTCTGGCACAGAAGGGCTTCCTTTGAGCCATATAAAATGCCATTATAAAACCATATACTACGCAAGCAAAATCGGAATGCCCAGCTTTTTTATTGCCTCAATATACTGAGAATCTAGCTCTTTCGTACTGATTATCAGACTATACTTTTGAAGGTCTGCTATTTTATAAAGTGAAACATTGCCGAATTTCGTATGATCCGCTGCCAAAATCAAATTCTTCGAGGTCTCAAGAATACGGTGTTTGACGCCTACTTCAAAAATTGAATAGTTCATTACACCTTTTTCTATATCGATTGCATCTGCTGACATTATCGCTTTGTCAACATGAATTTGGCTGAGCATTTCTTCAGCAAAACTCTCTCCGATTGTATAAAATCCCGGCCTTACAATCCCTCCAATAACCATTGACTCAATTTTTTCATATTTTGCCAGTTCTTCAGCTATTTTTATATCAAGACATACCACTCTTAAAGATTTTTTTCTGTGCAACTGTTTCGCTATGTATAGACATGTTGTGCCCGAATCGAGCAAAATGCTTTCGTCATCTTGAATAATATCCAGTACAACATTGGCAATACGTTTTTTAAGCATCTGATTTACATGAAGCTTGAGTTCAAATTTATATTCCAGATTACCTGTCGTATTTTCCCATACTACCCCTCCATGGATTCGCTTTATAAAGGAATCACTCTCTGCAAGACCAATTATGTCCCGGCGCGCCGTAGCTTCTGAAATATTCAGATATTCACATATTTCTTTTATAGAAGCTCTTCCTCGTTCTTTTATAAAAAGCTGCATTTGCTTAATTCTTTCCACTTGGTTCATACAAACTTCCTATTAAAGGCAAATATTAAGAATTGTACTTTAGTAACTCCCGCCCTTCAATGCAATCGAATGTAAGAGCCTATGAACGTCTGTCAGCAATTTCACCCATGCTGATACAATCTAAATATAAATGTATCAAAATTTCTAAAAACAATCAAATTTTGATTGACAAAAATCAATTACAATCATAAAATGATTGAATAAGGGATAAGCAATCTAAATTTTGCTTTTCTGGCTGAATATTAGCAAATTGGGGAGTCAGATGATATGAGAGATGCAGGCCTTGGGTTTGACATTGGAACAACTTCGGTAAAAGCAACCATTTCTGATATCAATGGGGAAATTGTCTATGAGACTTCTCGCTCCCATGATCTGCTAAGCCCCCACGCAGGATATGCAGAAGAAAACCCCGCTGACTGGGTAAGAAACATATATGCCATATTGGCTGAAATCGCCAATACATTTGATACTTCCAGAATTTCAGGGATCTGTATTTCCGGCATGGTGCCAACCCTCATTCTATTAGATTCTGATGGATCCCCTCTTTACAATTCTATCCAGCAGAATGATGCAAGGGCTGTAGAAGAAATTAAAGAATGGAAAAACAAATTAGATGAAGACAAATATTTCGCTCTCACCGGAAATACGATAAATCAGCAAGTTTTATTCCCTAAAATTTCATGGATTCGCAATCATTATCCGCAAATATGGGAAAGGACACATAGCATTCTTGGCTCTTATAACTATGCAACATATATCCTTACAGGAATGCTCAGCCTTGATGAGAATTGGGCTTTGGAAAGTGGCATGTGGTGTGTGCGGGAAAAATGCTGGGATAGTAACATACTGAATCTTGCTGAGCTTAAGGAAACTTATTTCCCTTCGGTTAAAAAATCTTTCGATGTCGTCGGGTATACAACACCAAAGATAAAAAGCATGACAGGTTTCCCCGATGGTATACCTGTAACAGCAGGGGTTGCCGATCATGTCTCTTCTGCCTTTTCTACGGGAGTGCAGGAAGAGGGAGACCTCCTTTTGAAAATCGGCGGTGCAGGCGACATTTTGTATGCAACAAAATCGCTTTCTCTAAATCGCAAGCTATTTATCGATTACCATCCCATAGAAGGCACCTATTTATTGAACGGTTGCATGGCTTCAAGCGGTTCCTTGGTTAAATGGCTTATGGAAATTATGCGCTTGCCTAATTTTGACTCGATTACCCCGAAAGCAGAACAGCTGCCCCCAGGCTCAGAAGGACTTATTCTTCTACCCTATTTTCTTGGTGAAAAAACTCCTATTTTCGATACAGAAGCCCGAGGGGTGTATTTTGGACTCAATTTGAGCCATACCCAAGCCCACCTGTTTCGCGCTGTCCTTGAGGCTGTTGCGTTCGGTTTTGAGCATCATGTTGAAACATTGCAGGAAAGCAACCATGAAATAAAACGCATATTCTTATCAAATGGTGGCGCAAGAAGCCCCCTGTGGAAACAAATTGTCCTTGATGTCATCGGGATGCCCGGGATTTATATTCCAGATCATCCTGGCTCCAGCATGGGAGCAGCATTCATAGCTATGCATAGCACAGGGGCAGACCAGAACTGGATAGCACTTCACCATTATCTTTCAAAAGGCGAATTAATAAACTTTTCACCAGAAAATCACAGTAAATATACAAAGTACTATGATATTTATAGAAAACTATATGAAACACTTAAACCCTTATTTGCTGACCTAGCAAATATTAGAACTGAGGAGAGAAGAAATGAGAACTATTGAAGGGAAAATTGCATTTATCACTGGATCCGCATCAGGAATCGGCTTTGCCATTTCAAAACGATTGGCTCAGGATGGAGCAGTGCTTGCAATGACTGACCTGGATCAGACTGCTCTTAAAAAAGCTTTTGATAAGATACAAGAAATATCACCTAAAAGCCATTTCTGGACTATGGATGTAACAAACCAAGAAGAAATTAAAAAAACTGTAAAGAGCGTAATCGATACATATGGCGTTATTGATATCCTTATGAACAATGCTGGTGTATCCACCATGAATCGATTTACTGACCTCACGGAAGATGAATGGGACCTCAACATGAATGTGAACCTGAAAGGAGTCTGGCGGGTAACAAAAGAAATCGCCCCTTTTATGATACAAAGAAAGTCTGGAAAAATTATCTGCACAGCTTCAATGGCTTCCAAGCTTGGTGCCCCATTCCTGGCACATTATTCCGCTTCGAAATTCGGTGTTCTTGGCTTTGTTCAGGCAATCGCAAAAGAGCTGGCTGAATATGGCATTACTGTAAATGCTGTCTGCCCTGGTTATGTAGCAACCAGCATGCAGGACCGAGAGGTAGTCTGGGAAGCAAAGCTTCGTGGCATCGATGACCCTGAAAAAGTTCGTCAAGAATATATCACCATGACGCCTCTCAAGCGTTTATGCATGCCTGAAGATGTTGCAAATGTTGTCAGTTTCCTTGCTTCTCCTGATGCTGATTTCATGACTGGCCAGGGCATAAATGTGACTGGTGGCGCTTGTGTACACTAATACTTTTGAACGAGGTATGCGTGCTGCAGTACTTGCTGCAGGAGAGCGTATTCGCGAACTTTTTCTTTCAAAAGATCTCGATATCCATGAAAAATCTGGTCCTGGTGACCTTGTAACCAGAGCAGATTTTGAAGCTACGGAAATCGCGCTTGATCTGCTGAAAAGCTATTTCCCGGAAATCCCAGTTATTGGAGAGGAATCCGGCGGCAAGCCCACAGAAGACAAATGTTTTTATCTGGATCCTTTAGATGGAACTCTCAATTTTGTCCATGGGTATCCTAATTTTGCCGTTTCGCTCGGCCTTTGGAAAGGCACAAAGCCTCTCGCGGGCATTGTCTACAACCCCATATCAAGGAGCCTGTATTTTGCTAATTTAGACCAGGGGGCATTCAAGAACGGCTCACCTATTAGATGCTCATCTAAAGCTTCATTGGAATCTTCTCTCCTTGCCACGGGCTGGCCTTATGATCTTTCAATGACTGAGCAAAATGCTCGACGAATGAAAAAATTAAGAAATCTCTCCCAGGATGTCAGGAATCTGGGTAGTGCTGCACTCTCACTATGCTATGTTGCCGAAGGTATTCTGGATGGATATTTCGAAGAAGGTCTTGACACATGGGATCTTGCAGGAGGAGCGATTATCGCACAAGAGGCTGGCGCAGTGGTTTCTGACTTCGAAGAGAATATTTTCGATCTTAAAAAAGGAGAAATCATCGCTGCTGGAAAAGGAATTCATCATATGATCGCTGAAGTAATTAGAAACGATCATTCATAAATACTTTTAAATAATAGGAGCTTTTTATGAGTTGGCTGAATGAATTGTTCCATGTAAAAAAACCTATCATTGCTATGTGTCATCTTCAGGCACTTCCTGGCGATCCCCGATATGATGCAACCAAAAGCATGGAGTGGATTATCGAGAAAGCCAGAAAAGATATGAATGCCTTGCAGAATGGAGGCGTCGATGCAATTATGTTTTCTAATGAGTTTAGCCTTCCATATCTGACAAAAGTCGAGCCCATCACAGTTGCCTGCATGGCAAGCATTATAGGTCAAATAAAAAATGAAATACGCATTCCTTTTGGTGTGAATGTTCTCTGGGATCCAGAAGCCTCCATTGATGTAGCAGTTGCAACTGGCGCATCTTTTGTACGAGAAGTATTTTCAGGCGTATATGCAAGCGATTTTGGATTATGGAATACCAATTGCGGAGAAACCGTCCGTCATCAGCATGCAATTGGTGGCTCAAAAGTCAAATTGCTTTTCAATATATTCCCAGAAGCAGCAAAATACCTGGTAGACCGCGACATAACTGAAATAGCAAAAACAACGGTATTTAACCACCAGCCCGATGCTTTATGCATTTCAGGAATCACTGCAGGTGCTGAAACCTCTCCTTCAATTCTTAGCTCTGTGAAGAAGGCAGTCCCTTATACTCCTATTTTTGTCAACACAGGAGTTAAAAAAGATAATGTCAAACAGCAACTTGCTATTGCAGATGGTGCAATTGTTGGTACCGCCTTCAAAAAGAATGGCTTATTCTTCGAAGAAGTAGATCAATCAAGAGTCGAAGAATTGATGAGTGTTGTCAGTGAATTGAGGAATATGTGATGCTATTTTTGGCCATGTATTGGTACTACTGCCGACTTCCCTTAATAATGAGGTTCCCGTATGCATGATGCTATAGAAATAATCAATTTGACCAAGAATTTTGGCAATACAATTGCAGTCAATCATGTAAACCTGAATATAAAAGAAGGGGAATTTGTTACCCTTCTTGGCCCAAGCGGATGTGGCAAAACAACATTGCTCAGAATGATTGCGAATTTTGAACACCCAGACAAAGGAACAATAAAAATATTCGGGAAAATTGCCAACAACATTCCTCCGGAAAAACGCGATATTTCTATGGTATTTCAGAATTATGCCCTGTTTCCAAATATGAATATAGAAAAAAATATTGCATTCCCCATGATGATCGCAAAAAAAGACAAAAAAGAAATCGAGCAAAAAGTAAAAGAACTCCTAGAATTAATAAAAATGGAAGGCTTGGAAAAAAGAAAAATTTCCGAGATTTCTGGCGGACAAAAACAAAGAGTAGCTCTTGCCAGAGCATTAGCAAGAGATCCGAAAGTATTGCTTTTGGATGAGCCGCTTGCTGCACTAGATGCAAAAGTAAGACTGGAGCTAAGGGTAGAAATAAAAAAAATACAACAAAAAGTTGGTGCAACAACTGTGTACGTCACCCATGATCAAGAAGAAGCTCTTTCGATATCGGACAGAATCGTTGTGATGAATAAGGGCGTAATCCAGCAAGTTGGTAGCCCAACAGAGATTTATAATCATCCAGCCAATCTCTTCGTTGCTCATTTTGTCGGAATAATGAATTCCATTGATGGTCACATCTCTGAAAACGGCAAAGATATCTACTTGCTTGAAAAAACCTTTTCTTATCCGAAAGATGTTGATAGCAGCATCAAGGGAAAGGATATTGTTATTGGAATCAGACCTGAGAAATCCATTTTGAGCAATTATGAAACTGCCCTTCCTGATGAAATATGCTTCCCTGCAAAAATAATGGTCGTCAATTTCCTCGGACCGATTGTCAGAGTCGAAACCGAAATTAAGGAAAAAACATCTTTTATCGTAGATCTTAACCAAGAAGAATTCTATACGCTCGATTTGCAAAAATCTAAATTTATCAAATTTAATGTGAATGATCTCATTCTATTAAAACGAGAGGATACTGTCCAATGAAAACCATATTCCTTGATTTAAATACTGAATATGCAAGGAGGCGATAAAGAAGAAAAACTATTCATTTAATAGCTCTAGTATGAAGCAGAGATGACCGATCAAGACATTTCTCTTGATCCTGAACACAATGTTTCAGAATTCATGAAAATCAATAATAAGGAGGGGTACCATCTGAATTCGCGACCATTAATTTGCAGTAGCTAAATGATTTACATCTCTAATCGGACAGGAGGTTCTATTATGAAGAAAGCAATAGTTGGTATATTACTTTCACTTATTTTTATTGTGGGAACTTTTGCAGCAGACCCCACTTGGGCTCAAATTTCTAAAAATGTACCAGATGAACTTAATACTCAGTACATCCGTACCTTGTGGGAAGCTGCGATTAAAGAAGGCAAAACTATTTATTCCTATGGTATGCCAGATGTATGGGCAAATTATGGAGGCATTTTTGGAGAGTTCCAGCGAATTTTCGGAATCGAACATTCCGACATCGATATGGGCAGCTCGATCGTGCTTGCACGTATGACCGAAGAAAACGCAAGCAAGAACGACATAGCAGACCTCAAGCCTTCGCTTGCTTCTGTACTTGCTGATAAAAATCTTACTTCAGATTATAAATCTCTTAATTGGGGGACGATACCTGATAACCAGAAGGGACAAGCGCCGAACAATAGTGTATGGCAGGCCGCATACAAAGGCGTCCTCGGCTTCCTGGTAAATACCAATCTGGTTAAAAAAGTACCAAAGAAATGGCAGGATCTTGCTGACCCTCAATACAAAGGTTTGCTTGAATATCTTGACCCGCGTGCAACTGGCACAGGAGTCAATACTATTGAAGCGGTATCGTATGCAGTAAGCCAAGATCCCTACAATTATCAGGCAGGTATTGATTTCATGAAAAAGCTGCATAGTATGGGAGTGGTCCTTTCGGTTGAACCAAAAACCCAAGTTGCCAAATTCCAGATTGGAGAAACCGGAATCCTTATCAACTTTGATTATAATCTGATGCAATGGAAGAGCGAGCTTGGCGTTCCGGCTGAAGTTGTAATCCCCGAAGATGGTACAATAGCTTCAGGCGGCGCTGTTGTTATGGCAAAAAATGCGCCGCACCCAAATACAGCAAAGCTTTTCATGGAGTTTCTTTTCTCCAAATATGGACAGAGCTTGTTCTATGAAGGCTATGTCAGCCCGATTCTTCCTGCTATTTCGGTGCCTGATAAAGTAAAAAGCAAACTGCTCGCGCCTTCCGAATACAAAAATGTAAAATTCATAGATTATAATAAGGACCAGGAGGTTACTCCAAAACTTCAGGAATATTACAACAAAGTCATCGGTGGCAAATAAAATCATTCGGGGGGGAGCAATCCCCCCTGACATGGAAGGAATCGGAAAATGTTTAACAGAAAATTCATTAGTGTTCTTATTGCGCCAATAATTATCTTCATTTTTCTTTTTGTATTATTCCCTTATATGAATATCATAATAAATAGTCTCAAATCTAACAACACAAGAAATTTTACTTTTGAAAACTGGAAAAATATTTTTGCGCTTCCACAATATTTCAATGCGGTAAAAAATTCTTTGCTTTTTGCGGCAGTTTCCACTATAGTAGCAGCATTTTTTGGTTCTATTATTGGGTGGATATCTCTGAGATTTTCGGATAGAGCCATTGACAAGCTAAAAGCAATTTTTTCAATCCCAATGACCCTTTCTGGCCTCGTAGTAGCATTTTCATTCATTGTGCTTCTGGGCAGATCTGGCATCTACAATACGCTTGTCAAATTGCTTGGTACTGATATGCTGCGCTTCAATCTCTACTCCTGGGAAGGATTACTTGTGGTGTATTCTTTTTATAATGTTCCGCTTTTTTCAATGACTATGATAAGCGTTTTTAGAAACCTTGATATCAGCCTTGTTGAAGCATCAAAAAACCTTGGCGCAAACAAATTTCAGACATGGTATTATATAATTATCCCCAATCTGGCCCCTGGTTTCATTTCGGCATTATCTTTGGTATTTGCCAGTATGATGGGTGCTTTCGGAACTGCTCTTGCTCTTACTGGATTATCAAAAATACTTCTTTCGCTTCTCATTTGGTCAACAGCCTCTGAAAGCAATTTCAATATCCCGCAAGCGAATGCAATGGCCTTGCTTCTGGCAATCATTATCTATATTTCACTCTTCTCATTTCTCAAATTGGAAAAGAAGCTTTTAGGAGACTGAATAATGAAAGCTAAAACCATAGACAGGATAATAATTATTCTCGCATTGCTTTATATTATTATTCCTTTGACGATGCTAATCGTTTATTCATTCAGCACTTTTTGGCAGGGTCTGTTACCGAAAGGATTTACTCTGAAATGGTATTCTTTTCTCTTTAATAACCCCAAAATATTTCCTTCGCTAGTTATTTCCCTTGTAGTCGCATTCAGTGCTGTCATATTGGATATCGTTATCGTGCTCCCAGGCGCATATGCAATCAATTATATCGAAAACTCCAAATTCAAGTCCCTTTTGAAACAGATATTTTCAATACTCCCCCTGGTTTTCCCTCCACTTATAATTGGGCTGGGACTTATGCAAAGCTTTAACAAGCCCCCTTTCCAGATTTCAGGAACGATATATATCGTAATTATTGCACATGCTTTGCTCGGTTTCCCATTTATGTTCAGAAATATCGACGCATCGCTTAGAACTATCGATGAAATTACTTTATCCGAAGCAGCTGCCAGTCTCGGAGCAAGCTTTTTACAAAGAATGCGGCGTGTCATCATCCCCAATATAATGCCAGGAATACTTTCAGGCTCACTCCTTGTATTTGCAATCTCCTTCGGCGAATTCGAAGTAACCAGCATGGTAGCTGGCTTTAAAACTCGTACCCTGCCTTTGGTTCTTTTCCAGCAATTAAGAGATGATTTCCGCGCTGCAAGCGCAATGGCTGCCTTTCTTGTGTATATTTCGCTTTCTGCGTTGCTTGTTATAACCACATTGCAGAGAAAAATAGAATAGAAGGAATTCTTCAGAATGCCCGATGTATTTGCGCATATCATTTTTGCCAATATAATTGTTGAGCAGATTGATATCACGACCGATAAATGGCTGCTGAATTTTGGGTCGCAAGGCCCGGATATTCTCGGGTTCATATATCCGGATCTCTCAATCCAAATGCATTATAGATATGAAATTATGCTTAATAATCTTTCTCTTTACAATGAGCTTATTTCCTTATATTTGGGCTATCATACACATTATGCGCTTGACAATTTGCTTCATCCAATAATAAAAGCGAGTTCACCAACATTAAAAATTCATTTATTGATTGAATCATGCCTCGATCAAATTATTGCTAAAACATTTTGGAACAAAAATATTAAAGATTTAAGCATTGCTGATTATATTCCAGCTGAAATCCCAGTATATGCCGGGAATCAATTGAATGCTATTATTGATTCGACATTTTCATTTAAGCTTAAGGAAAATTTCTGGCAATCAGCATTACAACATTATTTTGATATTTATAGAAAAGCAGTCAAAGGAGAAAGCAATATAATCACATACCCAGAAAATCCATATAAAGTCCTCGATGATATTCTTGGGCAACAGGGGACAAAAATCTTGCTTGACGCTTTCGAACACGCTATTGAGACAGAATATCGAGCGCTGAAATCTGATATTCGTCACGCGCGAGCAAAACGATAAGAAAAATATCAAAAATTAGAAAAAGTAGTCATCCATTTCATGTTTACTTTTCTGCTTCTTTCACAATGATGTCCCTGATTTTATCTAAGCTGACTTTTAATTTTCTATCTGCGGTGGCCAAACCATTCACTTCTTGCTCTACATCATATAATTGAGTATAGCAATATCCACTCAAATATCCAATATTGCGAACCGCTTCAAATAGGCTCCCAAATCGCTTAAGAAACTCCTCTTCAGAATTGGCAGGATGATGATAACCCCATGATCCAGTTTTTTCATTTTTAAACGCGATTCCTCCAAATTCGGTTAATAGAACAGGCTCGCCGCGATATTGATACCCTTCTGCATAAATCATCCTGTCACTTGCTGCTGCTGACATCAGTTGTTCTTTATTCGCAAAAATCTTAGAAAGGCTATCTCCGTCGACAGCATAGAAATGAATTCCACAAATATCTGTCCTTGTTTGCTCCCATCCATCATTGCTGCTTACGAGTCTTGTTCCATCAAAGGTATGCGCTATTTCAGCCAATAGTCTTGATAATGCTTGCTGCTCTGAATTGGCGACGATGTTTCTGACTCCCCATGATTCATTGAGCGGAACCCATGTTATTATTGATGGATGATTTCGGTCTCTTTTGATAAATTCTATAAACTCTATTACAAGATTTTCTGCTTCATCTGACGAAAACTCATAAGCACTCGGCATTTCGCCCCAGACCAAAAAACCTAGCCTATCAGCCCAATAGTAATAACGTGGATCTTCAACTTTTTGATGCTTTCGTGCCCCATTGAAGCCAAGCTGTTTCGCTAGTTCAATGTCATGAACAATAGCTTCATCTGATGGCGGAGTAAGAAGTGAATCTGGCCAATACCCTTGATCGAGTACAAGACGTTGATAAAGCGGCCGATTATTTAACAAAATCATGCCATTGCGAACAGATATCTTTCTCATTCCAAAGTAGCTCTTGACTTCGTCTTGAATCTCTCCATCTACATGAAGGGAAAATGATATTTGATAAAGCTGAGGATTAGAAGGAGACCAAAGATGAATATCATCAACGCCATCCATTTGCTTTAGATCAATAGAAAGCGTAAATATTCTGGAAGAAATGGTTTGAGATACAGTTACAACCTTCTTATCAGAGAAACTAACGGCTGCTTCAAATTCCCCATCTATTGGGGTACTATCCAATTCTACCTCTATCGAGACTCGACTTGCATCGATATCAGGAGAAATAAAAAAATTCTCAATATAATATTCTCCGACCGCTTCCAGCCAAACTGTTTGCCAAATACCAGATGTTCTGGTATACCAGCAACGATCGCGTCCATCCTTCCAATATTGTTTGCCGCGAGGTTGCGAAAGATCATTTCTGTCTACTACCCTCACGACAAGGACATTCCCAGATTTTTTGACAAAAGGCGAAATTTCCATTGCAAATGAAACATTTCCACCTTTGTGAAAACCTACATGAGCACCATTTAGCCAAACATCGGTTTGATAGTCCACAGCTCCAAAATGAAGTATGGTTCGCTTATTATCAAAATCCTTGTTTAGATCAAATTTGCGGCGATACCAAAGGATTTCATGATCACTTGCGTCTCTGATGCCACTATTTTTTGATTGAAAACAGAAAGGGACCATAATAGATAAAGTGAAAGCATTAGTAAAATTAGGATTGAACCATCTTTCAGCAATTCCCTGATCTTTGTCATCGAAGCAAAAATCCCAAGAGCCATTTAAATTAAGCCATATCTTTCGCTCAAAATCTGGTCGCGGAAATTCACTTCTAGGTATGTTCATAGTGCAAATTCCTCATTTGTCGGGCCTTTCCCCCCGAATTTTCTAATGATATCCCGATATAATTTAGCAGCACAATTTTCTTTTCTTTCAATATTCCATAACCCAAGGTCGAGCCTGAAATCATCAATTGAACCAGGCGTAAATCGATATCTCCAGTCGACCATCTCAATGACAGGAAACCAAGTATATCCTATTACTTCAATTCCATCAGCGCGCGCTTTGCCTGTTGCTTTAATTGATTGCTTTAGCCATGTTGCCTTTTCTTCTTGACTCCCCATCCAGCTTGTCTCTGTTATCATGAGAGGACGCTCATACCGGGAACTCATGAATCGCATAAGTTCTAAAAGCTCATCGGTGCCGCCCAGATAATTTTGAACATTAAGTGTGCCATTAGCGCTATAGGAGTATTTCTTATAGCTCCATTGTGGGTAATAATTTATGCCAATTACATCGATACATGCCTGCGCTTCTGAAATTTCACGTATGATTTTTTCTGTAACACCATTTTGAAGAAGCCAGGGGAAAAGAATATGAAATTCATTCACTTTTCCCGAAAGAAGATCCCAATAGAGAAGCTGTCGAGCGTTTTCAAATTTTGCTAATTCTGCGACATCTGGGGCTAAAGGAATAGTGCCTCCAGCGACTTCGACATGAATACTTTCAACTCCATAGGATTTGAATATTCTACTTGCTTTAGCAACACCTTTCACAATCCCAATCATTACTGCAACAAAACCTGTATCGCCCGGAATTGCTGGTGGCCAATCATCAATTTTGCTACTCCATTCTGCTGCAGTAAAGGGCTCATTACATGGAGTTGCTGCTTTTATTATCGAGCCATAACGTTCAATAACCCTTTCAATATATTCTGCAACATATTCTGGATAATCCGGATTCACAAAAGAACCTTCAAGCCAAGTCGGAGTGCCATAGTGAACAAAATCGACAATAGGAGAAAGCTGAGTAGAGTGAAAAAAATTAAACACATCGTCTAGCCAAGACCAATCAAAAATACCTTTTTTGGGATTTACACGATACCAAGGAATGCCCCAGCGTAGCCACTTCAAACCAAGACTAGCAATATTTGACAGATCTTTTTCCCAATTCTGATAATGCCCAGTCAATTCATATTCATCAAGCGTTTTGCCGGTAACGCTATTAGGTGAAATAATAAATGTGTCTTCAATTCCAGCACACCATCGAAAATCAATGCTGCTCATATTGCTATCCTTTCATTCCTGTTAATGCTATTCCTCTTGTGAATGTTTTCTGTGCAGCAAGGAACAAAGCTAATATAGGAAGTATGGACAACACGGCTCCAGCCAATATTGGACCATGCTCCATAACGTGTTCGCCCATAAATAGCGATAAACCTACCGAAAGAGTTCTCATTTCAAGTCGATTTGTTATCAAGAGCGGCCACAAAAAATCATTCCAATTATACATAAAATGAAATACCGCCAAAGTTGTAATGCTCATTTTTACTAGTGGCATTGCGATGCGCCTATAGATAGCAAATTCTCTTAACCCATCTATTCTTCCTGCATCAAGGAGATCATTTGGAACAGCCAAAAAAGCTTGTCGCATAAGATAAATGCCAAATGCATTTGTCAAACGTGGGAGCATCAAGCCCCAAAAGGTATCAAGCATATGTAGTCTGTAGATTATGAGATAAAGAGGTATCATCGTAATCTGGAAAGGGACCATTAAAGTTATAAGCACAATCACAAATGCTGGTGTCCGGAAACGAAAGTTCATTTTAGCGAATGCGTAGCCAGCCATAGAGTCAAAAAGCAAAGAAAAAATAGTGACCCCTAGTGCAAATACAATAGAATTTAAGAAAAATCTAAAATAAGGAACTGCAGTAAAAATCTTTGAATATTGTTCAAAAGTTATCTGAGCCGGAAAGAATTGTTCTGGATGTCCCATAATAAGTGATTCTGGCTTTAAAGACGAAAAGAGCATCCAAGCAAAAGGCAAAAGTACAATTATTGAAATAAACGCAACTATTATCGATACAGGCAGCAATATTAAACTCTTGCGGATCATGATGCAAAACCTCTTTCCTTCTCAGCGCGCATATAAGAACGAAGCTGAAACAGACTGAATGCCAGAATAAGAATAAAAAGCAAAAATGCAATTGCTGAAGCATATCCCATATCAAAGATATTGAAGCCTTGATAATAGATATATTGAACAAGGACTTCAGTTTTGAACATTGGCCCGCCTTTTGTCATTACATATACCTGATCAAATACTTGAAAAGAGCTGATCATATTTGTTAGAAGCACAAAAGATAGATTGGGAAGAAGCAAAGGGAGCGTAATAGAAAAAAATTGCTTAATGGAACCTGCCCCATCAATGGAAGCCGCTTCATAATAATCAGATGGAATTGCTTTTAATCCAGCAAGCAAAATTACCATGTTAAAACCGACCCAACGCCAAAGGCTAATAGCTATTATTGTCGGCATTGCCAATTTTAAATCGCGCAATGGATCTACAGTTTTAAAACCAATATGTTTTAAAAATATACTTACAAATCCGATATCGCCATCAAGCAAGAATCTCCAAACAATGGCAACAATAGCCATCGATGTAATTGCTGGCAAAAAAAAGATTATTTGAAAAGAATGAGCACCTGGAATCTCAGCATTCAGCATTAAAGCCAGGAAAAGTGACAATATGATGAGTAATGGCACAAATACAGCTGCAAAATAGATGGTATTGCCAAGCGCATTCCAGAAGCGTTCATCAGAGAAGACTCTTAGATAATTACCGATTCCAACAAAGTATTTTGTATTTTTCAAAAGATTCCAATTATAAAAACTCAATATAAATGAATTGATAATAGGGTAAATTACAAAAACCAGGAGGATAATTATTGAAGGGGTAACCATCAGAAAGCCAGCTCGACGTTTTGTTCGTTCAAGAGAATATAAAGGGCGCTTGATCGACATCGTATTGCCTCATAAGAAGGGGCAGGCATTATGCCGCCCCTTCTGCATCGGTATATTACTTTTCCGAAAGAAGCTTTGTAAGTTGCGTATCTGCTTTTTTCATGGCAGATTCAACAGTTTCCATGTTCCTGAAAACAGACTCATAAAGCGGCACAAGAATTTCTTCTTCTATTCTGCCAGCTTTTGTCTGAGCTGGTAGATATGATTTTGCATATGCTCCAGCTTTCAAAAAATAGGAAAGATCTTTATTCTTGGCCAGATCTGGATCATTACCCATATCTAGTCGAGTTGGCGGGAAAGCAACGGTCATTGCCCAATATTTCTGAGATGCAAGACTGTTCCAATATTCTAGGAATTTCCAGGCAGACTCTTTTTGTTTTGAATCCTTGGAAATAACTAATACTGTATCGCCGCTCCATGTAATTCTTCCAGCAGGACCTGCTGGCACTTCTGCGATACCAAGATTGATACCTGCCCCACGGAAACCATTGATCGCCCACGGGCCGTTCCACTCAATAGAAGCTTTCCCCGCTGCAAATAGATTATCTGCCTCTTGTCCGGTAAGCCCAACAGGAGATACTTTATCCTTTACGAAAGCATTCTGAAGGAACTTCATAGCTTCTATAGCTTTTGGATCTGAAAGTCCGCTTTTTCCATCTGCAGTTACGATATCTGCACCATGATTCCAAATAAATACAGGAATCATCGGAACTGTGGCTTTAATACCAATTGCCTGTGGATATTGAATAACATTGCCAGCTGCATCAACTTTGAGCAATTTCTTCCATGCTGCACTCAGTTCGGTGAGCGTCTTGGGCGGATTCTCAGGATCCAATCCTGCAGCTTTAAAATGGTCTTTATTATAATACATGACCATGCTTGCAAATGCCATCGGCACTGCATACAGCTTTCCCTTATATGTTCCTGCCTGCATCAAGCCTGGCACAAGTACATCGCGCTTAAGGGATGAATTCTTGAAATAATCATCGAGCGCTTCAAGTTTGCCTGCCGCAGCATATTCTGGTACTCGACCTGCAGAAAATCCAATGATGTCCGGACCATTCCCTGCGATCAATGCAGGGAGCAGCTTCTGATAGAGCGAATCCCATGGCATGATTTCCATTTTGATTTTTACATCTGCATTGGATTCATTAAACTTGGCTACCAGATTCTCGACTGCAGGTCTATCTGGTCCAGTATAACCGTTCCAGAATAGAACTTCTTTAGGTTTGCCTTGAGCACCCACTGATCCAAGCATGCACAATACCAGAAAGGCAACAACCGCTAACCGAATAATACGTCTCATAGAGACCTCCTTGTTATGTATCATATAAAAATGATACATATATTTTAATATTATATTAACATGGCATATTCAGGCTGTCAAGAAAATTTTGATACATTGATATATATATCAATTTTTAATAATATTAAGTTCGTTTTATGGTTGACAAAAATACTAAAATCTTTTAATATCAAACATATTTGATATTTTATCAGAGGCCTTTATGAAAACAACAATCATATTATTGAATATTAATGAGGCAATTGACATTATAAGAGCTCTGAATTCGCCACTTAGAAGAAAGATGCTTTCTCTTCTAAGTACTAGGCAATTGAATATAAATCAAATCGCTGAAGAATTAAGTATTCCCCAATCCACTTGTGCTGTAAATATACAAATTCTAGAAAAAGCGAAGTTAATTCGAAGCGAATCAGTTCCAGCCTCAAAAGGTGCACAAAAAATCTGTACGGCTGACCTTGAAGAAGTGGTAATTATGCTAAAACAAGAGAATACATCTGCAAATGATAAAATTATAGAAACGGAAATGCCTATAGGCCTTTATACAGATTTTAGCGTTTCACCACCATGTGGCCTTGTTTCTGCTGAGAAAATTATTGGTTATTATGATCAAATTTCTTCATTTATGAACCCGCAGCGTGCAGCAGCGTCTCTGATCTGGTTTTCTAAAGGCTACTTAACATATCGATTCCCCAGAAATTTCTCTTCTTCAAAGAAAATTGATAATATATCGGTTACTCTCGAGATATGTTCAGAATTTCCTGGATATAAAAATGATTGGCCATCTGATATCACATTATGGATAAATGATATAGAAATCGGTACATGGACATCACCTGGTGATATGGGAGGGCAATTCGGGCGATTTACTCCTCGGTGGTGGGATTTAAAAAACACTCAATATGGATTTTTAAAAACATGGAAAGTAACTAAAAATGCCTCATTCATCGATGGAGAAAAATGTTCAAAAATAACATTGGATGATATAGCCATAAACACATGCGACTCATTCATTGTAAAAATCGGAGTGAAAGAAGATGCAAAAAACCTTGGGGGACTGAATATTTTTGGAAGAAATTTCGGCAATTACAATAAAGATATTATTTTTAAAGTAGAATTCGAATAATAAATTTTTGAGTGCTTTCAAACCCCATATAGAAAGCCCATTAGTCATTGCATCAAATCTAAAAAACTGACCACGCTTCGCAGAAAAACAAATAGCGGAGATGCTCTTGCTGGCAAGCAAATAGCCGGTCAGATTTATCTTTTGTCTCCTCCCCCCCCCATCAACTCAACAAATCCCTGTCCTCGGCGTATTCTGCGCCGCGCGCCTGCTTGAAAAGCTGCACAAGGCCAGGCACATCCATGCGCTCCTTTTCGGGGCCGCTCAAGTCGGCGATAATGCTGCCTTCATGCATCATAACTACCCTGCTCGCCTGATCGAGGGCACGCTTCATGTCGTGCGTCACAATGAGAGCGGTAAGCTGAAATTCTTCTATGAAGCGGCGCGTGAGTTCGCCGACAATCTCGGCATTTGCAGGGTCAAGGGCGGCGGTATGCTCGTCGAGGAGGAGGACCGAGGGGCGCGAGAGCACCGCCATGAGCAAGGTGAGCGCCTGGCGCTGGCCGCCCGACAGCCTCGATACATTTTCGTGCAGCCTGTGTTCGAGCCCCATGCCGAGTTCAGCGACCCGCTCGGCCATCTGGC
>Ga0315298_1005222_pt1 | contig 18690 bp, 21 predicted proteins | sample WHS_1_MG_FD_203077 | JGI IMG/M metagenome (GOLD analysis project Ga0315298, IMG submission 203077) | Extremophilic microbial mat communities from Washburn Hot Springs, YNP, Wyoming, USA - WHS_1_MG | ecosystem: Environmental > Aquatic > Thermal springs > Hot (42-90C) | place: USA: Wyoming...
TGGAAGACGATCCCGGTGATCGTGCTTGAAGTGTCGAGCATCGTCGAGGGCGAGTACGCCGAGAACGAGATCCGCAAGAACTTCACACCCTCCGAAAGGGTCGCCATCGGCAAGGCGATTGAAGCGGAGATCGGTAAGCGGCAGGGGCAACGCACGGACAAGGGACTTCCGGTCAATTGCGCGGAAGTTGAACCGGGGGTTGAGACCCGCGAAGTCGCTGCCGCCAAGGCGGGCTTCGACAGCGCCAGTACTTATGAGCGCGCCAAGAGGGTCGTTGAGAAGGCAGTAGACGAGGTCGTCGCCCAGATGGACGCGGGGGATCTCTCCATCAGCGCCGCCGCGGTGATCGCGGAGCAGCCTCCGGAACGGCAGATCGAAATTGCCCAACTTCCCAAAGAGGAGAAGAAGGCCGAGGTCCGGAAACTGCGCCGCCAGGATCTGCCCACGCCGAAAGAAGCCCGGCGCCAGGCGTTGGAGAGCGGCCTGGCCATACTCGACCGCAACCTGAACTATCAGTTGCCTACCCCGGAATCGCAGCGGCCGATCGTGGAACGCAACTACGCGGCCATGGCGGTTCTGGACGGAGTGCGCGCCATCGCCGCCTGCGCTCATCCAGCCCTCGACATCGCCGCCGCCATCCGCAGCCTCGACACGCCCGACATGGACTTTGCAGGGCACTGCCGCAGGGCGGCTGCCTTCCTAGAAGCCATCAACGAGGAGCTCGAACGCAATGAGAACAAGTAGACGATCCGAACTGACCGAGGCAATTCGGGAAACCGTGGCGGCGTTTTGCGCCGCAGGCCGGCGTTTCTTGAACCGCGACGTCGTCGACACGGTGATCGAAAACAACGGCGACTTGTTCGCGGACCTCGGCCGGCAACTGGCGCGGGAGAAACTCTTCGACCTTACCCGCCGCGTCATGAAAACGGCGGCCGAAGTCACCGAGGCTGAGGCGCGCCTGCAACTCGGTCTGGACCTCCCGGAATTCGAGATGCCCAACCTGATCGCCGTGCCCGTGGACATCCTGAATCCCCTCAACGGCGACTGCGAGTGGGTTCCGGTGATGCAGGCGACCGTCGCGGACCTAGACTCCAATCTGCGCATGCTGGATGTCCAAATCGCCGCGGATCAGCGCCGCCGTCGCCACATCGCGATGCTGCGGCAGCGCGTGGTGGCGGTGGTCGGAGAGAAGACGGAGTTCACTGTTGCGGAAGCGGCGGCCCTGGCGCGGGAGATGCAGCCGGCATGAACCCTCCTCCCGCAGTCATTGGTTTTCGGACCCTCCCCTGGCGGCACCAGCGGGAAGCCGTGGCATTCGTCCGGCAATTGTACCGGCGCGGCAAGCGCGGGGCCATGATCGCCGCCGTGATGGGCACGGGCAAGTCGGCGATGACGGTTTACCTGTCCGTCGAGGAGGGCTTTCAAGTCATTCTCATCCTCTGCCCGTTACGGGTGGTGCAGGTGTGGCGGCCGCAGTTCGAGATGCACTCGGACCTTCCGTTTCTGGTTGTGCCGCTCGATGATTCCTTCGCCAACGTGCGGGCCAAGCGCGCGGAGGCAGAGCGGCAAATGACGTTGGCCAAGGCGCGCGGCGTGCCGGTTGTCGTGGTCATCAACTACGACAGCGCATGGCGGTCTCCGTTCGCGGAGTGGGCCCTCAAGCAGAAGTGGGATCTGGTCGTCGCAGATGAGTGCCACCGCCTGAAGTGTCCCGGCGGCAAAGCAAGTCGTTATGTCGCCCGGCTCGGCCAGGCGGCGCGGTTCCGACTGGGCCTGTCCGGCACGCCGATGCCGCACTCGCCTCTCGATGTCTATGCCTACTTCCGCTTCATTGATCCGTCCATCTTCGGTTGGAGCTTCCACAAGTTCCGGCAGCACTACGCCGTGATGGGCGGCTACCAGAATCACCAGGTCGTCGGCTACCGGAATCTCGATGAGCTCAACCGGAAGTTCTACTCGGTCACCTTCGCCTGCGGCAAGGACGTGCTCGATCTGCCCGCCGAGGTCCACATCACCTACACCTGCCAACTCGGTGCGGAGGCCCGGAAGGTCTACCGCTCGCTCGAGCGCGACCTGATCGCCGAGGTCCGGGCCGGCGAGGTCACCGCCGCCAACGCGCTCGTGAAGCTCCTGCGGCTTCAGCAGATCACCGGCGGCTACATCCGCACCGACGAAGGTCACGACGTCCAGATCGACTCGGCCAAGATGAACCTCCTGCGGGACGTGCTCGAAGACATCGCGCCCGAAGAACCGGTCGTTGTCTTCTGCCGCTTCCACAAGGATCTCGAAGCGGTCAACCGCGTTGCCGACGAAACGGGCCGGCGGTCGCTCGAACTCTCAGGCCGCATGGACGAGTTGAAGCGCTGGCAGGCGGGCGAGGCGCCCGTGCTTGCGGTGCAGATCGATTCGGGCGGCGTGGGCGTCGATTTGACCCGGGCCCGTTACGCCATCTACTACTCCCTCGGCTTTTCGCTCGGCTCTTACGAGCAGAGCCTGGCGCGCATCCACCGCCCCGGCCAGACGCGGCCCGTCGAGTACATCCACCTGCTCGCCGAAGGCACCGTCGACGAGCGGGTCATGGCCGCCTTGGCGCGCCGCGCCGATGTAGTCAACACCGTTCTCCACGAGATGAAAGGACAAGCATGAACACCGATGAATTGAAACGCTTCGTCGCACTTGAAGAACGCCGCCGCCAGCTTGAGGCCGAGGTCGATTCGATCAAAGCCGAAGCCGCCGAACTCGAACAGCGTCTGCTGCCGCAGTTCGAGCAGAGCGGCATGGAACGGGTCGCCATCGACGGGCGGACCGTGTATGTCGAGCGCAAGCTCTGGGCCAAGGCCAAGGACGGGGACAAACCGGCCGTGTGCAAGGCCCTGAAGCGCTGCCGCCTCGGCGACTACGTCGAGGAGACCTTCAACACCAACTCTGTTTCAGCCTACGTGCGGGAACTGGATCGCGAGGGACGGTCCTTGCCGCCCTCGCTGGCCGCGGTTCTCGAAGTGAGCGAGGTTTTCAAACTCAGAACAAGGAGAAGCTGACCATGGCAACCAAGGAAGTTATCAAGAAGAACCAGGAAGCGGCGATCAGTCCCTTCGTCGTCTTCCAGACGCCGGTCGCGGAGATTCGCGACGCGGTGGCGGCCAACCTCGGAGACAGCGGCATGAGCGCCACCGACTTCGAGCGCATCAAGATCCCGGCGGGCGGCGGCACGGCGTGGACCCTGCAAACCCTCGACGGCGAGGAGATGGTCAAAGAACTCGCTGGCATCATCGTGGCCTGGCGCGACACGCGCGCCTACTGGAGCGTACCGCTCGAGCAATCGGACGGCAACATGCCTCCGGACTGCTACTCGCTCGATGCCCGCACGGGCACCGGCAAGCCGGGAGGCGACTGCCACAAGTGCCCGTTCGCGCAGTTCGGCAGCGACCCGAAGGGCGAAGGCCAAGCGTGCAAGCTGGTGCGGCAACTGTTCTTCGTGCGGGAGGAGAACCTGCTGCCCGAGATCGTCAGCCTTCCCGCGAGTTCGGTGAAGCCGGCGCGGCAGTACTTCATGCGCCTGGCGTCGAAGGCTGTGCCCTGCTACAGCCTGATCACCAAGATCGGCCTCGAGAAGACGAAGAACGCCCAGGGCATCGTGTACTCGCGGGCGACGTTCACCTCCGGCGGCCGGCTGTCGCCGGAACAGGCGGCGCGGATCAAGGAATACGCCGCGATGCTCAAGCCGTTTCTCGAATCGGCGCCGTCGGCGCCCACGGCGAAAGACGTTCAGCACGGTGAAGGCGAAATCATCTGACACGGCCGGCGCGGGGAGGACGCATGGAGGGCGACAAGCTTGCCATCCGGCAATTCATCGAGCGGGTCCACGGTCCCGAGCCAGAAGGATGGCTCGTGATCTGGACCCGCCAGGACAAGGCGTCGAGGGCGTTCCCGCTCGCTCGCGCGGGCGCCCTCGATGCCGCTGTCGCCTACTGCGCGGAGCGGGCCGCGCGGATGGACGTTTACGCCGCCGTGGGATTGCAGCGGGAGGAGCCGGAACACGGCAGCCGCGGCAAGGAAGCCGGCGTCGTCTCGGTCCCCGGCGTCTGGGCCGATATCGACATCGGCGGCGCGGCGCATAAGGCGAAGGATCTTCCCGCCAGCGAAGCAGAGGCGCTGTCTCTCGTTGATGCCGTCGGACTGCCGCCGTCGGTGATCGTGCGCAGCGGCTTCGGGCTCCAAGTGTACTGGCTCTTCCGCGAGCCGTTCGTCATCGAGACGGAGGCCGAACGGCAGGAGCTGAAATCGCTCTCGCGGCGCTTCCAGCAGATGCTTCGTCTGCAGGCGAGGGCTCATGGCTGGACGATCGATCCGACCGCCGATCTGTGCCGCGTGCTTCGGGTGCCGGGCACCTTCAACCGCAAACTCCCGGACGATGTGCGCCAGGTGACTGCGGAGTATTTCGACCGGGCCTACTGCGTCGACGACATCGGCGAGATCCTCTGCGGGCTCGATGATCCGGGCGAGCCCGCGCCCAGCCAGCCGCCGCCGGACCTGCCACCGGCGAAGCTGCCGCCGATCCTAGACGGTTGCGCCTGGATGCGCCATTGCAGGGACGATGCCGCTACGCTTCCGGAACCCGAGTGGTACCGGATGCTGACGGTCGTCGCACGGTGCGAGGACGCCGAACGGTGGGCGCATGAGCTGAGCCAGGCGCACCCGAAGTACACGCACCGCGAAACGCAGCGCAAGCTGAAGCAGGCCTCGGGCGAGAAGATGGCGCCGGTGACCTGCGCCTATGTAGAATCCGACCTCGGTGGCGCGCGGTTTTGCGGCGCGTGCCTGTTCCGAGGCAACGTGAACTCGCCGATCACGATCGGGCGGTTGGAGGCCAGCAACGACTTGGAAGAGGAACCGGCGGAAACAGCAGCGCCGCCCGGCGGCCCATCAGACGATCCGACGGACGAACCTCCATCGGCGGTCACCGCGGCCGCCTCCCAGATCGAGCACTTCACCGATCTCGGCAACGCGAAACGCTTCGCCGCCCGCTACCGTGACAGGCTGCTGTACTGCGAGAAGTGGACGCGGTGGTTCGACTGGGACGGCATGCGCTGGCGCGACGACGAGACGCTCGAGGTCTACCGCCTCGCCAGCCTCCTCATCCGCGGCCTGTATCCCCTCGCCAAGCGAATCCGCGACGCCGATGAGCGGCAGGACTTCCTCAAGCACCTGGCCCGATCCGAGTCTTTCCGGGCGCAGACCGCTATGATCAACCTGGCCAAGGCCGACCCGGCCTTCGCCGTCCGGCCCGGCGATTTGGACCGCGATCCGTGGCTGTTGACTGTCGAAAACGGCACGCTCGATCTGCGAACCGGCAAGCTGCGCCCGCACGATCAGCGGGACCGGATCACCAAACTGGCGCCGGTCCGCTACGACCCCACGGCCTCCTGCCCCAACTGGCTCGAGTTCCTCCAACTGGTCATGGGCGGCAATCAGCGGCTGGTCTCGTTTCTCCAGCGCGCCTTTGGCTGCTGCCTCACGGGCATCACCTCCGACAAGGCCATGTTCATTCTGTACGGGGCGAGCGGCGACAACGGCAAGTCGACCATGGTCGACGTCATCCAACTGCTGCTCGGCGACTACGCCGTGCGCACACCCACCGAGACGTTCCTACGCAAGAAGGACGGAGCGATCCCGAACGACGTCGCCAAGCTCAAGGGCGCGCGGTTTGTGTGGGCTTCGGAGAATGAGCGCGGCTCGCGGCTCTCGGAGTCCTTGATCAAGGAGATGACCGGCGGCGACAAGCTCTCGGCGCGGTTCATGCGGGGCGAGTTCTTCGAGTTCTACCCGGAGTTCAAGCCCTGGCTGGCCACCAATCACAAACCGCAGGTGCGCGGCGACCGCGCGCTGTGGAACCGGCTGAAACTGATTCCCTTCCACGTGACGATTCCCAAGGATCGCCAGAAGCCGCGCCATGAGGTGATGGCGATGTTCCGGCGGGAGTTTTCGGGGATCTTGAACTGGGCGCTGGAGGGGTGCCTGGAATGGCAGCGCGACGGGCTGGGTGTGCCCGAAGAGGTCGTCCAGGCCACGCGCGAGTATGAGGCCGAGCAGGACACCTTCGCGATGTTCCTCGAAGAGAAGTGTGTGCGGGCGCCCAACGCGCGCGTGCTGTCGCTGGCCCTGTACCGCGAGTACAAGACTTGGGCCGAGCAGTACGGCGAGTCGCCGGTCAGTCACAAGATGTTCGGTTCGTTCTTGAGCGAGCGGGGGTTCGAAAAGACCAGGACCAATCGGGGTTTCCTTTACTCGGGCGTGGGGCTGCGGACGGAGGACCACTACGACGGGCCTCGGGGCCAGCGGGCGCCTCAACAGGCCGGCTTGGCCCAGGAAGACGAGGGAGAAGTGGTATGAGGCTCACGCTATCATACACGGCCCGGTCGTCCAAGTCCTTTGTTTTCAACGCGCGTTCTTCCAGTGTATGGTGCGTGAATGATAAACCCTATTATCCCCTATACGCGAAAAAAGACCTACTACCTAAAAGCTATATAGAGCTTATAGGGAAAAAACATACACGCACCATACACGGTACACGCCTACCTGACCGACTGGTCACCCGCCCGGACATCGCGTTCCAATTCCACCAGGAGAATCCGTATGAGGGAAACTGCCATCTCTGACCCAGACTTGCTGATTCGGTTGGCCCATCACCTGAACGGTGTAGCCGAGGGGGTCGCCGCGCTGAGCCAACTGGTGACAGCCTTGGTCTCAAATCCGCCGCCCAGGCTTGGCGGGGAGGGCGCGGCACATGAGCTCGTGTCGCGATTCGTGAACCAGAGCTGTGCGCGGGACACCATGGTGGAAACCAGCGCCACCGGTCTCTATCGAGAGTTCCGCAAGTGGGCCGAACAGGTTGGAACCGCAGCCTTGACCCAGAAACGTTTCGCCATGGTGCTGGCCGAAATGGGCGTGCCCAAGCGTCGCACGAAGACTGGAGTGCGCTACCTGGGAATCGCGGTACGCGCCCAGGACCCTGCCTCGTAGGAGAGCTAGCCATGGAGATCGAAGCTGTTCTGGACCGCCTGATGGAAGCCGGCGTCTCCGTCTGGCTGGACGACGAAGGCAAGCTCCGCATTGACAAGAATGCGCCGCCGGAGATCAAGGACCTGGTGCGCGAGCACAAGCAGGAGTTGATCGACGTGCGGCGGGCGCAGGACTTCATGAACCGCGCCGGCATCCGCATTATCCGCTTGCCGCTGGGCCACCTCGCCCTGGCCTATCCGCCCCGCACCGACTTGGACGAACTCCGCTGGGCAGCGGGCGTGCTGCGGATGGACTCGATGCCGCTGGTCATCAACGACGAGGACTGCGAATGGATCAGCCCCGAGGAGTGGCGGCGGCGTCAGGTGGCCCGGATCTGCGAAGAGTATCGCCGGGAGCGTCTGAAGAAGGGCGCCGAAGCTGCGGACCACGCGCCGGCCCGGAGGCGGCGGGCATGACCACGGAGCGAGCGATCGTGAAAGCGATCCTGGCGTACCTGAACGGTCAGCCGGGCTGCCTGGCGCGCAAGCGTTGGGGCGGCGGCATGGGCGTGGCGGGCGATCCCGACATCGACGCCTGCGTCCGCGGCCGCAGTGTGCAACTCGAGGTGAAACGTGCCGGCGAAAAGCCGACGCCGTTGCAGCGGAATCGGCTTGAGGAGTGGCGGCGTGCCGGGGCAGTTGTGGCTGTGGTTAACAGCGTCGCGGACGTCCGCAGATTGCTGCAAGAAATTCGCCTGCTGGACCGGACAACGGAAGTCACGTTGGCGAATATAGTCAGCGAGAAGTCGTTCGTCAGGTGAGCGCAGAGCGCAGCCTGAGAAAGATCCCTCCCTTTTGCGGGCATACCCGCAATCCCACATGGGCCTCACGGGAGATTTATGCCCAAGAGCATCCGGATCGAAAACCCAGTCTCCGATTGCCGGTTCACTTCGAGGAATCGCGCCAAGCGCTTTATTGCCCAAGGGCGTGCGGAGTGGGTCGAACCGGGTGTTTCGATTCGATTCATCCAGAGCGACCACCGGCATCAGTCCGCTCAAAGGTCCGCCGATGCGACTTGCTACTGGTATCAGCGCGCTGCCTCCACTGGGCTCGCGACGCTGTCCGAGTTGGCCAGCTTGCCGATGATCGCACCCGGCAGGGCCTTGGGCTTCGGGCGTTTCAAAGGAGCCAGTGCGCGAACGTTTCAGTCCCTGGAGCAGCGTATTCCGTCATGAGAGTCTTCAAGCAGACCACTCCGCACGGCTTCCCGGCTAAGATCCGCATCCCCCGATACAAGGCGCCTGTTCGCATCTTGGTCAAGAGCGGCGTCCCCTGCAACGAGGTGGTGGACGTCACAGTCCCATCAAAAACGGTGGGCATGCGAGACCGCTCCCGGTGGAACGGCGGGACATGCGATCGGTTGGGGTAGGACCCAGACTTAGCAATGAAGACACGAAAGCCGAAGCTGGGCGGAAGGTATCTCGCCTGGGTTCGTGGTGCGTTTCAAAGGCGGCCAGCCAAGTTTGAGATCAAAAAGCCCGGCCAAGCCCTGCGGGAGATCCAGTGTCCTGCCCCGAATGCTTGAGTGATGACGTTGAAGTCTGCGAGTACGACCTTGGCGTTTGCCGGGAGACCGGTTACCACGACGGCGGCGAGCGGTTCCGGTGCCGGGCATGTGGGGCCACCGGGGACGCCGAGGACGTCGTGCCTTGCAATTCGATCTCCGTTGGGTCCTCGGAACAGCCGGTGGGCGGCGGGTGTTTGGAGTCCACGCTGTTGCTAGCGCCACAACCTTTTTTCGTGGCTGACAAACGTTGACAGTTGCATTGCAAGTCTTTCCTCCTCCGTCTCTTACGAAGTCAACCTCGCCCTTCGCCGAGGTTGACACCCAGACACAGGCGGAAATACCTGTGGCATGCGTTCGGGTCCCGCTACGGAAGCAGGATGGTTCTCTTGCTGGATACGCCCTGATTGACGAGCAGGATGCATACCTGGCAGAACTTCGCTGGCATCTTGGCAGTGGCGGGTATGCGCGCCGACTCGAAAAAGGCAAGTGGACCTTCATGCATAGGGTAATCATGCAAGCGCCCACCGGATTTGAGGTGGACCACATCAACCGCAACCGCCTGGACAATCGGCGTTGCAACCTCAGGCTGACGGATCGTGGCGGGAATGCAAGGAACTGCAAGCGAAACAGGCGAAACACGTCTGGGTACAAAGGTGTTCACCGCGCCGGCAAGGGAGGCCGCTGGGCAGCGGCGATCAAATACGAAGGCGAGACGTATCATCTCGGCGTCTGCGCGACTGCTGAAGAAGCGGCGGTCACATACGACCTCGCGGCGATGGCGCTTCATGGCGAGTTTGCGGCGCCTAACTTCAGCTACGCGGAACCGCTGCCGATGCTCGGCGAGTTGCGCGAGTTACTTCTGTGGTTCATTGGGAAACGCCTCTGTTGGCATCGGCCTTTCGATAAGTTGCGCGATCGGCTGCGGCCTGTCAACGGCAACGGCGGGATGTACCTTGTGCCATGCTCCGGCCCCAAGGCTCGACGTTATGACTTGATTCAACGGATCGTGGACTCGGCGGCTGAGATTCTGCGCGTCGATTGAGCCTGCTACGCCCGTGACCTACGCCTCCGTCTGTTCCGGCATCGAAGCGGCCACGGTGGCCTGGGAGCCGCTTGGCCTCCGGCCGGCGTGGTTCGCCGAAATCGATTCGTTCTGCTCGGCGCTGCTGGCGCACCGCTATCCCGATGTCGAGAACCGTGGCGACTTCACGCGGATCGATGGATCTCCGGGCGCAATCGACATTCTGGCCGGAGGAACACCTTGCCAGTCGTTCTCGGTCGCCGGAAGACGAGGCGGCCTGGAGGATGCGCGTGGCAACCTGGCCATCGAGTTTTGCCGCCTTGCTGGCCGGCTGCGGCCTCGCTGGATTGTCTGGGAAAACGTCCCCGGCGTCCTGTCATCGAATGCCGGACGGGACTTTGGAGCCATCCTCGGGGCGCTGGCGGAACTCGGGTATGGTTGCACCTGGCGAGTGCTGGACGCTCAGTTCTTCGGAGTGCCCCAGCGGCGCCGCCGCGTCTTCGTTGTCGGACATCTTGGAGACTGGCGGCGTGCCGCGGCGGTACTTCTTGAGCGCGAAAGCCTGTGCCGGGATACTCCGGCGCGCCGCAAAGCGCCGTCGCGAGCTTCCGGAGCCGCTGAAGTCGGCCCTTCAGGCGGTCGCTTCACGGACATCGCGCCCACTCTCGACGCCCGGTGCAAGGACGGCCCGGTTCGAAACCAGATCGGCTTGATCGCATTCGGAGGAAACAACACGTCGGGACCGGTTGAGGTGGCGACGGCCTGCAACGCGCACGGCGGAGCACTGCGGATGGACTTCGAGACCGAGACCTTCTGCGTGGAGATCGCCTCGGCTTTGCTCGCGAAGGCGAACAGCAGCCAGGACGAGTCACTGGAAACTTACGTCGCGCACACCCTGCGGGGCGAAGGAATGGATGCCAGCGACGACGGCACTGGCCGGGGCACTCCTCTCGTCGCCGGCACGCTGAAGGCCAACCATGGTGGCGGCGGGTTTGGCTCCGATCCGTCGGAGACCTTCATTCCCATGGCCTTCTCCGCGAAGGATAGCGGCGGCGACGCCGGAGCGGCCTCTCCCACTCTGCGAGCGATGCCACACGACCGCAGCCACGCCAATGCCGGAGGGCAGGTGGCCGTGTGCGTTCAGGAAGGCCAGACGGGAGTCCGGGAATACGAGACGGCTGGAACGGTGCGGTCGGACGCGCCGGGCAGCCAGGCCGGGGGAAGCCTCATCCGGCATCGCATGGCCGTGCGGCGGCTGACTCCGCGCGAATGCGAACGCCTTCAGGGCTTTCCCGACGACTACACGCTGATCCCGTATCGCGGGAAGCCGGCCGCGGACGGCCCGAGATATCGCGCGATCGGCAACAGCATGGCCGTGCCGGTGATGCGCTGGATTGGGCAGCGAATGCGGGAGGTCGATGCGCTTTGACAACGCCCCTACCAGCTCAGCCGACTTAGTGCGACGTGTTCTTGCGCCTCATGCAGGAGACCGTGAAACTCACGCCCGTTCTACGCCATGACGGGCAAACCGTTCTGATCCAAAACCAACCTTCGAAGGGAGAACCAACCACCATGCCTGAAGTTGCCACGCCGAACCAGGCCGAACGCGAGTTCGAGACCGGGACGGACGAATCGTTCAAAAACACGAGCGCTACGGCCGGGGCCGCCCACAGCGAGAACCAGCGCGTGACGTTCGCCAACATCAAGCGGACCTATGACGTCTACCAGGACCTCGACATCCAGGCCGCGCGCCAGGCGTTGATCGAGCAGACGCGCGTGAACCAGATCGCCTCGCAGGCGCTGCAGAACGCGGTCGAGACCGCGAACCTCGTTTCGAAGCAGGCCGTGCGCCACGGCGACATCGCCATCGACGGCCAATGGAATCCCATTCAGCAAGGCGCGGGCGATACGCTCACGGCGCGAGCCGTGTCGATCGACGACGTGTCACTGAAAGCGATCGGCGCGGTGGTTGCTGCCGCCGTGGCCGACGCGCTCGCCAACCGCAAGTAGTCTTTCTCCTCCGGGCGCATGAAGGGGCGGTCCCGCACTCCTTGCGCGGGGCCGCCCTTGTTTTCACCCACAGGTAAGATCCCATGGCAGACCGCTTTGCACTGGAGGCGCGATCGTTCGGCAAGATCGCTGTGGCCACACCAAGCTCGCCGGTGCGGCTAACCGCGGATGAGACTCTACGCGCCGTCCGGCTGCGCTTCGCCACGCTGATCGGCGAGACGGGCCGGGTGTTTCTGGGAGTGGCCGGGATGAACAAAACCACTGGCGCGGGAGTGATCAAGGAATTCTGGCCCACGGGTGTGGGCGGCGGCGTTGCGGACGACCTCGTTCTTGAATCGCCCAACGGTCTCCGGCCCGCCGACTACTGGATTGACGCGAACGTCGCCGGCGAGGGCCTGATCGTCGCCTATTGGGTGTCCACTCCGTACTGGGCGCCGTAATCCGATGATTCGCGAACTTCGTATCTGGTGGCGGCTTCGGCCGCTACTCGACCAATTCCAGGAGCTCACGAAGATGAAGTTCTCTTTGAACGTTGCGATTCAGATGCTGGCGCTGGTGGCGCAGGGCTTGAACGCCTCGATCGACCTGCTGCCCGGGCGCGGGAAGTTCTGGGCCATGGTTGGCTTGTCGGCGGTGCAAGGCGTGGCGGCCGTGCTCGCCCACTTCGCCAACCCGGATGGCACGCCGGCCGAAGCGCCCTACATCAAGAAGTGAAGACGGATCTCCAGATCGAGCGCTGGCCCATCGAGCGGCTGATTCCCTTCGCCAGGAATCCGCGCACGCACACCGAGGAGCAGGTCGCGCAGATTGCGGCCTCGATCGTTGAATTTGGCTGGACAAATCCAGTCCTCGTGGGCGCGGATGGCGTGATCATCGCCGGGCACGCACGCCTTCAGGCGGCGCGCAAGTTGGGTCTGAGCGATGTTCCGGTGATCGTGCTGGATCACCTGAGCGAGGCGCAGCGGCGCGCGCTGGTCATCGCCGACAACCAGCTCGCCCTGACTGGCACGGGTTGGGATGAAGAGCTGCTGCGCGGGCTGCTGGTTGATTTGCGCCAGGACGAATTCAACCTGGACGTACTGGGGTTCTCCGACGAGGAACTCAACGCCTGGCTGAGCCAAGAGCCCGACGCGCAGGAAGGCCTCACCGAAGAGGACGCCGTTCCCGAGCCGCTCGAGGAGCCGGTTACTCGCCGCGGCGATTTGTGGCTCCTGGGCAACCACCGGCTGCTGTGCGGAGATTCGGCGAGCAGCGAAGACGTAAAGCGCTTGGTGGAAGGTGCGCCCATCGACCTGGTGAACACCGACCCTCCATATAATGTGCGCGTCGAGCCGCGCTCCAACAACGCCATTGCCGCTGGGCTTTCGTCGTTTGCGGGCTTACAGCATCATCAGAGCTTCGACGTTCACCGGGGCGTATCCAAGGCCAAGGCAACCACGAAGAAGATGCGGCCGAAGGACCGCGCGCTGGCCAACGACTTCATGAAGGTCGGCGATTACGAACAGCTGTTGCGCCGGTGGTTCGGGAACATCGCGGCGGCGCTCAAGCCGGGCGGCGCGTTCTACCTCTGGGGCGGCTACGCCAACTGCGCCAACTACCCGCCGGCGCTTGCGGAATGCGGCCTGTACTTTTCGCAGGCGATTATCTGGGTCAAGGAACACCCGGTGCTCACCCGCAAGGACTTTATGGGCAATCATGAATGGGCATTCTATGGTTGGCGTGAGGGCGCGGGGCACTGGTTCAACCCGGAGATCAAGAACGCGACGGATGTGTGGAGCGTGAAAAAGGTCAGTCCGAACGCCATGGTGCATCTGACAGAGAAGCCGGTGGATCTGGCCGTGCGGGCGCTGACGTATTCATCGAAGCCGGGCGAGTCGGTGCTGGATCTGTTCGGCGGCTCGGGCTCGACGCTGATCGCCTGTGAGAAGCTCGGGCGCCGGGCGCGCCTGATGGAGATCGATCCACCCTACTGCGACGTGATCATCCGCCGCTGGCAGGAGTACGCCGGAAAGGCGGCGACCCTAGAAGGCGATGGACGGAGCTTCGATGAAATCCGCGATGAACGAGTGCACGCTCGAACGTGAGATCGAGCGCTGCCGCCAGGAGATTGCGGAGATCGAACGGCAGATCCTTGCCGGCCATCCGGACGTCGCCGGCCTGTGCCTCGCGTTGCACGATTGGGCACAGGAGTTGCGGATCCTCGAACGGGAGCGTGAGCAATGGATGAGCGGCTCTTGACGCTGGTGGTGCCCGGTATCGGGCTGGTCTCAGGTCTGATTGCCACCTACGTGAGCCTCCAGAACCGGGCGCTGCTGGCAGAAGTGCGGCGTGAACTGGCTGAGCTCGAAAACCGCATCATTCTGCGCTTGAACGGTCTGTACCTTCGAAAAGCTGAAGCCGACCTGCGGGATGCCTTGCTTGAGGAGCGCCTGGAAGCACTGGCCGGGCGAAAGAGAGAAGCCGCCAGCGACTGAGGCTGGCGGCGGCGTGGGAGCTTGGATGCTACTGGTTCTTGAGGCGGTAGGAACGCGCCCCATCGGGCGTCTTGACGGACTCGATCATGAGGCCCATCTTCTTCCCGAGCGCGCCGGAGATGAAACCGCGGACGCTGTGAGGCTGCCAGCCCGTTGCGGATTGGATATCGGCGAGCGTGGCGCCTTCGGGGCGGCGCAGGAGTTCGATGACGATGGCCTTCTTCGAGCCTTCGCGCGCGGGCTTCGCCGCCTCGCCCTCGGTGGCCTCCTTGGCCGCCTTGGCCTGCTTCGTCGCGGCAGGCGCGGCCTGTGGCGCGGGATTCGGCGTCAGGGCCTGGACCGCCTTCCAGATCCGCGCGACGGCGGTCTTGCGATCGGTGAACTTCTTCACCGGCTTCAAGTCGCCGAAGGGCGGCACGCCGGCGAAGCCGTTCCAGATCTCGACCAGCCGCTCGGCGGGCCAGTTGGCGGCGATCTTCGAGAGTTCCTTCTCGCTCGAGAAGCGTGCCTGGCCTTCGGGGATTGCTTCTCCGGCGAGGTAGGCGGTGATCGTGTTGTCAGTGTCTATCGAAAACGTGGGCATGGTTGATCTCCTATTTCAGAACTCGATCTTGTCTACGATCCGGCGCGCCTCTTCGGGACTGATTCCCGGCGCGCCGTAAGGAACTTCGAAGCGGAGGCGCGCGGCGGTCCGGATGCGGATCTGCCGGCCAGTGGCGAGATTGATGCCATACCAGCCGCCGCGCTCGTGTTCACGGGTGATGCGGACTTTGGCCAGCGTGCCGCTGACCTTGACGATGTAGGTCGAGCCGACCTTGACGTTGTGCTTCTGCATGTTCAGTACTCCAGTCCTTTCTCATCCACCGCGCTGCGGTCTCCCAGGTCGGCGAGCACGTAGGCGAGCTGCTCGGTGATGCGGCCGAGGTCGCCCGCCCAGCCCCAGTCGGCAGGCGCGGCGGCCTGCCGCTGCTTGTGCTCGGCCAGGCGGCTGGCGATGCGCTCGAGCAGGTCCTGGGCTTCGGCGTACCGCTCGGCATAGCAGCCGGCGGCGGTTTGCGTGGTCGATTGCGCTCTGGTGTTCCTCATAGCGGCTCCATTCATCGCTCGGGTGCGCCGCACAATCAAGCGAAATCGAACAACTGAATCTCGCGACGTTTCAAACAGATAGGGCCTCCCATGTCAGACGGGCTCGTGACCCAGGCCGAATACGCGCGGCATCGTGGAAAAAGCCGCCAGTACATTAGCCGGCTGGCCAAGGCCGGGGTGCTCGTCATGCGCGGCGGCAAGGTGGACTTGGCCGCCTCGGACGCCGTGCTCGATGACCGTCCTGAGCCGGTTTCCGAACGCGTGGCGGCCGCACCGGTTGAAACCGCGCCGACGGGGACGACGTTTGCCCAGGCCAGGACCGCCGACATGGTCTTCAAGGCCCGGCTCCGCAAGATCGAATACGACCAGAAGATGGGCAGGCTGATGGAGACGGACCTGTTCCGCCAGCGGATCGAAGCGATCCTCGTGGCAATCAAGGAAACCGTGATGGCGTGGCCGAATCGCGTCGCGCCGGAGATTGCGCCGCTCACCGATGAACGGCAGGTATGGGACGTGCTGATGAGGGAGGCGCGCGTCCTGCTCCACGACACCCACCGAGCCGTCCAGCATGCGCGTTGACGAGATCCAGATTCTGGCGGCCGATGTGCTGTTGCCGCCACCCGACCTGACGGTATCCGAATGGGCCGATCAGAACCGGCGGCTGTCGTCGGAGTCGGCCGCGGAAAAAGGCGAGTGGCGCACGGACCGGGCGCCGTACCAGCGCGCGGTGATGGACGCCATGGGCCCGTCGAGCCCGTACGAAACGGTCGTCATGATGTGGGCTGCGCAATCGGGGAAATGCCTTTCGTTGGACACGGACATTCCAACGCCGCAAGGATGGAAGCGGCTCGGAGAAATTCAGCCCGGCGAAACGCTCTTTGATGACCAGGGCCACGCGTGCCATGTTCTGGCGGTCAGCGAAACGAAATCTGGTCAGCCGTGCTTCAGGGTGCGGTTCGATGACGGAAGCGAGTTTGTCACCGACGCAGAGCACCTCTGGTGGGCCCATGATCGCCGCCGGGCGCGGTTCCGGCTGGTCACCACGGAGGAAATGGCCGCTGAGGTCGCGATTCCGCGGCATGGTCACAGCGCCTTTCGATACCGCATCCAATGCGCAGCGCCTCTGCGGCTACCCGATGTTGTCTTGCCGGTCGATCCCTATGTATTGGGTGTCTGGCTGGGAGACGGGTCTTCACGCATGGCTCAGATCACAAGCCTGCTCAGCGACGGCATGGCCCAACTCCTCGAGGCCACGGGTACTGAGGCGAAGGTTATCCGGACGACCGCTTCCGGAGTAGCCACATTGCAAATAGGACGCGCCTCGCGTTTGGCTTTGAGAGACGAATGCCGACGCGGCCACCGGCTGGAGGGATATAACCGGGGGCCCACTGGTTGCCGCCGCTGCATGACGATGCGCGCAATCGCCACCAAGCGCCGCCTTAAGGAGCGCCTCGGCCAGCAGCGCTTGTTTCCGCGGGTCTCAGGTGCGACGAACACACCGGAGACTTCCGATACGATGACGGCGCAACTTCGGCGGCTGGGCGTGCTGGGCAACAAGCACATTCCGCCTGCGTATCTGCGCGCTTCGGAGAAGCAACGCCGCGCTCTGCTGCAGGGCCTGCTGGACACCGACGGATATGCAGTTTCGACGGGCTCGGCAGTCGAATTCTGCAACACAAACGAACAGTTGGCGCGCGATTTCTGTGAGTTGGCGCTGTCGTTGGGGTTCAAGCCGTCATTGAAGGTGGGGCGGGCAACGCTCAATGGAGTTGATTGCGGAGCCAAGTATCGGGTCACTTTTACGGCCTACCGCGAAGATCACCCGTTCCGTCTCGAACGGAAACTCGTCCGCCTCCGCAGTATCGATGCACCGCAAAGCCGCCCCACCGAGAGCCGGCGCCGAAGCGTGATCGCCGTTGAACCCGTGGCGTCAGTGCCAGTTCGCTGCCTGGCCGTCGACTCTCCGTCGAAACTCTTCCTGGCTGGGCGGGGGATGATTCCCACGCACAATAGTTCGATGCTTGAGAACTTCCTCGGCTACATCATCGATTTGGACCCTGGGCCGGTGCTGCTGGTCGAACCGCGCGAGGTGGACGCTGAGGCGTTCTCGAAAGACCGCCTCGCGCCCATGCTGCGCGATACGCCGTGCCTGCGGGGCAAGGTGGCCGATGCGCGCTCGCGGGACTCGAACAACACGATCCTGCACAAGAAGTTTCTGGGTGGCTCGATTACCCTTGCGGCGGCGAACTCGCCCGCGGGTCTGGCCATGCGCTCGATTCGCTACTGCCTGCTCGACGAGGTGGACCGCTATCCGGCGAGCGCGGGCAGTGAAGGCGACCCAGTGAACCTGGCCATCACGCGCACGGCGAACTTCTGGAACCGGAAGGTCGTGCTGTGCTCGACGCCGACGACCAAGGGTGCCTCGCGCATCGAGCAGGCTTGGCTCAACTCGAACCAGCAGAGCTTCTGGCTGCCGTGCCCGCATTGCGGCGCGTTTCAGGTGCTCGCGTGGGGCCACCTGGTCTGGCCCAAGGATGCGCCGGAGAAGGCCGAGTATCGCTGCGAGCACTGCTCGCAGCGGATCGCGGACTGGCAGAAGCACCGGATGCTCAAAGCCGGCGAGTGGCGTGCGGCGCGGCCCGAGGTCACCGACATCGCGGGTTTCTGGATCAACGGCCTGTACTCGCCGTGGCGCAAGTGGGGCGCGCTGGCGAAGAAGTTTCTCGCCGACAAGAAGTCGGTCGAGACGCTGCGCGAGTTCGTAAACACGGTGCTGGCCGAGCCCTGGGACGATGCGGCCGAGACCACGGTCGATCAGGCCACGGTCATGGCGCGGAGGGAACACTACCGCGCGGCAGTGCCGTATGGAGCGGTGGTGCTGACGGCGGGCGTCGATGTCCAGAAGGACCGGCTCGAGTTGGAACTCGTGGGCTGGGGGCGCGGCGAGGAGTCGTGGTCAATCGAATACCGCGTGCTGCCGGGCGATCCTTCGGGCGCGCTGGTCTGGCAAGAACTAGACACCTACCTTGAGAGGCGTTGGCCGCACGAGACGGGGATCTCGTTGCCCGTGGCTGCGTGCGCGATCGACTCGGGTTACGAATCGCAGGCGGTGTATGAGTTCTGCCGCACGCGCTATCACCGGCGCATCTTCGCAGTGAAGGGTAAGGGCGGTCCGCTGCCCGTGTGGCAGCGCAAGCCCACGGCGAAGAACATTCGCGGTGAGAAGCCATGGATCGTCGGTACCGACACAGCGAAGGAGACGATCTACGGGCGGCTCAGGAACCCAACGCCAGGCACGCCCGGCTACTCGCACTTTCCGGCGGATCGCGAGGAGGCGTACTTCGAGCAGCTCTTGGGCGAAGTGCTGGTGACGACGTATGCCAAGGGGCAGCCCAAGCGCGAGTGGCGGCCGAAGCCGGGCGTGCGGCAGGAGGCGCTCGATGCGCGCGTCTATGCTTACGCCGCGTTGCGGGCGCTCGTCTCGATGGGGCTGTCGCTCGACAACGAAGCCGACCGGATCCTGGCGGCGAACCG
>Ga0315298_1005223_pt1 | contig 18671 bp, 21 predicted proteins | sample WHS_1_MG_FD_203077 | JGI IMG/M metagenome (GOLD analysis project Ga0315298, IMG submission 203077) | Extremophilic microbial mat communities from Washburn Hot Springs, YNP, Wyoming, USA - WHS_1_MG | ecosystem: Environmental > Aquatic > Thermal springs > Hot (42-90C) | place: USA: Wyoming...
ATGTCTTCTTCAGTACCAGTTGCTCTTGCAGGATCTTGCAGGTCCCAATGTATGCTTTTTACTGAAGAGGGAAGAGCGGGACATTTATCTTTTGCATCACCACATAGAGTAATTACATAATAAGATTTAAACAAAATATTTTCATCTAATAAATCGGAAGTTTGCTTGCTAATATCAATGCCAATTTCTTTCATTACTTCTACGGCTTTCGGGTTTAAACCATGTGCTTCAATACCACCACTGAATATTTCAAATTCATTATTACTATAAAGTTTAGCAAAACCTTCTGCCATTTGACTCCTACAAGAATTACCAGTGCAAATAAAATATAAGATTTTTTTATTATTGTTCATTAAAAATCAACCTCCTATGTTAATTATAACGTTTTGTGCATTTAAAACAATTTATTTTTGTTAAGAATATGTTAAATTATTTTGAGTAAAATAATTATGAGGTGAATACAATGTATAATCAAAATAATATTGCACCTGGTGTAATTACATCATTATCATTTCAAAATACAAATTTAAAGATTCCTAATGACACATATGAAGTTTTCGTAAATGGTAATTATGTTGGAAATAAGATTTTATTTGAAAATGAAGAATCAGGAATTAATTCAGTAAAATATTATTTAGAAGCACAAGGGTTTAGTGATTTTACTTATAAAATAAAAGGCAAATATATATATATAGAATCAAATGATAAAATTAGTCAAGATATGATTGATTATTTAAAAGTATATCTTAGAATCAGATAAAGGGAAAAAATAAATTCCCTTTATTATTTTTTTACAAATTATTAATTGAATTTTAATTTTTATATATTATAATAAAACTACTAATTTAAAATTGCATGAGGTGCTTTATGAGGGGAAAAATATTTTTAAAAAAATTTTTTGGTTTTATTATTTTTGAGATTTTTTTTATGTCCTTTACTATGCCTGTTTTTATTTTTTATGGACCTTTTACTAATATTAGGGATACACTTGTAACTACAGCTATGACAACTTTTACTCATCAATATATAGTTACAACCTTTTTAAGTAAGAGCACTATTGAAAAGATAATGAAAATTAATAGAATTGATGCAGGACAAAGCAATATGGAATCTATAAATTTTAAAAATAATCATAACAATTCTATTGATGTGTATAATGTATCAGGTAAACATTTTGATGGAAAAGTTATATTAATACATGATCCAACAAGAGTTGAGGTTGGACTATCTGATAAATTTCCTAAAGAAGGTGAAACAACAAGTATTATTGCAAAAAATAAAGGTGCTATTGCAGCAATAAATGCAGGAGGATTTGGTGATAGAAGCATGAAAGGAATTGGTGGAGCACCTCAAGGTTTTGTTATACATAAAGGGAATTTATTATATAGTGAGATCCAGGATAATAATAAAAAAGTGGACTTAATTGGCATAACAAAAGATGGCAAATTAATAGTGGGAAATTTTATATACAAAAATATTTTTAAAATGGGTATTAAAGAAGCAGTAAGTTTTGGCCCTCCTTTAGTAGTCAATGGAAAGGGTATGATTAAAACTGGAAATGGAGGATGGGGTATAGCACCTAGAACAGCAATAGGACAAAAATCTGATGGTACTATAATTTTTTTAGTTATTGATGGACGTTCTTTAAAAAGTATTGGTGCTACATTAAAAGATGTACAAGATATAATGCTAAAATATGGTGCTTATAATGCAGCAAATTTAGATGGTGGTTCTTCTTCTACAATGTATTATGAAGGCAAAGTAATAAATAATCCTTCAGATGCTTTGGGAGAAAGATATGTACCTACAATATTTTTTGCAAAATAATTTGGAGGAAGTATATGAAAATAAAAAGAATTTTATTAATTATTTCCCTATCTTTAATATTTGAATTAGTTTTTTTATATTATATTAATGATTTTTTTCTTACAGATTCATCTGTTATTAATAGTAAAAAAATCTTTGTAAGTAATTATGGTTTAAAAGGTAAAGTAGAAAGCAATATTCCTAAAAATGCAAAAGAAATTAAAACTTCTTTTGATGGGAACTATATTTCATATCTTCTAAATAATAAACTCATAATTATAAATACTAAGAATTTACAATTATATAAAGAATTATATTTCAGTGGTTATACTATTAACTATTATGTATGGTTACCTGATAGAAATAGAGTTGTTTTTTTTAAAGAAAAAGAATTTAATAATCGAAAAAATATTAGTCTTTATTCATATGATGTTGATAATACATTAAGTAATACAGTTAATAAAGATATATATTTGCCCTCAAAAAGTGTTATAACAGATATCACCTTATCTCCTCTTACAAATATGATATATGTAAAGGCTTCTAATAATAGTTATGATCAGTTATATCAAATAAATATTATGGGAGAATTAAGAAAAGTAAATTTACCAGTTAATAAAATTATAAAAATGTATGAAATGCAAAAAAAAGATAATCTTATTTATCAATCAGCAAATAACATTATACATGTAATTGAAGATGGCAAAAGGGACATTATTTTAAGTGATAAAAAATTTTATTTAATTGGTATTGATAATTCTGACAGAGTTTATATAGGTAAGATAAATAAAAATAAAAATATATACGAAATTTATTATGGATATATAGATAGTCCTTTAAAAAAATGGGATACTATGTTTTTAAAAAAAGAAAGAAGCCCTAGGGATATAGTTTTGATTCCTAAAAATAATGATATAGGTATATTAGATAAATATGGAAATATAATAATTCAAAATAAGCAATATATAAAAGGTTATGGAAATCTAATTTATATAAATAAAAGTTATATAGTTTATGAGAATAAGGATAAAATAATAGTAAGTTCTTATTAAGCAGGCTAACACCTGCTTTTTAAGTATATTTATTAATAAAATGTTTTATTAAATTAGAATTATGATATAATATTGTTATAGCTGAAAAAGTATTTGTTAATAATTATTTTCTTATATTTATAAATTAAGAACTTATTAATTATCTTTAGGAATAAATTAAAAAACGTTATAGAAGGTGATTTAAATGGTTATAAACAACATATCAAATATAATGGTTATTTTTGGTGGAACCGGAGATTTAACACATAGGAAGTTAATGCCTGCAATTTATAATTTAAAATATCAAAATATGCTTCCTGATAATTTTGCTATTGTGTCTATCGGAAGGAGAGATAAAACTGAAGATGAGTACAGAAAGGAAGTTTTTGAATCTATAAAAAATTATTCTAGATTTGATATTGATGATGAAATATGGGATAATCTAAGTAAAAGAATATATTATAAAAAATTTAATTTTGCTGATGAAAGTGGCTACATGAAATTAAACACTGTTTTAAATGAGCTTGATAAAAAATACAATACTAATGGGAACAGAATTTATTATCTTGCAGTTTCTCCGGAATATTTTGGAGTTATTGTTGAAAAACTTAAAAAACATTGTATGGCAGAAAGTGAAAATTCATGGCACAGGGTTGTTATTGAAAAACCTTTTGGTGAAGATTTAAAATCTGCACAAAAATTAAATAAAATAATTACAGATGCTTTTACAGAAAAAAATATTTATAGGATAGATCATTATTTAGGAAAAGAAATGCTTCAAAACATTATGGTTATAAGATTTGCAAATGTATTTTTTGAACCCGTTTGGAATAGGAGATATATAGATAATGTTCAAATATCATCAAACGAGATTGTGGGTATAGAAAATCGAGGCAGTTATTATGAAAAAGCAGGAGCATTAAGAGATATGGTTCAAAATCATATGTTGCAGTTGCTAACGCTAACTGCTATGGAACCTCCTGTTAATCTTAATACTGAGTCAATAAGAGATGAAAAAGTAAAGGTTCTTAAATCTATTGAAATGTTTACTCCTGAAATTGTAGAAAAAAATGTTGTAAGAGGACAGTATATTGGTTATAAAGAAGAAGAACAGGTTGCTCCTGATTCTAATACAGAAACTTTTGTAGCTTTAAAATTACATATAGAAAATTTTAGGTGGGCTGGTGTTCCTTTTTATATAAGGACAGGGAAGAAAATGCCAGAAAAATCAACTGAAATTATAATTCAGTTTAAACCACTTCCTGGAGTCCTTTATTTTAAAGAGTATGGCAATTTAATGCCTAATTTATTAATAATTAGAATACAGCCTGAAGAGGGGGTGAATTTGCAATTTAATGCTAAAGTACCTGGCGCAGGTAATCTGGTCATACAACCTGTAGATATGGACTTTTGTCAAAATTGTCAGATTTCAAATAATTCCCCAGAAGCTTATGAAAGACTGATTTTTGATGTTATGAAAGGCGACTCTACTTTATTTACAAGATGGGATGAGGTTTTATATTCTTGGAATATTGTCGATTCTATTTCAAATGCATGGAAAGATCAAAAGACTGGTTTATATAATTATAAACAAGGTACGTGGGGACCAGAAGAAGCCGATCTGCTTCTGAGAAGAGATAACAGAAAATGGTGGGATGTTTAAAAGGGGGTATTAATGTGAAAATATATGATATTTCTATGGATATTAATGAAAAAATGACAGTATATAAAAACAAAGAAGAAAAAAGACCAAAATTTATGATAACTCATGATTTTAAAGATAGTGGAGTAAGAGAATCAAGAATTTGTTTTGATATGCATACAGGGACACATATTGATGCACCATTACATATGATAGAATCTGGCAGTACTATAGATGCTCTAGATCTTAGTAAAGTTATTACAAAATGCAAAGTTTTTGATTTTACATTTATAAAAGATAAAATATCTGTTGCAGATCTTCAAAATAAGGATATAAAAGATAAAGATTTTATTCTTTTTAAAACAAGAAATTCTTTTGTTGATGAATTTGATTTTGAATTTGTATATTTGGATAAAGATGCAGCACAATTTTTAAAAGATAAAAAAATTATTGGTGTTGGTATTGATGCCTTAGGGATAGAAAGAAATCAACCAGAACATCAGACTCACAAAATTTTATTGGGTTCTGGTATAGTTATAATTGAAGGTTTAAGATTAAAGGATATTGCTGAAGGTGAATATCTTTTATATGCTGCTCCTTTAAAAATAAATATGGCAGAAGCTGCTCCTACCAGAGCTTTATTGATAAAGGAAGAATAAATAAAATGGAAATAAAAGTATCAAAAATCAGGAATTTAATTTTTGGCAAAGTTTTATATGATAAAAATAATGAAAATGAATATATACAGTTATTGATTGAAAAATATGGTGATGAATTTTTTATAAAAGTATACATTAAGTATTTAAATGGTTTATCGATTGATTCTGCTTTTAAAGAACTATTAGAGGAGCAAGATAAATTAAAATCTATAAAAATTAAAAATAAGTAGTATTGTTATTTTATAGGGGTATTAATAATTTTAATGCCCCTATAAATTTTTTAAAATTCTTTTTCTAGTTTATTGTTTTGAAACAGTTCTAAATTAGTTTTAATATCTCCATCAATGGATTTATAAACAGGAATTTTTGCTGCTTTTATAACACTCATGGCATTTGGTCCAAGGTTACTTGAAATCAAAGCTTCTATGCCTTCATTTATAAGCATTTCAGCTGCTTTTGTTCCTGCTCCGCTACTTTGTTGAGCAGCAGCATTTTCTATAAATTTATATCCTAAAGTCTGTGTATCAAGGATTACAAAAAAAGGTGCACGTCCAAATCTTGAATCTACTTTTGCATTAATAGTTTTACCTTCTGCAGAAATAGCTATTTTCATTATATTCCCTCCAAATTATTATTGACATATGTTACTAACACTTAATATATTATTATTTTTTAAGTTTGTCAAGATTACATAATTTTTGATTAAATAGTTTTTAAAAAATTTTAAGTGTTTGTATTTGGCTTTATTTTAGCATATCAGGTTTTTTAATAGTATTATTTAAAAATTCTCCTATAAGAAAACGTATAAAAATTATTAGATATTGACAAAAAATCATTTTGATTTTTTTGAATTAGTATATAGTTTTTATATAAACCTTACAAGGTTTATTTGTGTTTTATATGCTATTATTACAATAAGTAAATTGAATTACTTATATATATTCAAAAGGAGTGGTGCCATTTAACTGTTTTTAGATAATATTAAAGTGTAAAGTATTTAAAATCAGAGGAGGGGTTTTTAAGTGTATTATGATGTAATTATAAAAAATGCCAGGATCCCAATGGGCGATAATACAGCATTAACAAACATTTTAGTTAAGGATGAAAAGATTGCTGGTTTTGTGGATAGGATAGATGGGATTGAGGCAAAAGACGTCATTGATGCTAATGGTCATCTTACTTTGCCTGGATGTATCGATCCGCATACTCATTTAATGTACCAGGGATTTCAGCATAGGGAGAACTTCCTAACAGGTACAGCAGCAGCGGCAGCTGGTGGTGTAACTACTATAATAGATATGCCTTGTTCTACAATACCATCTGTAAGAAGTGTTGAACAATTTAAACTAAAAAAAGAATTAGCTGAAAGGCAGACCTTGGTTGATTTTGCATTTTGGGGTGGCGTTACAGGTGAAGATGTTAGAAATAACTGGCTCCACAATGTAAAAGAACAGGCTGATTATGGTGCAGTTGCTTTTAAGGTTTATATGACACCATCAGTGCCAACATATCCAAGAGTTGATGATCCAGAAATGTATGAAGCCTTTCGTGCAGTAGCAGCAACAGGCTTACCGGTAGGAGTTCATGCTGAGAATTTTGCAATGTGTGATTATTATGTTAAGAAGTTACAAAAAGAAGGAAGAATGGATGGTCCTGCATGGGCAGAAGCAAGACTAGAATTAGCTGAAAAAGTTGCAATAGAATTAGTTATTAGTTTTGCTGAGGCTACTGGTGCAAGAGCCCATATTGTCCATATGAGTACAGGTATAGGTGCAAAATTAATTGGAGAAGCAAAGAAGAGAGGAATAAGTGTAACTAGTGAAACATGCCCTCATTACTTAACATTAAATTACCAAGAGGCAATGAGCAAATATGGGGCATTAGCAAAAATTGCACCACCTCTTAGGACTAAAAAAGACAATGAAGAACTTTGGGAAGGTCTAAAAAATGGAAGTGTAGATTTTGTTGCAACAGACCATGCACCATATGAAGTAGAAAGTGAAAAAGTAAAAGAAGGATTTAATATTTGGACAGCATATCCAGGTATACCTGGAGTAGAGACAATGGTACCTATTATTGTTAGTGAAGGATATAACAAAGGCAGAATTTCACTTAGCAAAATGGTTGACATATTATCAACAAATGCTGCTAAACATTATGGATTATATCCCAAAAAAGGTGCAATGCACATAGGTTCAGATGCTGATTTTACAATTATTGATTTAGATAAAGTCTGGACAATAGATCCTAAAAAACAAGCTTCCTTATGCGGATATACACCTCTAGAAGGAATGCAGCTTAAAGGTAAAGTTTCAAAAACAATAATTCGTGGACATTTAGTATATGAAGATGTAGATGAAAGTGCATTAGCAGAATTAAAAGATTCAGAGATACAAGAACTAGTTCATGAATATCCAGAAGATTTTAAAGAAAGATTTAAAGAATTATTTAAAGACTATAATAACTTATATAGCAAAGAATATGAAAATAGCTATAGGAAGCAACATCCAGAAGTAGTTTATAACCATATAAGAAATATTAAAGGAATAAAAGTTAAACCTGGTTTTGGAGAATTTGTAAAAAGACAAAGTATACAAGTATTACCAAGGACTATAACCTATTAAACTTAAAAATACAGATATAAAAATAAAGGAGAGGATTAAATGCCAAGACATGCGATTTTAGTTATAGATATGTTAAACGATTTCGCCAATCCAAAAGGAGCTTTATATTGTCAAGGATCAGCAAGAATAATTGAAAATTTACAGAAGCTATTAAAATGGGTAAGAGATAGAAAAAATGAAGGTAAGGATGATGTTCAAATAGTTTACATTCAAGAAGCTCACAGACAGAATGATGCAGATTTCAGAGTAAGACCTATTCATGCAATTAAAGGTAGTTGGGGTTCTGAAATAATTGATGAATTAGCACCAGAAAAAGATGAATATATAGTACAAAAAAGAAGACATAGTGGTTTTGCTTATACAGATTTAGATTTATATTTAAGAGAAGAAGATATTGATACTGTTGTTGTTACAGGTGTTTGGACAAATGTATGTGTAAGAAGTACAGCAACAGATGCATTGGCACGTGCTTATAAAGTAATAACTTTAAGTGATGGAACTGATTCTAAAACACCTGAAATGCATAAGCATGGTTTAACTGATCTTAGCTTGTTTACAAAAGTAATGACAATTGAAGAATATATTAAAGCATGGGAAAAAGGTCAAGATCCATGGGTTGGTGCAGGAGATCAAGAAAACAAAGTAGAATAGTTAGAAATATAATAATTACATGGACTTAAAATTAATAATAAAGGGCGAGTTTTCTCGCCCTTATAAAAGAAGAGAGAGATTCACCATGAAAATAGTTATAGGGATTTCTGGAGGAAGTGGTTCTATTTATGCAATTTCTTTACTTAAAGCTCTAAATGAATTAAAAATTGAAACGCATTTGGTAGTAAGTACAATGGGTGAATTTGTAATAGAACAAGAAAATGGTTTAAGTTTAGAAGAATTAAAAAGCTTGGCAACTTATTTTCATGATAATAAAAATTTTGCAGCTTCAATTGCAAGCGGCTCATTTAAGACTGATGGTATGGTTGTCGTTCCTTGTTCGATGAAAACATTATCAGCTATTGCAAATGGTTATAGTGATAGTTTGTTGACAAGAGCATGTGATGTAACAGTTAAAGAAAGACGAAAATTAATTTTAGTGCCAAGAGAAACGCCCCTTAGCCCAATTCATTTAGAGAACATGCTAAAATTATCCAGAATAGGAGTAACTATATTTCCGCCCATACCTGCTTTTTATAATCATCCTCAGACAATTGAAGATATAGTTCTTCAAATGACAGGTAGAATTTTAGATATATTAGAAATAGATAATAATTTAGTTAAAAGGTGGAATGGACTTTAGGAAGGGGTGATTAATATTTGGAAAGGCAAATGCTGAGAAATGTTATAGAAAAGTTAAGTAATATGAATGAACTCATGTTTTGTAATACAGAAGTTGATCCAGTTTTTGAATTAGGTGCTGTATTAAAATATTTCAGAAATAAAAAACCTATTATTTTTAATAATATTAAAAACAGTAAGATAAAAATTGCTGGTGGTTTATACGGAGATAGAGATATTTTTTATAAATTATTAAATGTAGATAAAGAAAATAGATTATTTAGATTTATGGATGCAATAGCAAATCCTAAACCTTATAAAATAGCAAGTTCTGGTCCAGTCAAAGAAAATATTATTAAAGCGAATATAGACATACCTAAAATGTTTCCTATACCAAAATTTCAAGAAAAAGATATATCAAATTTTATTACAGCTGGTATTTTAGTTGTTAAAGATCCTGAAACAAAAAAATTTTATACTTCAGTTAGAAGATTTCAGGTAAATGGCGGGAATAAATTGTCTGCACTTATTGTTTCGCCAATGTTGACAGAGGTTTTTTTAAATTTAGAAAAGCAAAATAAACCTTTAGATATTGCTATTGTTCTTGGTTATGATGCCTATTTCTTATTAGCAAGCCAGGTTAGTTCATCAACATATGGTGTAGACAAATATGAAATAGACTCTGCCTTAAGGGGAGAGCCTTTAGAATTAGTAAAGTGTGAAACATCAGATATTCTTGTACCTTCATATGCTGAAATAATTTTAGAAGGCAAAATTGTACCTGGAATTCGTGAAATGGAAGGTCCATTTGGAGAATTGATGGGAGCATATAGTAGTCCGGCACTTCAACCAGTTATAGAGATTAATGCAATTACGCATAGAAATGATCCTATATTTCAAGTTTCTTTTCCTTGCAGAGAAGAGCATGTATCGAATGGTTTGATTAGAGAAATAGAATTATATAATAATATGAAAAATCAAGTTGATGTTGTAGATGTAAATGTTACTGAAGGTGGAGGTTATAGATTCAATGCTGTTATTTCAATAAATAAAAAAGATAATGGTGATGGTAAATCTGCAATATTAGCTGCGCTTGGGACTAACAAAGATTTAAAGCACGTAGTAATTGTAGATCCTGATGTTAATATATATGATGTTCAAGATGTTGAATGGGCTATTACAACCAGGAGCCAAGCGAATGAAGATTTTGTAATAATACCTAATGCTTTAGGTTCATCATTAGATCCTTCCCATAGTATAAAAAAAGTAACTGACAAAGTAGGTATAGATGCGACTAAACCAATAGAAGATAAAAATGGAAAATTTGAAAGGGCTATAATACCTGGGTACGAAAATATTGATATAAATAGGTATTTCCCAAATTTTAAATAAAGAAGGTGAAGTATCATGAAAGAAGCAATCGGTATGGTTGAAACAAGGTCTTTAGTAGGAGCAATTGAAGCAGCAGATGCAATGGTAAAATCAGCTGATGTAAAAATTGTAGACTTTCAATTTGTAGGATCTGGATTTATTTCAGTTATTGTTTCTGGCGATGTAGCAGCTGTAGAATCTGCTGTTGCTAATGGTCAGGAGAGAGCAGCTAAGATTGCAGAGGTAATAACTGCTAATGTATTACCAAGACCTTATATGGAAACTGATAAAGTTCTTAATAATAGTTCAGAATAAACGGATTTTTTAAATGGCGGTGATATTAATGGCAAATCCATTAGCAAGAGTAGTAATGAATAATATTTCAAGTAAATTTAAAATTACACCGAATTATATTAATTTTGATAATAATAAAATAGCTAATTTAACTTCTGAAGAGGAAAATATAATTAGAAACCTTATTAATAAAAATGAAAATGTTAATATCAATGTTACAAATAAAAATTTCTGTACAATAGATGACTTAGTAAATAAGGTTAAATCAAAAGGCTATTAAAGGAGTGATAAAATGCAAAAAGCACTAGGCCTTATAGAAGCAATGGGTTTTTCAACAGCAGTAGCTGCTTTAGATGCAGCTAGTAAAGCTGCTGATGTAACTTTAGTAGGGATGGAAAAAGTAATTGGTGTTGGAGGCGGAATCGGAGTTAATATTCAAGTAGTAGGAGAAGTAGCCGCTGTAAAATCTGCAGTTGAAGCTGGAGTCCAGGCAGGAAATAAGGTGGGGAAAATTACTTCAAGTCATGTTATTCCCAGACCCCATGATGAAATTGATAAATTGATGAAAATATTTTCAGGAAATATAGAAAAAAATAAAAAAAATAATTTTATTTCAAAAAAAGAAGATAAATCAAAAATAAGAAAATCAGATAAGGAGGAAGAAAAATGAATCAAGCTTTAGGAATGATTGAAACAAAAGGTTTAGTTGGTGCAATTGAAGCTACTGATGCTATGGTTAAAGCTGCAAATGTTGTATTAATAGGTTATGACAAAATAGGTTATGGACTTGTTACAGTCATGGTAAGGGGTGACGTTGGTGCTGTAAAAGCAGCAGTTGAAGCTGGTGCAGAAGCTGCAAGAGCTGTTGGAGAACTTCATGCCGTCCATGTTATACCAAGACCTCATGCTGAAGTAGAAAGGGTAATTTTAAAAAGATATGAACAAGAACTCCTCTAAGGAGGTTATAATAAATGACTAAAAATAAGATAACATTAAATGTTTTAGCGGATATTACAAAAAAAGTTAATAGTCCTGTGAAGGATATTAAAAATGAAAATAATAAATCTTCAGATGAAGTGTTAATTATATTCACAGGTTCTAATACAGATTTTGAAAGCAGATTAGATGAATTAAAAAAGATAAAAGAAAAAGGTATTGAGTTTTCAATTGCTTTTTCTTTCATTGCTGAAAAACTTTTGCCTAAAGAATTTATAATAAATGTTTTATCACCTTCAGAAATTTATAGTGAAGAAGATTTGTTTCGTTTAGACGAAATAAAGAATAAATATATAGCCTTAATTGGACCTAATATTACAATTAATACTGCAACCAAAGTTTCTACAGGTTCAATTGATAGTTTTATACCTAATTTAATATGGGCGTTTCTTTTTGAAGGAAAACCAGTTTATTTAGACTTTTATTCATTAAAAAATTTTAGAGGGGTATCAAGTAAAAATATTACAATTAGCAATTTAATAAATACACATATTAATACTTTAAAGAGTATGGGTGTAATAGAAATCGAATCTGGACAGTATACAAATAAAATTGAATTTAAAAATACTAAAAATGAGGGATCAAACTTTTTGAATAGTTATACAAATATTAACAAAGTAATTACTGCTAATGATTTAAAAAATATGGAAAAGGATGCAACATTAGTTTTGCCGAAAGGAACTATATTAACACCAGGTGCTAAGGATATAGCAGGACAGTTAGGAATTAAAATTAAACTTGAAGGGTAAGGAGGAATAAACAGTGCTTTTAGGAAGAGTTATAGGGACAGTTGTTGCAACAAGGAAAGACGAAAAGCTGACAGGTGTGAAGCTCCTCATTACCCAGCCCCTTGATATTAGTTTAAAACCAATAAAAGATCCTGTTATAGCAGTAGATACTGTAGGTTCAGGAATAGGAGAGTTGGTTATATATGTCACAGGAACAGCTGGTAGAATTGCTGCAAGGAAAATGGATGCACCTATTGATGTGGCAATAGTTGGTATTGTAGATAATATAACAACATGAATTATAACTGATTCTTTAATTTCTGATAGAAAGGGTGAGTTTGAGATTGGATACAAAATATCTAAAAAAAGCAATGGAATATAGAAATTTAATTGATGTTTTAATGGGTGATAAAGAATTTGCAGATATTGTTTTATATAATGGTGAAGTTATAAATGTAATAACACGTGAAATATATACAGCAAGTGTTGCTATTAAAGGTAAATATATTTTAATGGTTGGAAATTGTGATTCTTTAATTGGACCAGATACTGTAGTTGTTGACGTTAAAGGTAAATATATATCTCCTGGTTTTATGGATTCTCATATGCATTTTGAATCGAGTATGCTGACTATAACAGAATTTTCGAGATTATCTATTCTTTCAGGTACAACAACTTTAGTAGCTGATCCTCACGAAATTGGTAATGCTTTAGGCCCTATTGGCATGAAAGCAATGGCTGATGAAATTAATAAAGTGCCCAATAAAGTTCATTTAGTTGTTCCTGCTTTAACACCTGATTCACCGAAATTAGAAACAGCCGGGTATGACACAAATTCTAAGGATATGGAAGATTTACTATCATATCAAAATATTATTGGTATTGGTGAACTTCAAGGCTTTAGTAATGCCAAACATGTTTTTAGGAATACACCAGAAGTTATTACTGATTTATTAGCATCTACAATGTATGCAAAATCTAAAAACATGACCGTTGATGGAAACGCTCCTAGCCTTTTTGGTAATGAATTAGCAGCTCATATAATAGCAACGGGTGGAAAAGCATCTTGTCATGAAACTACAACTAAAGAAGAAGCGGTAGAAAAATTAAGACAGGGTGTGTATTTATTTATCCGTGAAGGATCTACCCAAAGGAATATGGCAGAATGCATAAGAGCAGTAACAGAGGAGGGTATGGACTCAAGAAGATGTATTTTGGTTACTGATGATATGGTACCAGCTGATTTAGAGACTTTAGGACATATGAATGAAATCGTTAAAAGAACTATAAAACAAGGAGTAAATCCTGTAGAAGCAATACAAATGGTTACAATAAATCCTGCAACATATTTTGGATTAGATGATATAGGAGTTTTAGCACCAGGTAAGATAGCTGATATTGCAATAATAGAAGATTTAAATGAAATGAAAGTAGAAGGAGTTTTTATCGATGGTAAGCTAGTTGCTTCAAAAGGAGAATTATTAATTGATTTACCTCATTATTATTATCCGGATTATGTTAAAAATTCTGTAAAAAGGGATCCTATATCAGAAAAAGATTTAGAAATCAGCTCGTCATCGAATATAGCAAAAGTCAGGTGTATTCAATTAATTCCTGATCAAAATCTTACTGGTAAATTAGAAGAAACTGTTAAAGTTACTAATGGAGTTGTATTGCCAGATATTTCAACTGATACTTTGGAAATAGCTTGTATTGAGAGATATGGTATAAATGGGAATATAGGAAAAGCTTTTGTTAAAGGTTTTGGGCTAAAGGAGGGTGCTTTTGCTGAATCTGTTGCACATGACACACACAATATAATAGTAGTCGGAACTAATTTAAAAGACATGGTTTTAGCAGTAAACAGAGTTATTGAGCTAGGAGGAGGAATAGCAATATCCAAAAATGGAAGAATTTTAAATGATATGAGATTACCAGTTGGAGGACTCATTACTGATGAGCTTAATGGGCATGAAGTAAGTCAAAAAATAGCTGAGTTAGAAAAAAACGCAAAAGTTGACCTTGGTTGCAAGGTACATGCACCATTTATGCATTTGTCATTTTTAGCTTTGTCTACGTCACCAGAATGGAAAATTACAGATAAGGGTTTAGTAGATGTAAATGAATTTCAGATATTAACACCAGTTATAGAATAATTCTTTAATTATTGAAAATTTATAAGTTAAGTATATAATTTTATATTAAATGTACATTTGAAAGGAGGTGTTTAATTAGTAATTATATAATTAATATAATAAAATCAATAATTATTAAACAAAAGGAGGCAGTAAAATAATGAATGATAGTACAAGTACAAATAAAGGGTTCCTAGAAAAGTTTTTTAAATTAAATGAAAGAAAAACTAATTTAAAAACTGAAATTTTGGCTGGGCTTACAACATTTATCACTTTAGCATATATAATATTTGTTAATCCTCAAATTTTAAGTGAAGCAGGTATTCCTAAAGAAGCAGCTATTGCCGCAACCATATGGTCTTCTGTTGTAGCTACAATTCTAATGGCTTTTTTAGCTAATTATCCTATAGTTGTAGCTCCTGGCATGGGTTTAAATGCTTTTTTTACTTATACAGTTGTTATGCAGTTTGGATTACATTGGACTGTTGCTTTAGGTGCAGTATTCTTTTCAGGAATTGTATTTTTAATTTTGACAGTCACAAAAATACGTGCATGGATGATAGATGCAGTACCTCCTTCATTAAGAGCAGCAATTACTGTAGGTATTGGACTTTTTATAGCATTTATTGGACTTCAAAATGCGGGAATTGTAGTAAAATCTGATAGTACACTTGTTCAATTCGGTCATATTTTGCTTCCAGAAACTTTAATGGCTTTATTTGGGCTTTTATTAGCAGCAATATTAATGTCTAGAAATATAAAAGGTGCTTTAATTATATCAATTCTTACAACTACAGTTGTTGCTATGATATTTAAAATAGCACCAACACCAAAAGGTATAGGCGATATAATAAGTTTTCATATTCCTAGTTTAGCCCCTACCTTTGGTAAATTAAATATAGTTTCAGCTTTTCACTATGGATTACTAAATATTATATTTACTTTTACTATTGTAGAGCTATTTGACAATATGGGGACTTTAATGGGTCTGCTAAAAAAAGCTGGGTTGATGGGGGATACAGGTCAACCTAAAGATTTAGGGAAAGCTTTTGTAGCAGATTCTATAGGCACTATGATATCTCCAGTTTTAGGAACATGTACTGTAACATCATATATTGAAAGCGCAACAGGAATTGCAGAAGGAGGAAAAACTGGTTTAACAGGATTGACAGCTGCAGTACTTTTTGTATTAGCATTATTTTTAGCTCCTTTAGTAGGCCTTGTACCTGCATTTGCTACAGCTCCTGCCTTAATAATAGTTGGTGCATTAATGCTTATGGAAATACAACATGTTAATTTTAATGATTTAACTGATGCTTTTCCAGTATTTTTAACAGTTGTTGGTATGCCGCTGACATATAGTATTGCTACAGGAATGGGTTTAGGTTTTATTTCTTATACAATTGTAAAACTTTTTACTGGCAAATATAAAGAAATACATTGGATGATGTATATAATAGCTGCGGCTTTTGCAATAAACTTTATATTACGTTAAATATTACTTTGATAATAAGGAGAAGAATTCACTCTTCTCCTTATATTAAAAGTAAAGCTAATCTATATTTTTATTACAAAATATTTAGGGGTGATTATATGTTAGTATACAAAGCAAAAACAAAAGAAGAAGCCTTAGGATTTTTAAATAAATACAAAGATAAGGATTGTAAAGTTATAAATGGTGGTACAGATCTTATTTTAAAAATAAAAGATAAAAAGATAAATCCTGATGTACTTATTGATATATCGGGCATAAGAGAACTAAAAAATATTAAAGAAGGAAATGATTATTTGTTTATAGGTTCAGGAGTAAATTTTACTGAAATCGTAGATAACAATTTATTTGATAATAATTTAAAAGGTTTAAAATATGCATGTAGTTTAATTGGTTCTCCTCAAATAAGAAATAGAGGGACTATTGGAGGTAATATAATAAATGCTTCTCCAGCAGCAGATTCGGTACCACCTTTATTATGTTTAGATAGTAGCGTTATTATAGAAAGCAAAGAAGGGAAAAGAGAGTTAAAATTAGAAGATCTATATAAAAATAAATCTCAATTATGGTTGAGAAAAGATGAACTTTTAACAGAAATTAAATTTAAAAAACCAGAAGGCTATTTGAGCTTTAGGAAAATTGGTGCAAGAAAAGCTATTACAATTTCAAAACTCTCAATATCTACATTAGTTTTTTTGACCAATGATAATATAATTAAAGATATCAGAATATCAAGTGGAGCATTGGCTAGATTGCCTATTAGAGAACTTGAAGTAGAAAAATATTTATTAGGTAAAAAATTTACAGAAAAAAATATAGATGTTGCAATAAATATTTTGCAAGATTCAATAAAAAATAGGCTATATTCTGAACCTGAAGAAGTTTTAAAAAGAGAAATAGTATTTCTTCCATATAAAAGAAGTGCAGTTAAAAAAATATTAAGAGAAGTTTTGTATGAAAGCATAAATAAAGGCGAGGTGATAGCATGATAAAAATTAGTTTAACTGTTAATGAAAAAGATTACACATTAAATATAAATGAAGATAAAAGACTTCTAGATGTATTAAGAGAAGATCTTGGTTTTACAGGTGTAAAAGAGGGCTGTAGTGAAGGGGAATGTGGTGCTTGTACTGTTATAATGGATGGTAAAACAGTTAATTCATGTATGGTAATGGCATTTCAAGCTGATGGAAGTAATATAACAACAATAGAAGGTTTAAGTAAAAATGGTGAGATTCATCCTATTCAACAAGCTTTTTTAAAAGAAGGAGCTGTTCAATGTGGTTTTTGTACTCCAGGTATGATAATTTCGGCAAAAGCTTTATTAGATAAAAATTCTAACCCAACCAGAGAAGAAATTAGAGAAGCCATGTCAGGAAATCTTTGTAGATGTACAGGGTATAATAAGATAGTTGATGCAGTAGAAAGGGCTAGCAAGGAGGTAGTAAAATGAAACTTGATATTGTTGGTAAAAATGTAATCAGAGTTGATGGACTAAGTAAAGTTACTGGTAGAGCTATTTATCCTGATGATATTTATATGGATAATATGTTATATGGAAAAACATTACGATCTGCTGTACCACATGCAAATATTAATATAGATATAAGTGAAGCAGAAAAAGTAAAGGGAGTAGTAAAAATTTTAACCTATAAAGATGTACCTAATAATAGTCATGGAGTGCTTTTTAAAGATCATGAAGTGTTTTGCAGTAAAAAAGTAAGAAGAATTGGTGATCCAATTGCATTTGTAATTGCAGAAAACAAAAAAATTTGTGAAATAGCTTTAGAAAAGATAAAAGTAAATTATGAAGAAATTGAGTCAGTGTTTGATCCAATAGAAGCAATGAGTGAGAATGCGCCCAAAATACATGATAAAAGTAATATAATATATCATTATAAACTAAGAAGAGGTAATATAGATAAAGGTTTTAAAGAAAGTCATGTTATTGTGGAAAATACATATAAAACTCAAATGATGGATCATGCTTTTTTACAGCCAGAGGCTGGAGTTTCATATATAGATGAGGAAGGAAGAGTCACAGTTATTGTTTCTACTCAATATCCTCATTATGATCGTGATGAAATAGCTCAAGCATTAAATTTAAAAACAGATCAAGTCAGAGTAATTAATGCAAATGTAGGAGGGGCATTTGGAGGACGAGAGGATATAACTTTACAGATACATTTAGCATTAGCTGCATATTTACTTAAACAACCAGTTAAAACAGTATATAGTAGAGAAGAATCATTTTTAGCACATGACAAAAGACATCCTATGATAATGAAGTATAGAACTGGAGCAGACAAAGATGGTAAATTATTGGCTCTGGAGGCAGAAATTATTGGTGATGCAGGAGCTTATGCTTCCTGGTCACGTAATGTATTAAGAAAAGCTGGAGTCCATGCAACCGGACCATATTATATACCTAATGTTAAAGTAGACAGCATTGCTGTATATACTAATAATCCTTTTACGGGTGCAATGAGGGGATTTGGTGCTACACAGGTAGCTATTGCATATGAACAGCAAATGGATATATTAGCGGAAAAGTTAGGGATAGATCCTATAACGATCAGAAAAATTAATATGTTTAAAAAAGGTTCAGAAACAGCTACGGG
>Ga0315298_1005227_pt1 | contig 18647 bp, 15 predicted proteins | sample WHS_1_MG_FD_203077 | JGI IMG/M metagenome (GOLD analysis project Ga0315298, IMG submission 203077) | Extremophilic microbial mat communities from Washburn Hot Springs, YNP, Wyoming, USA - WHS_1_MG | ecosystem: Environmental > Aquatic > Thermal springs > Hot (42-90C) | place: USA: Wyoming...
AGGTGGGCGAACGCTACAGCCAGCGGCGCTACTTCCTCTCGGGCCTGATCATGGCCGGCGACATCCTCCGCCAGGTGATGGAAATGGTCCAGCCCTCTCTGGAAGAGCGCTTCTCGGGCGGCACGGCGGCGCGCGTGCTCCTGGGCACCGTGCAGGGCGACATCCACGACCTGGGCAAGAACCTTTTCGCCATGCTCGCGCGGTGCCACGGCCTGACGGTACACGACCTGGGGGTTGATGTGGCCCCGGCGCGCTTTGCCGAAGAGTTCGACCGAGTCAAGCCCGACATTGTGGGCCTCTCGGGCCTGCTCACTGCCTCCTACGACCCGATGCGCGAGACCATTGCCCTCCTGCGCACGCAGGGCGCCAACGCGCCCGTCATCATTGGCGGGCAGATCGACGAGCAGGTCTCGCGCTACGTGGGGGCCGACTATTACGTGACCGACGCCATGGAGGGCGTGCGCCTCTGCCAGAGGCTGGCCGGCGGGTGAGGCCGGTTCACCGAGAGGTGAAACTCTATCCAGGCGCCGTGCCGGGCTAGTGCGACGCAGCATGCCCGGCTGCCACAGGCTCTGAGCAGGGCCACCTTTCCACTCCCTTGGGAGATGCGCGGCGCATTTGCCGCCGCTGCTTCGATCGGCTAGAATATGTCAACCGCCACCCGGCTCGCGCCAGGACTGGGCGGCGGTTGCGATTCTTCCTGGCCAGTGAATGGCGAAACCCGGAATGATGAAAGCGCGTATTCTCAGTGTGGTGATCCTCGTGGCAATGGTCGCGATGATTCTGGCGCCGCTCTTGCGCGCCTCTGGCTGGTGAGGGGCGGCCGGCCACGAACCGCTTGCCCGCCCTCACCCGCACCCGAGGGGATTTGGCAAGCATGCCCACATCCCCGCTGATCCAGCTGCAGCACCTCGTCAAGCGCTTCGGCGATAAGGTGGCGGTCGACGAGGTGAGCCTGGAGGTCTGCGCCGGCGAGATCTTTGGCTTTCTGGGCCCCAACGGTGCCGGCAAGACCACGACGATCCAGATGCTGGTGGGCCTGCTCCAGCCCACCTCGGGTGCGGTGCGGGTGGCCGGCTACGATGTGCAGGCACAGCCGCTCGGGGCCAAGGCCGCCTGCGGCTACGTGCCCGACGAGCCGAACCTCTATGCCAAGCTGACTGCCCGCGAGCTCTTGCGCCGGGTAGGCGACCTCTACGGGGTCGAGCGGGCGCAGGCCGAGCGCCGCAGCGAGGAGCTGCTGCGCCTCTTCGACCTGGCGGCAGCGGCCGACGACACCTTCGACTCGTACAGCCACGGCATGAAACAAAAGACGGCGCTGGCGGCTGCGCTGGTGCACGATCCGCGCGTGCTGGTGCTCGATGAGCCGACGGCGGGCCTCGACCAAGTCGGCCCGGCTGATCAAGGACATCCTGCGCCAGATGGCCGGCCGCGGCGCGGCGGTGTTCCTCTCGACCCACATCCTCGGAATCGCCGAGCACATGTGCGACCGCATCGGCATCATCGACCGTGGCCGGTTGATCGCCGTGGGCACCATGGATGAACTGCGCGCCCTCGGCAAGGGAGAGCGCAGCCTGGAAGACATCTTCCTGGCGCTGACCGGCGGGGCGGGGTATGCCGAGATCGCCCAGGTGCTGCGATAAGCGAGGCGCGTGCTCCCTTGGGCTTCTGGCCCACGGTGGCCAGGCTGCTGCGCCTGCAGGCGCTGATCCTGTTCCGCGGGCTGCGCCGAGCCAGTTGGCGCGGCAGGCTGGGCGCCGTCACGCTGGCGCTCGCGACGCTCCTGATCGTAGCCTTTGTGTTCGGGATGAGCCTGGCCCTGCTCAGCTTCCTGCGCTCGCCACAGTTGGCGGCAGCAGTGCCTGGGGCCGGGGAGCTCCTGGCGAGGGTGCCGCTGCTGGTGATGGGCGGCGGCTTTCTGGTGGTCCTGATCGCCAGCTTTGGCGTGCTGCTGCAGACCCTGTACTTGGCGGGCGACATGGACCTTTTGCTCAGCGCGCCGATCCCGGTCCGCGCGGTCTTTGCCTCCAAGCTCTTGCAGGTCATCCTGCCGAACCTGGGCCTGGTGAGCCTGGGGGCCCTGCCACTGCTCTTTGGGCTGGGAGTGTCGGGCGGCTACAGTGAGCTCTACTACCCCCTCGTCGTCGTCATGCTAGCGGCACTCGCCCTGGCGGCTGCCGGCCTTGCCAGCCTCCTGGTGATGGCCGCAGTGCGCGTCTTCCCGGCGCGCCGTGTGGCCGAGGTGCTCGGCTTTGCGGGCGCGCTGGTCTCGATCGTCTGCTCACAGTGGGGGCAGTTCGCCCGCGACGCCAATGTCAACTGCGAACAGGCCGCCGGGCTGCTACGCCTGCTCGCGAGCCTCGACGTGCCCTGGTCGCCATTGGCCTGGGCCGGGCGAGGGCTGGTGGGCCTGGGCGAGGGGCGCTGGCTGGCCGGCGCGGGGTTCAGCCTGCTGGCTCTCGGCGCGGCGGGGCTTGCCTTTGCCCTGGCCCTAATGGGGGCCGAGCGCCTGTACTACAGTGGGTGGGCAGGTATGCAGGGCGCCTCGCGTCAGAGGAAGGCGGCACAGCGAAAGCGCCCTGCAGCAGCGCTTTCGGTAGTGGCAGCGGCAGGCCTCTTGCCGCCGACCGTGGCAGCCATCATCGGCAAAGACTGGACCGTGCTGCGGCGCGACCTGCGCAACCTCTCGCAGTTGGTCACCCCGCTCGTTCTGGGTGTGGTCTACACCTTCATGCTCCTGCGCAGCGGCGGGGCCGTGCCAGGCGAGCAGGCGAACACGCCCCTCTGGCTCGCCCCGGCGAAGGGCCATGCCCAGAGCTATGCGGGCATCGCCATCTCGCTTTTTGTCGGTTGGACGCTGCTGGCGCGCCTCGCAGCCTTGGGTTTCTCGCAGGAAGGCAGGAGCTACTGGCTCCTCAAGTCGGCGCCAGTGAGCACGGACCAATTGCTGGCCGCCAAGTTCATCGCCGCCTACCTGCCTGCGCTGGCCGTCAGTGGGGTGTTTGCGGCCACCATGGCGCTTGTGGGGAGGGGTTTCCCCGCCCCTACGGCGGCGTGGTTCTCGTTCGCCGTCGTCGCCCTCTGCCTGGCGGCCGCCGACGGCATCTACCTCTGGTTCGGCGTCACCGGCGCCAAGATGGACTGGGAAGACCCGCGCAAGATGGTCAGCGGGGCCACCGGCTGCCTGGGCGCCCTGGTGACGGGGTTGGCGCTCGGCCTGGCGCTGGCCCTCTTCGCCCTGCCGCAGATTGACCTCACGCTGCTAGGCTGGCCGGCGCTGGCCGGGGAGCTCGCCGGCCTGGCGCTCGGCGGCGCCCTCTGCCTGGCCTGCGCCGCTGTGCCACCGCGGCTGGTGCGCGAGCGGGTGCCAAGGCTGGGCGAGGAGTAACCCCAGGCGACGCATGCGTCTCCAGGCCCTGCAAGCTCGGCCGCTCGCCACAGCTGTTACGCAACATACTTGAGGAATTGGCATTCTCCACTTGTTGTAGTATACTGCCGGCATGGTGAAAGAACCCGGGCACCACACGCGATTCCTGTCACGTCTCTGGGGCACCCATCCACCAAGCTTGCCCACCCGCCTGGCCCCTTCCCTGCCCCGCTGGGGGCTCGCCCTCACCCTGTCGGCAGCCGCCACCCTGGGGGCCATCCTGGCGCTGCGCAGCGGCCCGCAGCGGCCGGCTGCGGCATACCAGCCGCCTCCCCTGGCCCGGTCGGCGGCGCGCGAGGTCGCGCCAGTGCAGCCTGGCTACCTGGTGCGCCACAGCAGCCCACCGGTGGCCAGCACCCTGCCGCCACAGGTCTCCTCGCGCGGCGGTGAGCGCCCCACCCCGGCCCCTCCCACCCCCACACCGACCCCCGAGCCCAAGAGGATCCGCACCTACCGCGTGGCTGCCGGTGACACCGTCGCCGGCCTCGCCGAGCGCTTTGGCATCAGCGTCGAAACGATCCTCTGGGCCAACGGCCTGAGGAGCGGCACCGCCCTGCAACCCGGGCAGGAGCTGACCATCCCGCCCGTCTCAGGGGTGCTGCACCGGGTGCGCCTGGGCGATACACTCTACGACATCGCCGTCGCCTATGGAGTGCCGATGGAGAGGATCGCCGAGGCCAGCGCCCTGGAGGACGCCAACCGGCTGGCGGTCGACCAACTGCTGGTCATCCCCGGTGGCCGGCCGCTGCCCCCGCCCACGCCTAGGCCGATGGTTGCGCCACCGACCCTCGCGCCCGCGCCCACGTTGAGCGCCGAGGCCAGCGGCAAGGGCGGCGAGATTGTGGCCATCGCCGCCCGCTACCTGGGGTATGCCTACGTCTACGGCGGCAGCTCGCCCCGCACCGGCTTCGACTGCAGCGGCTTTGCCCAGTACGTCTATGGGCAGGCGGGGCTCCCCATTCCCCGCGACCTCTGGGGGCAGCTATCGGCTGGACCGGCGGTGAAAGAGAGCAACCTCTTGCCAGGCGACCTCGTCTTCTTCCACGATACCTACCAGGCCGGGCTCTCGCACGTGGGCATTTACGTGGGTGGAGGCAACTTTATCCATGCCTCCAGCCCCACCCGGGGCGTGTGCTACGACTCGCTCGGCGCCGCCTACTGGGTAGCCCACTACTATGCCGCCAGCCGTCCCTGGCAGTAAGCGGCCCCTACTTCGCCCCAAAGCAAACGAGACCTGGGAAGCCGGTTGCCTTGGCCAGTGCTCTGCGGCTCGGCCGACGGTCCACAGCAGTCAGCCGGCGGCGCGCGGCGCTCCCTGGCCCACATCATGCTGAGCACTTGGCTGAACAGCAACGAGGAGGTCGCGCATGCCTGTCGATATCCTGTCGCGGTTACGTCCGCCCCATGTCGTGGTGGCCGATGGCGCCATCGGCACCTACCTGCAGGCGCAGGGGCTGCCCCCGGGCACGCCGCCGGAGGTGTGGAACGTCGAGCAGCCCGAGATGGTGCGTTCGATGCACAAGGCCTACCTGGCTGCTGGGGCACAGGTGCTGACCACCAACACCTTCGGCGGGAACCGCTTGCGCCTGCCAGAGGAGGTGCACGGCCGCCGCCGCGCCGAGCTGGTTACCCAGGGCGTGCGCATCGCCCGCGAGGTAGCCGGAGATGCGGCCTGGGTAGCCGGCTCGATGGGCCCCACGGGGCGCCTGATCGAACCCTTGGGCGACGTCAAGTGCGAGCAAGCCGAGGAAGCGTACGCCGAGCAGGCGGCCCTCATGGCCGATGCCGGGGCCGACGTGATCCTGATCGAGACGATGAGCGACGTCCTCGAAGCGCGGGCGGCCCTGCTCGGTGCCCGGCGGGCCACCGACCTGCCTGTGTTCGTAACCTTTAGCTTCGACGCGACGGGCCGCACCATGATGGGCAACACCGCCGAAGAGGCAGCGCGCGAGGTGCAGACGTTGGGCGCATCGGCGACCGGAGCCAACTGCGGGCAGGGCATCATGGCCACCATCGTGGCCCTGCAACAGATGCGGCGCGCCGTCACCATCCCCCTCATCGCCCAGCCCAACGCCGGCATGCCGCGCTTGGAAGCCACGGGAGAAACCACCTGGGATGGCACCCCCGACGAGTTCGCCGAAGCCGCGCGGAGGCTGATGGAGCTGGAGGCGCGCATGGTCGGGGCATGTTGCGGAAGCACGCCTGCCCACATCCTGGCCATCCGTGCAGCGGTAAACGCGGTGCAAGCATGACGCGGACAAGGGAGCAGCTGGGGGCGCGATGCGTGGCGCCCCCACACTTCAGACCGAGGCACCTGGTTGTCGGCACTTCTCGCCCGTCACCCGCTCCACCTCGTGCAAGAGCGCGTTGAGGTCGAAGGGCTTGAGCAACAGCCCCTCGGCGGTGAGCCCGGGCTGCGCCGGCTCCTCCCGTGCGGCCGTCATGAGCACTACCGGGATGTCGGGCCCATAAGCCCGTCGCAGTTCGGCCAGGAACTCGCCTCCGCTCATGCCGGGCAGGACCACATCCAGGAGCACCACTGCCGGGCGCTTCTGGCCCGCCAACCGCAGTCCCTCCTCGGCGCTGGGAGTCACCTGAACCTCGTACCCCTCCTCGGTGAGCACCGACTCGACGAAATCGGCAATCGAGGGGTCATCCTCCACCACGAGCACAAGGCAGCGTCCATCCTCATCCACCGCGCCTCTCCTCCTGCAGTCCAAGGGCGGGCAGGTGAACGTTTCCCCGTCGCCCCAAAGGTTCCTGGGCGGACAGCCTCGGCTGCATTCCGGATGCTGCGTCCCGCCCCTCCGCCAGGGGCCAGGAAGGGTGAGGGAAAGCTATCGCCCTGCCTCCCCTGAGCCTGCCACACTGAGTGCGGCAGGCCCGGGCCCGCCTCTCTGCGCCAGGCCAATCTAGCACCGATGGCGGCGGCCTGTCAAACCTCTCAGGCGCAACCGGGCGCCCCAGCGTCGCTGGCATGCAGATTGCTTAGGGCGCATATGGAGGAGTGCTCCTTCGCTCACACCTGTGCTCCGTCGCGGCTCGGCTATCAGCGTGCCGCCCAGCCAAACACCACCACAGGTGCCGCAACAGACCTTCCCTCGCGGGTTTGCGCCCCCATAGGGTGCGCAAACCCGCGAGGCGGCTTTGGAATCGACCCCAGGCCGTGACTCCGCCGCCGGCTTGCGATTCAAGGGGGAGGCAGTGACCGCAATCCTCAGCGCTCTGCTCGCCTGCTGGCTCATCGCGTGGCTCGTCGGGCGGCGCAGGCACTCCGCCAGGGGCGAGCCCCATGCCTTCACCCGGGCCGAGATTGCGAGCTATGACACGGCGTTGCCCAAGTACCTGCTGGCAGCAGCCACCAGCCTGCTTTTTGGCGGCATGTACGGGTTGGCTGTGCAGTTGCCAGGCTGCCGGCAGTGGCTGGCCCAGGCCGACGAAGCGGCGCAGCTGATGGTCAACGGCGTCAGCGAGCAGTTGGTCACCATCGGTGGCGGAGTGATGTTGGCCATGGGCCTTACCTGCTACGCCCTGCCGCGCCTCATTGGCCGGCCCCTGCGCAACCACAACCTGGCCCGTGTGTCGTTCGTGCTGACTTTCGCGGGGGTGCTGCTCACTGCGCTGGTGATGGGCACGGTCGGGCTCCTGGGGGCCTTTTACACGCGCAGTGGCCGAACCTACGCCGAGGCGCAGGCCTGGCTGGGGCCGTGGGTGCCGGTGGCGCTGTGGGTGTTCGAGGGCGCCCGCGACGCCGGCTGCTGGACCTTCGCCCTGCTGGTGCTCCTGACTGTGCTCTCGAGCCGCAACGTCATCTGGCCCAGGCACCGCCGTCAGCTCACCCGCTGGCTGGTCGTGGCGGCGGTCGCCCTCTTTGTAGCCATCTGGCAGCGCGCCCTCGACGGCGTGCCCTGGAACATCCCCTGGCTGCGGGGGTCAGAGGAGGCGGCCTATCTGCTCGGCTCGCAGGGGTACACGCACCTACACCTGTATGTGGGCACCCTGGTGCCGCTGGCGGCCGCCACCTTCACCTACCTCCTCGAACGCAAAGCCGAGCGCCGCACCGATTGGCGCACGGCTTCGCGGCTGCTGGCCAGCCTAGCGCTGGCGGGCCTGGCCTTCTACCTGGCCCGCCTGGGCGTGAGCCTTGGAGAGGGCTATATGGCGGCTGTTGAGCACCTGCCACCAGAGGTCGCCAGCGCGCGCCTGGAGCCGTGGCGTTCGCTCGCACTGGGCCTGACAGGCCTGGGCATGCTGGCTGCCCTCGCAGGCTACGCAGTGCACACTGTGCGGCTGAGCCGGGCTGCGCGCGGCTACCTCCCGCGCGCGGTATTGGGAACCCTCACCGTCAGCCTCAGTATGGCCCTTGTGGCGGGCATCCATGGCATGGCCTTGGCCCTCATGCCGCCAGGACTCGCCGCTGCCTCCGCTGCCCATGGCTCGCTCAGCACCGGTGCCACCCTGCTCTTGCCGGCACTGACCCTGGCCGACAGCCTCCTCGTCGATGCCGGCGGAGCCGGGCGCACCGCGAGCCTGGCCCACGCGGGGCTGGGCCTGGTGGGCGCCGGCATCATCCTCGCCTACCTCGCCCACTTGGGGCTGGGGGGGCCCGCCGCGACGCTTGCAGCGGCCGGGCTGCAACTGGCCGGCTTTGTAGCCTTTGCCCTCCACACCTACGAGGCCACCCGCACATACCGCAGCTACCTGCCGGCTCGCCTCCACATCCTCCGACGGCCGCATGCGCGGCCGTCGCCCTTGGCTCTGCTCGAGCTGCCACTCTCGCAGGTGCTCCTGATCGAGTTCCTGGGGGCGCTGGCTGGCTTCCCGGGGCTGGGCTGGCTCTTTGCGGGTTTTCCCCTCGTCAGCGCAATCTTCCTATACCTGGGGCCTTGCCTGGCCTGGGCGCTTCTCCCCAGCCTCTTTGCACTCTCTGGTGGCTGGCTGCACCGGGCCGGCTGGAATCTGCTGCTCTTCCTCTACCTCCCCGTCAGCGCCCTCAGCTCCACCCTGGTGCTGCGCCGCGCCGTCGAGCGCCGCTCACCAGCCAAGGCCGAGAGCAAGCAGGCTGGCGACAGGGAGCCCGGGTTGTAGAGTGGGCAACGAGCCGTGCATCGCATGGCGCCGCCCAAGCTCCGGACGTTGGCGTGGCGCCCGGGGAGGCGCAGCCCGCTCCTACTGCCACCATATGCGGATGAGCTGGACGGCTGGTGAGCGCCACGAGCTCATCAGGAGGCCGTTCAGGGCAGCACCGTCGCCACTTTGCACCACACGCGGTGGCGCCTCAGCGGCCGCTTCAGTAACTGTGTAGCAGAAGCCAGGTGGGAAGGCGGCCAGGCTCAGCCGATAGGCTTCGGAACGCGAACCGGCGTCGGCGATGAGGATATGGGCCAGGCGGCCGTCATCGCTGCGGCCGGCAAGCAGGGCAAAGCCCAGGTCGTCGCCACCCTGCGTCGACAGGCGCCGTGGCGTCTGGCTCAGCTGCGCGAGCAGGGCACCAGCGGGGCCGGATAGCGGCAAGCCGACCCCAGGGCAGGCGGGAGGCCCGTCGCCGTCGTGAGGCAAGGCTACCGCCAGCCCTGCTACATCCCCGGGGCTGCGGCCCGCCAGGGCGGGCAGGGCACCGCTTTCCTCCCGCCAATCCACAATCAGGGCGCGCGTCAAGGGCGCGTCGTCGGGCGCGAAGCAGAGGTCATCGAAAGCAGCCACGCCGACGCTTGCCTCCGCCACACCCACAGAGAGGAGGACTTCGGTCGCACCTGCCGGCGCCCGGCACCGCCAGGCCCGCGTGGTCCAGTCGCTGTCGCCCGAGGCGCCCAGCAGGCCCAACTCCTCCAGCGTGCGGCCAGCTCCGTCGCGGAAGGTGAGCGTCAGCCCGGCGCAGCCGAGAAGGCCCTCCACTCGCACGCGATAGGAGACGCAATAGGCAGCGCCCGCCTGCACCGGCACCGCCTGGCACAGCGCGGCGCGCTTGGGGCCGGTGCCAGGGGTCGATGTCACAAAGCCCGCGGGGTCGAGCGTCAGGGGGACTGCGCCGGGCGCTGGCTTCCACATGGCCAGACCGCCCTCGAAATCGCCGTTGTGCAGCAAGTTGAGGCGGGGCGAGGGGGGAAGGGCGCCTGGCGTCGGAGCAGCCGGCGCCGCACGGCCGCAGGCCGCGGCCGGCAAGGAGAGCACCACCAGGGTCAGGAGGCATCGCACACCGGGAAGGAGCCGTGTGGCCATGAGCATCCCGCCCTTCGAAATCACGTCGCTTGCGAAAAGCCGTACATGCCAATATAGTTGCGCGGAGGGCAGTCTGTCAAGTCAGCAGCATGTGCAACTGGGGTCCATCTGATCCTTTCGGCACATTTGACAAAGGGCACAATTCGCGTTACAATGAGATGTGGGAACGTTCCCAAGGCCTGCGACCCGAGGGGGTAGTATGGGCGACCGTCCGACCATTGTCGATGTGGCGCGCAGAGCGGGCGTCTCGAAATCCACCGTGTCGCGCGCCCTGCGGGGTGAGGGCGGCCCGGTGAGCGAGGAGGCACGCCGCGCCGTGCAACGGGCTGTGGCAGAGTTGGGCTATGAGGGCAACGCGGTGGCCACCAGCCTGCGCACCGACCGCACGAATATGGTCATGCTCGCGATCCCTGATATTACCAACCCTTTTTGGCCCGAGGTCGCCAGAGGCCTGCAGGATACCGTTGAGCAGGCGGGATACTCGGTGGTCTTTGCGAACAGCGATTGGGATGCCCGGCGCGAGAAGCTGTTCCTCGCCCTTGCGCGCCGCAACCGCTTCGACGCCATCGCCATCAACCCCACGGCTGTTACGAATGAGGAGCTGGTGCTCAGTGGCATCCCCACCGTCATCCTCGGCCTGCGCGACGACTATCCTAGCTTTGACATGGTTGGCTCCGACAGCTATGGTGGCACCTTGGAAGCATTGGACTATCTCTTTCGGCTGGGCCATCGCCGCATCGGCCTGATCGAGGGGCGCCCTTCTGGCGGGCGCCGGCAGGCGCGGCTCCAGGGCTATCTGGAGTTCCTGCGCCGACAGCAACTGCCAGTCGACTCCAGCCTGATCGTCGAGGCCCCCTTCGACCGGCCTGGCGGCGAGCGTGCCATGCGGGCCCTGCTTGCCTTGCCTCAGCCGCCCACGGCAGTGCTCGCGGCCAACGACATCCTTGCTATGGGCGCGATGCAAGCCGCCCATGCGGCGGGGCTCCACATCCCCGCCGACCTCTCCATTGTGGGCATGGACGACATCTACCCAGCAGCCACGACCACGCCACCGCTGACCACCATGGCCAAGGCCAAGTACGACACTGGGCGCCGGGCAGCGCAGCTCCTGCTCGAACGCATCGAGGGCCGGGCGCCCGCCGAGGCCCGGCGCGAGGTGATCCCTTGCCGGCTGATCGAGCGAGGGTCGGCCGCGGCCCCGCGCAAGGCCTGACAGCCAAGGCGCGCCAATGCCACAGTTATCGACGAGGCTTCTTTCTTTGGCTTGTGGGTGGGAACGTTCCCACCCCGCAACGAAAGGTGAAAGTGGTGATCACAAGGCAACAGTTGGCCAGCAATCGGGCTCTGTGTGAGGATAGAGCCGCGGGCTGCCTCATCGGCCTGGCCATCGGCGATGCCATGGGCGATATCGGCCGCAATGATGAGTACCGCCGCCGATATGGCATCATCACCCGCCTCTACGCCGGCGCCAAGAGCACTGACGACACCGAGTTCGCCCTGCTTACAGCCCGCACTCTCCTCGACTGCGGCGGCCAGCTGACGAGCCAGGCGGCGGTGGCGTCGTGGCGCAAGTATGTCGTCGACCAGGGCGGGGTCTACGAACGCGGCGGAAAGCCCCTGTACGGCGCCGTAGAGAACCTGAAACGCGGCATCATGCCCCCGCTGTCAGGACGTGACAACGTCGGCAATAACGACGACGGCGCGGCCATGCGCATCGCCCCAATCGGCATCGTGTGTGCGGGCGAGCCGGCGCGCGCGGCGGCTATGGCTGAGGTGGAGGCGCGCATCAGCCACGACGCCGACGGGGTATGGGCAGCTCAGGCAGTAGCAGCCAGCGTGGCAGTGGCCATGGCGAGCGGCAGTGCCGAGGAAGTGTTGGAGGCAGGCCAACAATGGATCCCCCCGGATAGCTGGCTCGGCCGATCCATGGCCCGGGCTATGGCGATCTGCGACAGCGCGGGCACGATCGAGGGCGCCTGGGAGCGCCTCCACACTGACCTCTGGACGCCCGCCCATTCTGCCAGCCCCGAAGCCATCCCCCAGACCTATGCCATCTTCCGGCTTACCGGCGGCGATCTCGCCCGTGCCATGTTCTGGGGCGCGAATTTCGGACGCGATGCCGACACCATCGCCGCCATTCTTGGCGCGCTGATCGGAGCCCGCCAAGGCCTCGCAGCCTTCCCAGCTGACTGGGTCGAGGCGGCCCGGCGCCCGAGCGGCGTCTGCCTGAGATTCGCAGCCAACGAAGACGTGCTGGACCTGGCCACGCAATTGGCGGGCCTGATCCGCTGACAAGGCTGGCCCCCTGCCAGCGAAGGAGGGGAGGAGGCGAGACAACAGCACATGAGATCCAGGCTCGGCGTTCTTGACCACAGTTTCCTTTCAGTTCCACACAGGAGGAGCAAACCATGACAACCAAACGCATGAGTCGGCGGCAGTTCCTGCGCATGAGCGGCCTTGCCGCGCTCGGCCTGTCGGCGGCAGCCTGCGCCCAGTCCCCAACGCCCACCTCTGCCCCGCCAGCCAAGGCCACCGCTGCTGCCACGGCCACAACGGTGCCTGCAGCAGCCCCTTCGGCCACACCGGCGCCCAGGCAGCCCGTCACGATCAAGTGGTGGACCGTCCCGTCAGAAGAGTACAGCGAACAGGCACAGCGCAAGCTAGTTGACGCCTTCCACGCCGCCCAGAGCGCTGTCCGAGTCGACATCTCAGTGCTTCCCGAAAGTGGCTTCACCGACAAGATGACCACCACCTTGGGCTCGGGCTCCGGTGCACCCGATGTGGCCTTCTTCTGGAACATCAACTGGTTGCCTCAGGCCCTGGACCTTGGCCCCTTCATCGCCAAGGACAACTTTGACACCAGCATGTACATCAAAGGGTTCTGGGATACTCGCACGCAATACAAGAACACGACGGTCGGCCTCCCCCTGGGCGTTGGCGCCAACTTTGTCATGTACAACCAGAAAGTCTACGACGAAATGGGCGTCAAGCCACCCGACACCAACGTGACCGCTCAGGACTGGTTGTCCCTGGCCCCCAAGCTGACCGACAAGACCAAGAAGCGCTGGGGCAGTGACCGCCCCCGCGGCCCCTTCCGGGCTATCTGGTTCAACCTGGGCGCGCGCCCCTTCAGCGAGGATGGCAAGACCGTCGACGGCTATCTCAATGGACCCGGGAGCGTGGCAGCCTACACATGGCTGTGGGACCTGGTGCAGAGCAACTCGACCCCGACGCCGGCCGACTTGGAGGTGCTCGGGACCGAGGGCACCGGCCCGGTCGACCTCTTCATGGCAGGACGCCTGGCCAATGCGACCCTGAATCAGGGCCACATGCTGAATGCTATGAAAGCCAACCTCCCGTTTGGCATCGTGCGCGAGCCGGGCTTGGCCGGCGGCGAGCGATGGGTCAACGCCTGGTCGATCACCTGCTCTATCTGGAAGGGGACGAAGGAGCCTGAGGCAGCCTGGACGTTCCTCAAGTACTGGGTCGGCCCTGAGGGCCAAAAGTTCCTGATGGAGAATGGCAACCTGTTCCCCTCGATCAAGTCCGTTCTTGATCGGTATCCCAGGGCCAATGAGCCGTACGTGAAGGCGTTCTTCTCTCTACTACAGGACCGCCAAGTAGCGGCAGTGACCAACAACCCATGGGCGTCGGCGGTGCTGAATGCAGCCAAGGACGTGTGGGACAAGGTGAACCTTCTCAGCATCAAACGCGACGAAATCAAGGCAGCCCTCGATGCAGTAGTACCGGCGGCCCAGAAGGCTCTCAATGAAGCCCGTGCCAAGGCCGGTGTGTAGGTGAACACCTAGGAAGGTAGGGGTGAGGCTCTGGCACCGCCTCTCCTCTGGCGCAAGCCCTCTGGCCAGACGCTTTCACCCCTACCCGATCTCACTCACTGTACCCTGGTCGACCGCTCACCTGTAGGAGAAGAGCGACATGCTCGTGAACACCTGGCGTCGCATGAGTCCCCGTGCGCGCCGCGAGGCGCTGGAGGGGTACCTGGGACTCCTTCCTTGGACCATCGGCTTCCTGGCCTTTACCGCAGGGCCGATTCTGGCCTCCATCTACCTCAGCTTCACCCAGTGGGATATCGTCGGCACACCCAAGTGGATCGGGTTCGCCAACTACCGGCATCTGTTCACCGATGACCCTCTCTTCTTTACGGCGCTGCGTGTGACCTTCTCCTACGTAATCATGGCCGTGCCGCTCAAGCTGCTGGCGGGGCTTGGGTTGTCGCTCCTCCTGAACCTAAAGGTGCGCGGGATCAATGTGTACCGGACCATCTTTTACCTGCCGGCTGTGCTCTCAGGAGTCGCCGTCGCCCTGATGTGGATTTGGATCATGCATCCTGAGATGGGCGTGATCAACATGCTGCTGGCAGGCATCGGCATCCAGGGGCCACGTTGGTTTTGGGACCCTCAGACCGCGCTTGTCTCAGTAGTGATCATGAGCCTGTGGTATGTGGGCGGGAGCGCTGTGATCTATCTGGCCGGCCTCCAGAACATCCCGCCGCACCTCTATGAGGCTGGGCAGATCGACGGCGCCAACCGCTGGCAGCGCTTCTGGGGCATCACGCTCCCCTTGCTCACGCCCACGCTCTTCTTCCAGCTGGTCACGGGGCTCATCGATGCATTCCAGGTCTTTACCTCGGTGTATGTAATCACCCAAGGTGGCCCGCTGCATGCCACCTTCTTCTATATGCTCTATCTGTACGAGCAGGCATTCCAGGAGTTCAACATGGGCTATGCCTCGGCGATGGCTTGGATCCTGACCCTGATCATCGTGGCATGCTCGCTGGCCGTTTTCCAGACGTCGCATCGCTGGGTCTACTATGAAGATAGCGAGGAGCAGGCACGATGAGCGAAACGACACTTCGGCAGCAACCCCGTAGCCACACCGTGCGCCAGCCGCTCCTGCCGGCTCGCTGGCGGCGCTTTCTGGAGCAGGCCATCGTTTACCTGGTGCTGACCACTCTGGCAGCCTTTTTCATGATCCCCCTGTACTGGATGCTCTCGACCGCGCTCAAGTCGCGTTGGGAGGTCTTTGCCTGGCCAGTGGAGTGGGTCCCGGCCCATGTCCAGTGGAGCAACTTTGCTCAGGTGTTCGCCCGCATTCCTTTTTGGCGCTATGCTGCGAATACGACGGTCTTGGTCATCGCCAACGTTGTGGGCGAGCTGTTTGCTGTGCCTCTGGCGGCGTATTCGTTTGCCCGCCTTCGGTTTCCGGGGCGCAACCTACTCTTCTTTGTCGTCATTGCCACAATGATGGTTCCGGGTCAGGTAACTATGATCCCTCTCTTCGCCATCTTCCAGCGTGCCAGGTTGGTCAACACCTATTGGCCTCTCGTGCTCCCAGCCTTCGGTGGTGGCGCCTTCTACATCTTTTTGATGCACCAATACATCAGGACGTTGCCACGCGACCTCGACGATGCGGCGCGTATCGATGGTGCGGGCACCTGGGCAATCCTCTACCGAGTGATCATGCCTCTTTGCAAGCCGCCGCTGACCATTGTCGTCGTCTACACCTTCATGGGCGTCTGGAACGACTTTTTGCATCCACTGATCTACCTCAACGATTCCAACTTGTTCACGCTGCAGCTAGGTTTGGCGATGTTCAAAGGTCGCTTTGACGTGGAGTGGAACCTGCTCATGGCAGCCACCCTGATGACTGTGGTACCGCTCTTGGTGGTATACTTTGTTGTGCAGCGCCAACTCATCGGCGGCATCGCCTCGGTCGGGCTGAAAGGTTAGCGTGACCAATGCAGGCCTACCATAGCCAACAGGCAATGGCGTCTACGGTACAGGTAGCTGGCAAAACCACATGCCTTCGTTACCTGCTCTTTCTTCCGCCAGGGTACGGCGCTGAACGAGCGCGCCGCTGGCCACTGATCCTTTTCCTGCACGGCAAGGGCGAGCGGGGCGATGACCTCGAGCTGCTGAAAAGGCACGGCTTGCCTCGCGTTCTGGAACAGCGACCGGACCTGCCCTGTATCGTCGCCTCCCCCCAGTGCCCTGCCAACAGCGACTGGAGCGAGCTGATGGATGGCCTGTGCAGGCTGCTGGATGAGCTGACAGCTCGCTACGCCGTCGACCCGGACCGCTGCTACCTGACCGGGCTGAGCATGGGCGGCCGCGCCGCCTGGCAGCTCGCGGCCACCTGTCCCCAGCGCTTCGCCGCAGTCGTGCCAATCTGCGGCAACGTGTCGCGGGTGCCCGGGCTGCTCGAGCGGCTGTGCGCCCTACGCGACACTCCTGTGTGGGTGTTCCATGGAGCGCGCGACCCCATCGTGCCGCTTGCCGAGTCGGAGCAGGCAGTACGCGCCCTGCGCGCCTGCGGCGGCAACGTGCGGCTCACCGTCTACCCCGAGGGGGAACACGACGCGTGGACTGAGGCCTATGCCAGCCCGGATCTCTACGCGTGGCTGCTCGCCCAGAGACGCCATCGTTAGGATCGGCCTGGCAAGCAGCAGAGGCCGTGCGCATGCCAACAGATAATTGCTGCCCCTGTGGAGATGGGATGTCGAAGGCCGCTCTGCTGGCTTTTCGACAGGCAAACCGAGGTGAGGAGTCATATGAGCACCCTACCCAAGGATTACCGAGAGCGCGTCTACGCCGGGTGGTTGGGCAAGGCGATTGGTGTGCGCTACGGAGCGCCTACCGAGACCATGACCTACCACGATATCCAGCGCCTCTTCGGGGAACTGACCGGCTACATCCAGCGTGATACGCGCGTCTTCCACCCGGATGATGACCTGAGCGGTCCATTGATCCTGCTGTCCACCCTCGACGACTATGGCGATGACCCACCTGTCGAACGCTTCGGCGACACCTGGCTCAACTACATCGCCGACGGCCACGGCACGCTATGGTGGGGCGGCTACGGCATCTCCACCGAGCACACCGCCTATGCCAACCTGGCAGCTGGCATCCCAGCACCCCGTTCGGGCTCCATCGCACTCAATGGCACAGAGGTAGCCGAGCAAATCGGTGGGCAGATCTTCAGCGACGTCTGGGGCCTGGTCGCCCCCGGCCGGCCGGCGCGCGCGGCCGAGCTGGCCGCGCGCGCATCGAGCGTCTCGCACGACGGCAACGGTGTCTACGGTGGGATGTTCATCGCCGCCCTCGTGGCCGCCGCTTTTGCAGCGCACACTCCGCGACAGGCTATCGAGCAAGCCTTGGCCACCATCCCTGCCCAGAGCACCTACTCTCAGGTGGTGCGCCAGGTTATCGCTTTCCATGACGCCAACCCCGGCGATTGGCGCGCCTGCTATAGCTGGATCGCCGAACACCATGGCTATCATCGCTACCCTGGCCGTGTCCACATCATCCCCAACGCCGCGGTGATCATCATGGCCCTGCTCTATGGGCAGGGCGACTTTTCGCGCGCTCTGCACATTGCCAATATGGCTGGCTGGGACACCGACTGCAACGTTGGGAACGTGGGCTGCACCATGGGCGTGCTGGTCGGCCTCGACGGGATCGCCGATGCGTGGCGACACCCCTTTAATGACACCCTTGTCATCGCCTCACTCATCGGCAGTCGTAACTTGCTTGATATGGCCACGGTGGCCGACCGCATCGTGCGCCACGGCTACCGACAGGCAGGTCTGCCCGAGCCAGCTCCACGCGCACGCTACCACTTCGACTACCCCGGCAGCACCCAGGGTTTCCTGCCACTCAATGAGAATGCCAATCTCGTCACCGTGCAACAGGAGCGCCAGGGCAACCGCGGCTGCCTCAAGGTCGTGGGACGTGGCCTCTCGCGCCGGCACAACATGGGCGCCTACGTGCGTACCTACTTGCGGCCTGCCGAACTCGACAGCAACGGCTACCGCGCCGCGTTCTCGCCCACCCTCTACCCGGGGCAGACCCTCTCAGCCTGGGCGATGCTGCCACCTGGCACCCCAACAGACCTGCGGGCCAACCTCTTCGTGCACGACGGCAACTCGGGCCAGCGCTTTGAAAGCCCGGCCTTCTCTTTGTCGCCAGGTGTGTGGCAGCGGCTGGAGTGGCGGATCCCAGCCATGACAGGCGCGTGCCTGGACCAGGCAGGCCTTCTGATCAGCCCGTTGCTCAAAGGGCTTGTCTGGGATGGCGCCGTCTACCTCGACGACTTTGATTGGTCGGGCACGCCTGACTTCGTCTACGATTTCTCTCGCGAGCGTATGGAGACGGACGCCAGCAGCCAGTGGACCTTCTTGCGGGGCGCCTGGAAACTGGAGGATGGTGCCTACGTTGGCAGTGGCGCCGGCCAGAGCGAGACCTACTCGGGCGATGTGGCGTGGAGAGACTATGCTCTCACAGTGACCCTCCAGCCAGTAAGCGGCAGCTCGCACTTGATCCTGGCGCGGGTGCAGGGTGCGCTTCGTTCCTACGCCCTTGGGCTGGCTCCCGGTCGCCTGGTGCTCTTCAAGAACGACAAGGGCTACCGAGAGGTGGCCTCGGCGCCGCTGGTATGGAAGCACGGCGAGGTCCATACCCTCGAATTGCGCGTGCGCGGCGGCCGTGTCGAGGGTGCATGCGGCGAGGTCGCGTTGGCATGGGAGGATCCTGCACCCTATGTTCACGGCGCCATCGGCTTGGGTAACGGCAGCGGCTGCCGCACGCGCTTTCTGCGCGTAGGCGTGAAGGGCCTGGACTGCTGAGGCCCAGACGTTGTTGGAGGGTGACGTGGCTGTGGAAAACGCGGTAGCGGGCCTGCACGGGCCCGACGTGCGCTCTGACTGCTGGGTAGAGGTTCGTTCGGGGGCTACAGAGGAGCACTCCATCGACCTGCGCAGCCGGGTTGCAGCGCTCTACGGTGAATCGATCCGCGCGTTGGTGGAATCGACGCTCGCCCAACTGGGCGCGACCGATGTGGCCGTCTCTCTCGATGACAGCGGTGCGCTGCCTTTCGTGCTCATGGCGCGTATCGAGGCTGCTGTACGCCGTTTGCGGCCCGACACGACGGCAGCTGCACTGCCACCCTTGAACCCAAACGCAGTGGGGCGCAGTTCCCGCGA
>Ga0315298_1005230_pt1 | contig 18632 bp, 17 predicted proteins | sample WHS_1_MG_FD_203077 | JGI IMG/M metagenome (GOLD analysis project Ga0315298, IMG submission 203077) | Extremophilic microbial mat communities from Washburn Hot Springs, YNP, Wyoming, USA - WHS_1_MG | ecosystem: Environmental > Aquatic > Thermal springs > Hot (42-90C) | place: USA: Wyoming...
CAGCGAAGACGTAGCCCAGCATAGCACAGGAGGCTCCGAGAGCAATGGCTAGGACGACGTCGCCGGGATTTCTCACACCTCCATCCGCAATTATCGGTGCTTCAACACCGATTTCCTCAAGCGCGTCAGCCGCCTGAGAGACTGCGAAAAGCGTCGGTGCTCCGACTCTGGTAACCTCTGTCGTTATGCAGACCGAGCCGCTTCCAATACCGACGCGCAGGCCTGCAACACTATCGATTTTTGAGACAGAGTCTAGAACACCTTTTTTAGTACCCAGGCTTCCAATAACAACATCAACCTCCACCTCCCTCACCAACCTCCTAGTAGCATCGATCACATTTTCGTTGTGAAAATGTGCAACATCTATAACCAGCGCGTCAGCATGTTTCGACAGGAGTTTGGCCCTCTCCACATCGAACGGCGAGACTGCTGCAGCGACCCTCAGCCTTCCCTCCTCATCCCTAGTAGCCCCTCTGTATTCCCCTCTCAGCGCTACATCCCTGTAGGTTATTAATCCTACTAGCTTTCCATCTCCGTCTACGACAGGCAGCTTCTCCACCCTATGTTTCTTCATAAGTCCAACAGCTTCTTCCGGTGTTACACCTGGTTTCGCCGTGACAACGTCCTTCGTCATGGCTTCTCCAACCCTTACTGAGGGATCGGTGAACCTAACATCCCTCCCAGTTATTATCCCGACCAGCCTATTGTTTTCAACCACCGGAAGCCCTGAAATCCTATGCTTCCTCATGATCTCAGCAGCCTCTCCTACCTTCGCCTCCTTGCTTATTGTAACTACGTCTCTAATTATGAACGACTCTGACCTTTTTACGATCTTCACCATTTCCACTTCTTCTTCTGCCGTGCAGTTCCGATGTATTACCCCGAGCCCCCCATGCCTGGCAAGGGCTATCGCCATCTCAGACTCGGTCACAGTATCCATTGGAGAGGAAACGATGGGAATACTAGTTAGGATGTTTTTTGAAAACTTGGTTCTCAAATCAATCTCTTTAGGCTCCACCCTTGACAAACCAGGAAGCAGGACCACGTCGTCGAAATTGAAAACATTTTCAGCATCGCTGAATTTCTTCTGAAACCTTCCCATATTTTACCGTCTTTCAAAGGAAATATAAGCTTTTCTGAATGCTTGCCTGCAAGTCTGAATTATTAAGGCTCGAAAACCGATAAATTAGTCCACACGGAGCACTGGAGACAACGGTTTAAGCTCTTTTACTCATGCTTTTGTCAGTATGATACAATCTCTCTGATTTTTAAGCAGCTTCCGAAAAATTTATTGAGCATGCTTTTTGCTTAAGAATCTGATGGAGGAATTCTCTTTAATTCTGGAGAGGCTGCCTGCTAAGTATGCTGATTTAAGGGTCTTAAGACAAAAGCTGGTTCAAGTGGCCTTGAGGACTGATTCGTCTGACGCGGTAGAGGAGGATTGGACACGAATTGCGTGCAGGGTAATGACGCGGGGTATGGGGTTGCAAGCACGGACAAAACTGATGCTGCTTCTGTTGAGCAGGCTGCGTTCACGGCTTTGAAGCAGTCCAGGCTATGCGACGGGAGTGTCGAGCTTCTGCCAATACGTCCGGAAAAAGGGAGGATAGAACACGCGTTTAAAGAGGAGTTTAACACCCAAGAGGCAGGTTTCTTACTCAAGCATCTTGACGGAGAAATACGGTCAAGGCTTAACATGCATGCAAGAATCGAGCTGATTGCCTCCCATCTTCAGACACATTCTGTCCTAATTACTTCTGAGGGAACCAGGGTGGAGGAAAGTACTCCCCTAACAGACTTAACAATATATGTTGTCACTAAGGGTTTAAGAGAAGGATTTGCCAGCAAGATTTTAGGCGGCAGGGGAGGCTTCGAAGTACTTAAGAAACATACGTGGGATGATTTGCTGGAGAACCTAGTTAGGAGGGCAAAAGACTCTACGGTTGCTAAACCATCCGTCACCCTTCATTTTTCCCAACCATATTTAGTTGGAAGGTTAAGGGTTGTTCTAGACCCTGAGGCTGCAGGAGCCCTCGCCCACGAGGTAGCGCACTTCCTGGAGGCTGATATTTACCGTGAACCGTTTTTCAAAGGTCTGAGCTACGAGTTTCAGCTTGTCGACAACCCTCTTCTCGAGGATGCTTATGGTTCCTTCGATTGGGATGACGAAGGAGTAAGAGCCAAGGTCAAAAACCTGCTCGGAAGAAGTGAGGTTAACCTGCTTCACACCAGGCTCACTGCAAGGAGTGAAACTGATGCTGGAAATGCGCATGGAATCATGCATAAGCCTAGACCATGTGTAAGCAATGTCTACATCCAGCCCTCTGATTGGAGCGAGGAGGAAATTTTCGAGGATACTCAGAATGGAATCTATGCTGAGGGACTTGTCAGGGCCGAATGCAGGCTTGACGAGGGGAGGATTGAGATTGAGCCTGAGTTAGCATATGTCCTGAAGCATAAGGATAAAACTACTCCAATTAAGCATTTGAGAATCGTCTGTAACTTGAGAGACATTGAGAGGGTTGACGCAGTCGGCAAACATCTTTCATTAAGACCTAGCTATGAAAAGGGGTTTCCGATATCCGAGGGCGCGCCATTCATAAGAATAAATGGTGCCATATGCCGCTAAAATCGGAACAGGTTGCTGAAGTTTTTAACCACTTAAAGCTGTGCATCGTATCCACGATGTCGTCCATAGAGAAAGTTTAAAAAATATTGCTTGCATTAAGACGCATGTCTGAAAAGATTAGGATCCTAGTAGCTTACGACAGCTATACTGGAAACACTGAGAAGATGGCTGAGGCTGTTGCGGAGGGTGCTAGGCTGGCTGGCGCCGAGGTTTCTCTGAAGAAAGTTTCTGAAGTAACTGCTAAAGATTTTATGGAGAACGATGGCTTTGCCTTCGGAACCCCTACGCACTGCGGCATTATGTCCGTTAAAATGAATGAGTTGTTCACCAAGGTTGCTATGCCGGCATGGGGCAAGATGAAGGGGAAGGTTGGAGTTGCCTTCAGCAGTTCAGGCGGTTTCGGAGGAGGAAACGAGATGGCCTGCCTATCCATTATTCTGGCGATGCTGAACTACGGGTTGCTTGTTTTCGGCGTCCCAGACTACGTTGCTCCCGGTGTCACGCTTCATTATGGCGCGGTCTCTGTCGGCAGGCCTGACGAAGAGGCTTTGAAGGCCTGCAGGCTGCTTGGCGAGAAGCTCGTAGAATACGCCTCTATAGTTAAAATGGGCATGTCAAACCCTAAGGGCTAGGATTGTTCGAAAAATTCATATGGAGCGAAAAACACGTGAAAACAAGTTGAACGAGCTCGAAGCGGCTTTGAAAGAAGCGACGCGATGCAGGAGATGCAGGCTTAGCGAAGGCAGGACTAACGTTGTTTTCGGAGAGGGGGATTTGAAGAGCAGTGTTATGCTTATAGGCGAGGCGCCTGGTTTCAACGAGGATAAGGAGGGCAGGCCCTTCGTAGGTCAAGCTGGGAAATTTTTAAACGAAACACTGCTGAGGGCCGCTGGCCTGGAAAGGAGCAGCGTTTACATAACTAACGTTGTCAAATGCCGCCCCCCGGGAAATAGGGAACCTGCTGACGACGAGGTTGAGGCATGCTTCCCATATTTAAGCGTGCAGATAAGATTCATAAGGCCGAGGATAATAGTTACGCTGGGAAACGTCGCCACGTTGACACTATTCAGAAAGTTCGACATTAAGCCTGCATCGATGAGCAGCATTCACGGGAAAGTTTTCAACGTAAACACGTTGTCCTACGGAAGCTTTAGGATAATCCCTACATATCATCCTGCAACCGCCCTCTACAACCCTAAGCTGTCTGAAGTAATGGCGGACGACTGGCTGCAAATAGGCATGGTGGTGAAAAGCCTTAAATAGGCTTTGACCAAGCAAAGGCCCCTCTATAAAAAATTTTTCCTCAGCTTCAAGGGAAACTTTTTAACCCCCAAGGAACCACGGCCAAAATAAGCTTCATGAAACAACTTGCACATAACGGAGTGTTCATTCCGCCCTATGAGCATAAGGGGCTTTCCATCACAGTTAATGGGAGAAAGATTAAACTGTCTCCTGAGCAGGAGGAGATGGCTGTAGCCTTTGTCAAACAGCCTCCGGAAAGACTAGAAGACAAGGTTTTCGTGAAAAACTTTCTTAAAGACTTCTACTCTGCATTAGGATTAAACGGCTCTATGCAAAGCGACCCTATAGATTTCTCCGAGGTAAAACAATGGGTTGAAGAGGAGAAGAGGAGGAAGGAAACAATGGGGAAGGAGGAGAGGAAAGCCCTAGGCGAGAAAAGGAGGCTCCTGAAAGAGGAACTTAAACAGAAATACGGCTATGCAATAATAGACGGTGAAAAAGCCGAGGTAAGGTATACTGTTGAACCGCCCTGCATATTCATCGGGAAGGGGAAGCATCCTTTAAGGGGTAGATGGAAGCCCAGGGTTAGGTATGAGGATATTACTCTAAACCTTTCTCCAGAAGCTCCAACTCCCCCGGTTCCGGACGGCGGGTCATGGGGTGGAAGAGTCTGGGATCCAAATGCCCTCTGGGTAGCGAGGTGGAGGGACAAGCTTACTGGAAAGATGAAATATCTCTGGGTTGGGGAGACTGCTCCAGTTAAGCAGGAGAGGGAGAGAAGCAAGTTTGACACGGCAATGAAGCTTGAGGATAATCTTAACAAGATAAAGGAGTTCGTGAGGAATGGTTTAGGATCCCAGGATGAGTTTGAAAGACAGGTTGCAACAGCAATCTTCTTAATAGATCTTCTGAAGCTCAGGGTTGGCGACGAGAAGGATAAGGATGAACTTGATACCAAGGGGGTTACAACGCTGACGAAGAGCAACGTTAAGATACTTGACGCAGACACTGTTGAGTTCAATTTCCTCGGGAAGGCAGCAGTAAGATTCCACCGTAAGGTTAAGCTGCCCCCCGTCGTCGTTAGGAACCTTAAGGAGCTGATAGATAAGACCCCTGGGAGAAGACTTTTTCCAAAGCTTAGGTCCGAGCATGTAAATGCATTTCTCTCAACAGTCATGCCAGGCTTGACCTCAAAAATCTTCAGAACATACTATGCTTCGAAAGCAGTGCTTGAGAAACTATATGAATTTGAAACGCGTCCCGAAGACCCCGAGTATAAGAAGCTTCTTGTGGCTAAGCTCGCTAACTTGGAGGCGGCTAAGGCGCTCAACCATAAGAGAACGCTACCTAAAAACTGGAATGAACGCGTCGATAAGCAGGTTCAAAGAGTTAGAAAAGTTGTTGATGAAATAGAGGAGTTGAAAAGAACTCTTATGGCGAAGCCGACTAAAGCCCGTAGGAGAAGGCTGAAGAAGCTTAGGGAGAGGCTTCAGAAGGAGAGGATAAAGCTCGAACTTATGAGGAGAACGAAGGACTATAATCTTAACACGAGCCTAAACAGTTACATAGATCCAAGAATATACTTGGAGTGGAGTAGGAAAACATCGTTCGATTGGAGTAAAATATACTCTAAGTCACTACAAAGAAAAATATCATGGGCCCTCCAAGAGATTGAGCAAGAAATAATAAGTAATAAATGACGCAATACTTTTAATGCATACCGAAAAACCAGTGCTAAAAGACGGGATAGTGAAAACCCTTAAATACTGTTAATACTTATTTATGGAAGAAATACGTTGAGAGTTGCCACTGGAAGGGGGTTTGAGCTCGAGATCCCCCAATCATATTTAGAAATGATGCAGGATGCTGAAAAAACAATCGTGCAATTAACAGCAGATAAGCCGAAGGCACGGAGAATGTGGAAGCTGTTAAAGGATGACCCGGAGGTTAATGCTGACTGGGATATGGCGAATTTTATTGCAGTCTCTAAACTGAAGTATAATGACCATGGAGAGGTTCACGCTAAGATCGTAGCTGCGAACGCTTTAAAGATGCTCAGGCTTCTTCTTGACAATGGGGTTCTGCCCAGCGTAATCAAGGAGAGGGCGGGTGACGTGGACGATGCTTATCTTATAGTGCTGGCCGCAGCCTTGCTCCACGATATCGGGAACCAGGTTCACCGGGAAAACCACCATATTTCCAGCGTATATCTGGCTATCCCGTTGTTGAACAGGCTTCTTCCCGAAATCTACGAGAATCGAGAAGTCATGTATGAGGTTAGAGCCCACATATTGAACTGTATTTACTCTCATGAGTTCGACGTTAGAGACTTGACTGAGGAAGCGTGCTTAATTGGAATAGCTGACGGAACGGATATGACGAAGGGGCGTGGAAGAATAGCTTTCGACAAAGGGAACATAAATATTCACACGGTATCTGCTTTAAGCATCGAAAAGGTTGAGATCATGCAGGGAAAAGATGTGCCGGTGCGAATACTGATACACCTGAATAACAGCGCCGGCATTTTTCAGATTCAAGAAACACTAGGTAGAAAAATAATAGATAGCCCGCTTGAAGACTATGTTGAGGTGATTGCTGTCGCTAAACCGGATGAGCCTATGATGGACCAGAGAATAATTCACCAATTGATCGTTAAAGGGAAGAAGTTTCAGGCTTTAGGATAACCCCTATGGAATCAAATCTGCGAATCAAGCAATTTGACACACCTATTTACTTAAGGTACTATAACCCCCTTTATATAATCAGCCGGTTTCTTGGATGCATACTCAAAAGCCTCTTGAATGTCGTTGAGAAACCACTTGTGAGTAACAAGCTTCTCAAGATTAAACACGCCTCTAGCCATCATCCGTACAGCTGTACGTAAGTTCTCCCTCATATCCTCTGCTCTTGATGGGTTCGTCATTATTACTTCCAGCCCTTTCGAATCCCACTCCCTAAGGTCCACCTTCACAGGGTTTGGGTGGTAGCTGAATATTGCCAGCCTGCCTTTCCGTTTCACCAGCCTAGTTGCCAACGCGACGCCCTCTGGGTTTCCAGTGGCCTCTATTACTGCGTCAAACCCTTTACCCTCTGTTATGGCAAGGGTTTCTTTGACAATATCCCTCTCTTTCGGATTTAAAGCAATGTTTACCCCATAGTGTTCAGCAAGCCTAAGCCTCTCATCGTTCACATCGACACCTGCTAAAATGTTTAAACCTAGACGGTTTAATGCTTGAACGAGAAGCAACCCCATGAAGCCAGTACCAACCACTGCAACATTATCGCCAAGCTTAGGATTCACAAGCCTTACTGCATTAACCACGCAGGCGAGCGGCTCTCCTATCGCATATTCAAACGGCATATTTCTCGGTATCTTTTCCACGTAGCTTTCATTCACTAAGACGAAATCCGAGAAGCCTGGTCCTGCTAAAGCAGTAACATGGTCGCTCCTAGAAAACCTGGTCACGTCAGCCCCGATTTCGACAACTTCTCCTGCAGGTTCGTGACCCAACGGGGAAGGAAGCCTAAACCACACAGGGTAGCCTGAAAAACCATAGATATCGCCGGTGCATATGCCGCAAGCCTTTACTTTGATCAACACATCCTCCCCACCTGGGCTTGGGACTTCTTCCTCAACAATATCTATTTTCCCCTTCTCAACCAAGACTGCAACCCGTCTCCTCATGTGTTTTAAACTCATTTTTAACAATAAAAAGTTTTTGTTGCTTAGTCTTCAGACTCCTGCCGCCACGTGTCAATATGGTCTTAGTGGAACTATCTTTAATGCTACGGCTTTATCAAAACCTTTATTGCTCGTTTCTTCCTGTTTGCCAATCCGTTAAAAACTTCAGCTATCTCATCAAGCCTGTGAACATGCGACACCAGTGGTTTAAGCTTCAGTCTTCCTGATGAAGCGACCTCGACTGCCCTCTGAAAGGTGTATGGGCTTCGGTAGGAAGAGAATATGGATATCTCCTTATCATAGATCTCGAATGGTTTGACCTGCCAAACGTCCTGCTCTGGGGCAACCCCGAATATTAGTAGTCGGCCTCCTCTCCTAGCCAGTTTGAAAGCCTCGTCTATTGCAGAGGAGCTTCCCACGCATTCGATTGAAACATCCACCCCTATGCCACCAGTAATCTCCTGCACAGTCCTCCATGGGTCTTCTCGCTCAGGGTTTACAATGCTAGTGGCTCCGAGCCCCTCTGCAATCTTAAGCCTCTCCTCAACTACGTCGAGAGCAATTATTTTAGATGCACCGTAATGCTTAACCATTTGAATCATCAGTAGGCCAATCGGCCCAGCTCCAACCACCGCCACGCTGCTTCCCACGGGAATCCTAACATTATCCAGTCCCCGAATTATGCATGCCAAGGGCTCGATTAAAGCAGCTTCCTCCAGTGGTATTGAAACAGGCATCTTGTAAACGTTTCTCTCAGGAGCTTTGACGTACTCCGCGAAAGCACCGTCGATTGTGACGCCTATTGCCTGAAGGTTTTCGCAGAAGAAGTTTCTTTCGCTCATCCTGCAGTATCTGCATTTCCCGCAAAGGATATTTGGCTCTACAACAACCTGATCCCCTGTTTTGACACTGGTTACTTGAGAGCCTGTTTGAACAACAGTACCCGAGAACTCGTGTCCTAGGACTATGGGCGTGTTGACTCTCCATTCTCCCTTGAAGAAATGGAGGTCGGTTCCACATATCCCGCAAGCTCCAACCTCTATAAGAACCTCGTCTGCAGATATCTTTGGGATATCTTTCTCGACAACCCTTAGGTCCCCGACTCCGAATAAGGATGCAGCTTTCATGCAAAAGCTCGAGCAATCCATAAATATAAGAATTACCTGCAAGCAGATTATCAGCGGTTAGATGTTTTAGCGCGCTACTTGCAACATCTAAAAAAGTTGACTAATTCGAATAAAGGGTCGACAAATCATAAAGTTTATAATCGACATAATTTTTAATATCCGATATGAACGGGTTCCCGAAACGATTCATGTGGGGAATATCAATGGCAGCTTTCCAATATGAAATGGGTGCTTCTAAAGATTCTCTGGATCCCAACAGCGACTGGTATGTCTGGCTTCATGACGAAAAGAACATTCAGGCAAAGACTGTAAGCGGGGACCTGCCTGAGCAGGGGCCTGGCTACTGGGACCTCTATAAAATTGACCATGGATGGGCTGAATGGCTCGGCTTAAATACTTGGCGTACAAACCCGGATTGGAGCAGGGTCTTCCCCAAGTCGACCCGCGGGGTTAATGTGACTGTGGTGTCCGATGAGGAGGGGATTAGGGATGTTGAGGTGAGCGAGTCAAGCCTTAGAAAACTGGACGCTCTGGCTAATAAGCAGGCGGTAAAACACTACCGGGAGATTTTCAAAGACGTAAAGGAGAGCGGGATGAAGCTGATACTGAACCTCTACCATTGGCCGCTTCCAACATGGATCCATAACCCTATAATAGTTAGGGAGACGCGTCTTAAAGAGGGGCCGAGAGGATGGTTTGACGAGGATACTGTTATCGAGTTCGCAAAGTTCGCAGCTTACGTAGCTTGGAAGTTTCCTGATATCGTCGACATGTGGAGCACGATGAACGAGCCAAACGTTACGTGGAGCATAGGATACTCGGGAGGCAATTTTCCACCAGGCTTGAACGATGCGAACGCGGCTGCTAGGGTGGCCTTCAACCTGGTTCAAGCACATGCCAGGGCATACGACCAAATAAAAAGGATTGTCGGAAAGAAGGCCAGGGTTGGCGTAATATACGCCACAAGCCCCGCTGAGCCCCTTACAGACTCGGTTGAGGACAGGAAGGCCGCTGAGGCATGCGACGATGTTTCAACAAGATGGTTTTTCAAAGCCGTGATCGACGGTGATTTAAAGAGAGGGTTTACGGGGGAAGAGGTTAAGAGGGAGGATCTGAAAAGTAGGGTTGACTGGATAGGCGTCAACTATTATTCGAGAAGCATTGTTAAGCATATTGAGCAGCCTCCTTTCTTCGAGACCCTTAGCAACTACGGATTCGCCTGCCAGCCGGACTCGAAGTCGGCGGCGGGAAGGCCCACTACCGAAACCGGCTGGGAGATATATCCTGAGGGCATCAGGAAGGCGTTAAACCTATATAAGAATTACGGGAAGCCTCTCATAGTTGCGGAAAACGGCATAGCCGACTCCAGAGACAGACACCGTACCTGGTACATCGTCTCCCATATTTACAACGTGTTGAAAGCCGTTAAAGAGGATGGTTTAAACGTGGCAGGCTACCTTCATTGGAGCCTTATAGACAATCTTGAGTGGGCTTCTGGCTTCAATAAAAGATTTGGGTTGATATACGTCGACATGAAGAGTAAGAAAAGATACCCGAGGCCTAGCGCCTATGTTTACCGCGACATCGTTAGGAGCAACGCTATACCTGAGTACCTCTCTGAGTATGCCGGCTACCCTAATATTCTCGTCCAATAGACTATTCGGCCAGTCTGCATAGCGAAACCATTATGAGCCAGATGGATGCCGCCAGGGAGGCGATGGCCTCCTGTATAGCAACACCTCGCCAGGGCCATTCAACTATCCAGACAACTATTGAAGAGATGCTTAGTAGAAAAGCAATACCGCCTGTCAACGGCGAACCCAGACTCCTGGAGCAGAAGCCGTAGGCAAGCATAACAAGTATTATCGAGACGAAGAATATTTCCGACACTAATCCATGTATTCTTCCAGCGTCCTCCGGGAAGAAGCCGATAAGAGCCAAGTCAAAACCAGCCACTGCGAGCAGGATGGACCAGCAGAGATACTTCCATGAGCGATGCTTTACTGAGATTAAGAGGGCGAAAAAGGCCACTAGGAATCCAGAGAAAATCAGCCCGAAATTGTATATGAATGCTACCCAGCTGTTCCGAGCAATGTTTCCAAGATCGCTCAAAGCATTATTATAAGGGTTAAACCAGGGCGAGAGCATTATTGAAACGGCTATGAAAGGATATGCTGCCAAAGCACTTAAGACCCCTAGGACCCTGTGAACCTTCATTTCAGATTGTAGAATACTTTCAACAGTTTAAATAGTTTACCAATGGTTTGCCTTTATCCGCGTGCTTATAGAACTCGATTTGACTTCCGCATGACTAAGATAATCCATAAATATATCTTATGAATACTTAATTGTATGAGCAAGCTGAAGATCGGTCTAATAGGAGCGGGAAGCATAGGAACCATACATGCAGGTAGCATAAGGTCTATCGAAGAGGTCGAGCTATCCGCGATAGTTGACGTTAGGCTTAACAGGGCTAAGGCCCTGGCTGAGGAGCATGGTGTGAAGAAGGTTTATGAGGATTATCTCGAGATGCTGGATAGAGAGCAGCCTGACGCCGTGGTTATAGCTACGCCAAACCATCTGCATGCAAGGATGACGATAGATTCGCTGAACAGGGGGGTGCACGTGTTCTGCGAGAAGCCCATGGCTATTAATGCTCAGGAGGCTGGGAAAATGGTGGAGACCAGGAATAAGTCCGGAAAGATATTGATGCTCGGCATGTGTCAAAGATTCAGGAATGACTCTAAAGCTATTAGAAACCTGGTTCTCGGAGGCGAGCTTGGCAATGTCTATTTCACCAAGATAACCTTACTGAGAAGGGCAGGCATACCCGGCATGGGCAGCTGGTTTACCACGAAGGCTCTTTCAGGCGGAGGACCCCTAATAGACCTTGGACCACACGTCCTAGACCTTTCCTTCTGGCTACAAGGATTCCCGAGGCCTGTTTCCGTGAAAGGTTATACGTTCTCCAAGCTCGGGACGCAAAACAAGTGTCTCGGAGGCTGGGGTATACCTGAGCCTGGAGGACCATTCGACGTTGAGGACCTTGCGGTCGCCCTGATAAGGCTTGAGGAGGGCGGAGTCATGTATCTCGAAACAAGCTGGGCACTCTACACTAAGGAAGACACTTTCAACATCATACTGTCTGGAGATAAGGCGGGTGCCTCACTCACTCCGCCCTTCAAATTCACAGAAGCTGAAGGCAAATGGGTTGAGACCGAAATAAAATGCTCCGAGGTCAACGTGTACCTGGAGGAGATGAAGCATTTCGTGGAATGCGTAAGACAGAATAAGAGTCCTGAACCACTGCCTGAACACGGAGTCCTGGTGATGAAGACTATAGACGCCATCTATAGGTCAGCCGAAAGGGGGAAGGAGGAAAACGTTTAATAATTTGGAATCAAGTTCCTAATTCAAAATGGGTGGAAAAGTCGGCGTATGCCTAGTTGGATGCGGCTTCATAGGTTCGGTACATGCTCAAAGATGGAGGCAGATCGCCGATTCGAAGCTCGTAGCATGCGTCGACCTTGAAAAGGAGAGGGCGAGGAGCTTCGAAGAGACTTATGGTTTTCAGGAAAGCGGAGACGAGCTTGACCGTTTCCTGAGTCTTGAGACAGTAGATATTGTTGACGTATGCACTCCAACATACACCCATAAAGATGTGGTGCTGAGGTGTTTAGAAAATGGTAAAAACGTGATTGTTGAAAAGCCGATTTCGCTAAAGCTGTCCCATGCTGGGGATATGGTTAAAAAGGCTAGGGCTGCAGGGCTGAAGTTCATGGTTGCACACGTATTAAGGTTTTGGGGGGAATACATGATGGCGAATAGGCTGATAATGGATGATGCGATAGGGGAGCCTGCAGTAGCGAGAGCCTACAGGCAGTCGGTCTTTCCAAGCTGGGCTTGGGAAAATTGGCATGACTATTTGAACAAGGGAGGAGGCGTATTCGTCGATATGAGCATACATGATGTGGATTTCCTCAGATGGTCGCTGGGTGAAGTGGATGAGGTTTATGCTCAGGGTGGAACATACCTTAGGAAAAACGCTTCATCTCACGACTATACTCATGCCCTCTTAAAATTTAGGAGTGAAGCCATAGCCTATGTTGAAGGTAGTTGGATAATGCCTGAGGACTACCCGTTTACAACCTTCCTCGAGGTAGCCGGCACGAAGGGAATTCTACAGGTTGACAACCAGTCTACCGCCGCGGTCTCGCTGTATAGGAAGGGAGGGGTTGAGAGGTTCACATCTTTTGAGAAGGATGCCTACTACCTTGAGATAAAAGCCTTCGTAGATTCCGTACTAAACGATACTCCTCCCCCGGTTAGTGGGGAGGAAGGATTGAAGAGCCTAGAGGTTGTGCTCGCCGCTTTAAAATCCGTCTTAACTGGAGAACCTGTAAAACTGCCTCTGGAGGCTGATGTGATTGAGTAGAATCAGGTTCGCCATATTGTCTTTCGCACATATCCATGCTTGGAGCTATGCCAAAGTATTAAAGGAGCTTCCAGATGCCGAGCTTGCCGCCATATACGATGATTCTCCTGAAAGACTTAGAAGCGCAGGTGAGACCTATGGTGTTAGGAAGCTTTATAATAATGTTGAGAAACTGTTTCAGGCAGAAGAGATAGAAGCGGTCATAATAACTTCCGAGAATGCGAAGCACCACGCACTCGCGTTGGCTGCAGCAGAGGCTGGGAAACACATTATTGTTGAGAAACCGATAGCAAACAACCTACGGGACGCGGATGAAATGGTGTTAAAAGCGGAGAGGAAGGGTGTTAAGCTTCAGACAGCTTTCGTGATGAGGTACCATGATTCAGCTATTAAGGCTAGGGAAACAATACTTACAGGAGCGTTGGGGAGAATAATAGCGATAACTGCGACGAACCATGGGAAATACCCAGACTTATGGTTTGGAGACCCGCAGCTCGCAGGAGGAGGAGCCATAATGGATCATACTGTGCACGTGGCTGACTTGACAAGATGGTATACTGGAGACGAGTTTTCAAGAGTCTTCTGCCGCATTGGGAGGAACATCAGGAGGGAGCTTAAGGTTGAGGATAATGCTCTCCTAATGTGCGAAACCAGGATGGGAGTTAAGGTGAGCATAGACTGCAGCTGGTCTAGGCCCGACACCTACCCCGTCTGGGGAGACGTGTACATGGGGGTTTTCTGCGAAAAAGGCTACTTGGTTTTAGACGCCTTCAGGTCTAATGTTTCACTCGTCCAGTCGGGCTCTCCATTAACCCATCAGTACTATGGTCCAGACGCGGACCGAAACATGATTCAGGATTTCATAAGCGTGATCAGGACGGACGGTAAGCCACAGGCCTCAGGGCGCGATGGAAGACAGGCTTTGGAAGTAGCATTAGCAGCATACGAGTCCTCTAAATCTGGGAAACCGGTTTCCCTCCCGATTAGCTGACGAGTAGACTCAATCACACTAACTCAATGAGAGGAAGGCACGTGGGGGGAATGTTTAAAAGAGCTTGGAAAGAATTTAAGCCGGGTTGATAGATGCCCATACGCATATTGGTAGAGTTAAATCACGGAGCAGAAGGCTAATAGGGACTGTTGAAGCGGATTTAAAGGATTTATTGGAATACATCATGAGCGAGAATTTAGAGAAAGCTGTTTTGCTGCCGGTGGCAAGAAGCTACCCGGATATCAGCGAGGATATTGTTAAAACAGAAGGAGTGCTTAAAGCCTATTCTCTTCACCCTGAGAAAATAATCCCATTCTGCGCCTTCCAGCCGGAGGATGGTAATCTAAAGGAGAAAATAAGGGATGCAGAGGGTTTAGAGAGCATAAGGTTGAGACTAGGATTGACGGGGAGCAGAATATCAACCTGTTCAGAATCTGCGGCGAATTTGGGCTTCCAGTATTGATACATATTGACAACAAGTTTAACCCTGGTCTTGAAGGCTTTAAGAATGTGGTTTCAAGGCTTGAGGAAACCGTTTTCATAGTTCACGGCCCAGGATGGTGGGCTAAAATAGGTGGTGAAGAGACGGGTGAAGCGTATCCGAAGGGGAGAATCGCTGGACCTGGAGAAGCCGACAGAATACTTAAGGAATACAGGAATTTTTATGCCGATATTTCTGCTTTCTCAGGATTGAACGCTATTTCGAGGGACAGGGATTTCGGAAGACGATTCTTGAGCGATATGAGTGAGAAAATAATTTACGGAACGGATTTCCCCTGCATAAACCCAGAGGGTGTGCAATTCGGTCCTGATAAATCCCATATTTCAGTGTTGAAAAGCTACGGTCTCGATGAAGAGGCATTCAAGAGGATAACGCGTGAGAATATTCTTAAGATATTGAAGCCGACAGAATGCAATATTTAAGGACAAAATGTTTTAAAACATGCCGTACCCTCGACAGACATGCATCGCCACGCTGGTGAAACAGTAAGGAATCCCTTTGAATCCCCAGGGTTTTGGACAAGGGGGAATCTTCACACTCATACGACAAATTCCGATGGAGTGTTGCCCCCTGAGAAAGTGGTTGACTACTATTCCAGCTACGGCTACGATTTCCTAGCTTTAACTGATCACGGAAAACTCACAAGGATTTTCTCCGAAAAAATTCTGCTGATTCCAGGTGTTGAATTGGTTTCTGGAAGAGGGGTTTTAGGGGGAGACTATCATGTTGTAGCAGTCAACGTTGAGGATGAAGAGGCTGTGCAGAAGCATGCAAGAGACTCTGTTCAAACATTGCTGGACTATCTGAAAGACAATGGTTTCGCGTTAATTGCTCACCCTTATTGGTCTAAGCTGACTATGCAGGATTTGCTTAACATAACCAACTACCTAGGTATAGAGATCTATAACACTGGATGCGATGTTGAAGTTGCAAAAGGCTTCTCGACAGTCCACTGGGATAACCTGTTAACGAGGAGAGTAAGTGTTTACGGGTTTGCTGTTGATGACGCGCACTGGTATAGTAATCTAGACGCTCCGGGCGGGTGGATTTCCGTCAAAGTCAGAGAGAAAAATTTAAGCGAGCTGATAAAATCTATAAAAGAGGGCCTTTTCTATGCTTCAACAGGCCCAGCCATAGAGAAATTTTCCCATGTTGGTAACAAGCTTGAAGCCAAGTTCTCCCCGTCGAGAAGGATAGACCTGGTTTCGGAGAATGGAACTGGGTTCAGCATCTCACTGGACGTTTACAATATTGTGAGAAAAGAAAATACGGTTCCGAAAATCAGGATTGTGAAGACGGAGAGGAACGGGGATGAAGAGGAGGTTTCGGCAGAGGTTAACAGTAGAAAAGTGGTTTTCAAGGTATCAAAAATCGGTTTAAGTCACATCACGCTAGAGGGATTCGACTTCAAGAACTACGTGAGGCTCGAAATCACTGATGCGAACGGTAGGAAGGCTTGGACCAATCCCATCTTTCTATAGCACGCTAGTTGAAGACCTGAGTGTTAAAGCATGTGGGAACCGTCGCAAGCCTCTGCAGTGTGCAGCTCTGGAAAGCCTTCTCTGCATGATGCGAAGCTCATGGAGAGCTCCTCAGCAACCTCCCTCACCATTAGAACAAGCTCTCTTCTAAGATTCTGAGGCATGTATGTTGACCTGCCTATGTGTTCACCCTGTGAATAAACATCCTTAAGATTCTCCTTCAGCTCGGGGAAGACCTTTAAAATCCTTGAGAAATTATCGGGCTTAGCCTTGTAGGTTGAGGTTGTGACCTGTCTAACACCTGCTTCGGACGCTGCTTTCAAGACGGCTCTGACGGAATCCCAGTCGTCATTAGCTCCGGGGACCAACGGGTCCAACCTAACCATTGTCGGTATTCCAGCTCTGCTCAAGGCCTCAAGCGCTCTAAGCCTACTGACTGGCGAAGGGGCATAAGGCTCAAGCCTATTTGAAACACGCTCGTTAAGCGTGGTGACCGTTATACTCACGCACACCCTTCCCTTTGAGAGTATATCAATATCTCTTGCAACCAAGGCTGATTTCGTGACTATGAGCAGTTTAAACCCTTCTCTAATAAACACTGGAAGCACCTCCCTCATAAGGAGCCTCCGAGCCTCCCATGGGGTATACGGGTCAGAGCTGTTAGCTATGGATATAGGCTTACTCTTATCGAGCTTTTTCAACTCTTTTCCAATCTGTGGAAGGGTGAAGGTCTTAGCCCTGGGTTGGAAGGCATTTGGAATATATGATGTGATATAGCAGTAGACACATTTATGACCGCACCCAACGTATGGGGAAAACGTATATTTCTCCGGACACGTGCACAACTTGCCGCGCCACGGGTCAAAAGGGGTTATGAGTTTCAAGACTCAGCCTTCTCTGCTATCCGTGTAGCACAGAGGCGATAAAAGTTTTTAACGAATTTAACCGTATTTTAAAAGCGTCTCCTTAAGCTTGGTTTCAGCATATGAGACTATTTCCCCCAGTGCCCGCTTGCTTCTCGCTTCCGCTATAAGCCTAACCTGGGGAAGCGTGTTCGACGCCCTTAGGATAAACCAGCCTTCTTTAAGCTCGACCCTAACCCCGTCTAGAGTTATGGTTCTATGGCCCTCTTTTTCAAACAGCAGAGTCAGATCCTTGACTACTTGGAACTTCACCTCGTCAGAAACCTCGTAGTCCCTCCGGAGAAGCTCGTACCTTGGGAGTTCAGCCACAAGTCTTGAAAGACTCCTGCCGGTTAGGGTGAGAAGCTGTGCGACTTTAAGCGTTGCGAAAAAAGCATCGTCCAAACCATAGATCTCTCCAAAGTAGAGGTGGCTGGATATCTCTCCGCCGAAAAAGGCCTTCTCAGACACCATCTTATCCAGTATGAAGGTGTGACCCACCCTGCTCATCACAGGCATCACCCTGTTCTCCTTAGAGACTTCTTCAACAAGCTTGGAGCAGCTGACTTCGTAAACTATCTTCTCGCCAGGCTTGTCTCTGAGAAAGTGCTTCACGAAAAGCGCTAAGACTACGTCTCCACGGATAACGTTTCCCTCATCGTCTACAAATAGAGCCCTGTCGCCGTCACCATCGTAGCCAACCCCGAAATCATACCCCCCATCCTTAACCATCTTCCTTAGAGCGCTTAGAGACTCTTCAGTAGGCTCAGGCGACCGAGATGGGAAGCCCCCGTCAGGATAATCGTTCATCGATTCGACGGTCAAACCCGATTTCTGAAGGATCTTTTTACCAATTACTGAGCATGACCCGTTTCCAGGGTCTATAAGAATCCTAAGCCTCCCAATTCTCCCTTTGAAACTGTTAAGCAAGTAATTCTCATATTCTTCAAGAATCCTTTCTCCAGCCTCCTCCACCCGTCCTTTAAAAGCGGAATAGTGGAACGCCTTGGAATCGATTATTTTCTTAACCTCCTCCAACCCTGTTCCCCAGCCGCAAAGCAGAGCGTTCTCCCTGCAGAGTTTAAACCCGTTCCATTCCGGTGGGTTATGGCTAGCAGTAACTATGATACCGCCGTCAAGATTCCAGTGAGCGACGGCGAAATAGACTATTGGAGTCGGTACGAGCCCCAGGCTTAGGACATTGGCACCAGTTGAGGCAACACCGTCCATCAGGGCTGACGCTAAGCTGCTGCTGCTCCTTCTCACATCCCGTCCTACAGCGATTCTTTTACCCTCACCGTTGAGATAAGTGGCGAAAGCCAGCCCCACTAGTCTAGCGTCTTCTTCAAAAAGGCTGCTACCATACACTCCTCTTATGTCGTACGCTCTAAACACCTCGTCTCTCAACATTCATCACGAAAGAGCTTAAACCCAGCATGCTATTTTTTTCCCTAGCGATATAAAAGCTTTATCACCAGTGTTTAAATCAGAGCGGATAATGATTGACCCTACTCATACACCCTATTCCCATAACTGTTAAAGAAAACTATATCCTCCAGCCTACGCTTGGGAACATGTAGAACGCCATTCTCATCCCTCCAGTATTTAACATCTTCACCCCTCATGTCCTCGACAACAGGC
>Ga0315298_1005231_pt1 | contig 18622 bp, 17 predicted proteins | sample WHS_1_MG_FD_203077 | JGI IMG/M metagenome (GOLD analysis project Ga0315298, IMG submission 203077) | Extremophilic microbial mat communities from Washburn Hot Springs, YNP, Wyoming, USA - WHS_1_MG | ecosystem: Environmental > Aquatic > Thermal springs > Hot (42-90C) | place: USA: Wyoming...
GCTACTTCTCTATCTCCTTGCACCCACAGGAAAATCCTACCCGCCATTACGCCAAGAAATGCAGGAGGCATTTCGCCCCGAGCACATGAGGCAGGAGGCCGAATGTGCGAGGGTAGATTTTCCGTGCTCTTACTTCTGAGCAAGACCTGAGAAAAGGAAAGATGATGACAAAAAGGAATTCTTATGATATAGTAACTAGTGTATAAACAAGTCTATTGTGAAACCCTGCAGCTTGCAAGCCTTTTCTTAAATTTCTTTCAGTCAACAGGCTTTTTATACAAAAAATCTTAAACTTTAAGGAGATCTAAAATGAAGTACACAGGTTTAATCTCTAAGACACTGGGGGCACTTGCCCTGATAGCACTCTTTTTATACTGTTCTTCTCAATCAGGAGGGACGGGAGATACGGGAGGAACCCAAACTTATACCCTTACACTGACGCTGGAGCAACCTACTAATGCTTCAGGTAACCCACTTGCTTCTGGCAAGCCAGTTTATGGAAAGCTTGTAGCAGGTAGTGGTACTTATACAGACCCGGCTCTTTACTCCGGCTATACTGTGTTTCCATCCGGTTCAGGAACTGCCACAATGACCATTACTGGAATAACAAACGGTACTTACACAGGTCATTTAATGATCGATATAAATGGGAATGCAGATACGAACAATCCTTTACCAGACACGGGAGACTATGGAACTAGTAGCCCTACTATAACTATCTCCAGTAATATATCCGACACCGTACATGCAGAGGCGTGGATTAAGATATAATTAATACTTATTTAAGAAACAGAGACTGCCCAAAAACATTAACTTCCTCGGAATAACATTTTTGGGCAGCCTCTTATAATATATACAAAAGCCATCCCCTTTCCTGCGTATTCGGTATTTGCCTTCCGGTAACTAAAGTATTATATTTAAAATATGGAAAGTGAAAAATTAGCACCAGAACAGCGCAATGTCTTTTATAAGGGTGGAACAGAAAAGCCTTTTGATAATGCCTACTGGAACAACAAAAAGCCCGGGATATATATTGACTATCTGTACCTTTTTGAAAAAATAAAAAAAGACTTTGAACAGATAATTCTTGGAGGAGGTTGCTTCTGGGGAATGGAAGCATACTATAAAAAAGTAAAAGGAATTACTGATACAGTTGTCGGCTACTCCGGGGGAAATTTTAAAAATCCAACCTATGAGGATGTATGTTCAGGAAAGACAGGACATGCAGAGACAGTCCTTCTAACATTCAACCCTGAAGTAATAGGGCTTGACAGGATATTGAAGCATTTCTTCAAAATTCATGATCCATCCACCCTTAACAGGCAGGGAAATGATGCTGGTTCTCAATATCGTTCTGCAATATATTTCTTTAGCGATGTACAGAAAAATATAATAGATACAGTAGTAAGCAAGTTAAAAAAAGAAGGAATCAAAATCACAACAGAAATCAAAAAGGCAGCAAACTTTTACAAGGCGGAAGAATATCACCAGGATTATCTTACGAAAAATCCTGGCGGGTACTGTCATATAAATCTAAATAAGATATGGGATTTTTAAACTTTGTTTACTTTTCTCCCAGTACCCTCGCTGCAATAGCAGAAGAAAACCTTATATGTAAGGAACGGTCGCGACCGTTCCTTACATAATGATAACACTCTTAAAAAATGTTTTAGAAAACTACTTCTTAAAAATAATTGAGAGTATTACAACAAAAACAAGCGATGGCAGGAGGCTTGAAACCTTTATCTTTTTAATCTGTAGAAGATTTATACCTATCGCAAGAACAAGTATCCCACCCGTTGCAGTAATCTGGCTTATTACAAAATTACCAAAAAATGGCTCAATCCATTTTGCAAAAAAGGTTAATGAAGCCTGAAATAAAAACAAAGGAATGGAAGAAAATAAAACACCACTACCCAGTGTAGAGGCTAAAGCTATCGAACAAAATCCATCAAGTATGGATTTTGTATAAAGCAAAGTATGGTCATTTCGAATTCCGGAATCAAAACTCCCCATTATAGTCATTACTCCGACACAGAAGATTAAGAAGGCACTTACAAAACCTTCGGTAAAATCCTGATTTCTGGATCTCAAAGCATTTTTTACATAATCTCCAAGCCCATCGAAAAACTCCTGTATTTTTAAAATTTCGCCGGATATTGCACCAAGAAGAATGCTAAATATTACAATAAGTATATTCTCAACCTTAAACACCATGTTTATGCCTATTGCAAGGGTACAGAGCCCCAGCCCCTGAAATATAATATTTTTAATACTCTCAGGGAAGCTCTTTTTAAAAAACAACCCTATCAAACTTCCAATAATAACAGCAACGGCGTTAACAATGCTTCCCATAAACATATTACCACCTCCATAACTTTTTTTATTAATTCTAAAATCATAATAGTACAAAGGCGACGAGAGGTGCACCTCATTCGAATCGTTGCCTACTTCAGGAACATTTTATAATCCTTTTTTGATACTTTAATTTTGCAATTGTGATAGTTTAAAATAGATGACGAGATATATCAAAATTACTTCGCCTGATGGTGATTAGCTCCACTTTTTTACAACCACAATTAATATTATAAAAATTGCACTTTTGTTATCTTACCAATGGTATTATATATAGAATGGAGGGAATTTATTACTGAAGGCAGAAAGACCTTCGGTTATATTCATCTTCATCAGGAGAAACTTACGAGCCTATTATCCTCCTCCTGAGTGAAAAACAAAAAACCCGCCGGGATCTTCTCGGGGGTATTCCGGCGGGGTTCTTTTCCTCTAAAATATCCTATCTATTGTACAATGGTCTCTCATGATAATGAGTATGCAAAAGCTCATGCGCTTTTTCAGAAAGAGGAGACCCAAGAAACTCATCATAAAGAGCCTTGATATGTGGATTCTGATATGAACATCTTATTGTAGAACCTCTATCGTCTTCATAAATACCCATAGCCCTCTTTTTGCGGATTTCATCCGTTGCACCATAAGGCTGGCCACCTCCACCAACACAGCCACCTCGGCATGCCATCACTTCGATAAAGTGATAGGGTAGTTCTTTACCCGCTTTTTGCGCAGCTTTAACCTCTTCTATAATATGCTCAACATTAGCTAACCCATGCGCTACAGCTATTCTTACTTCCGTACCATCTATATTTATCTTTGCCGTCTTAATTCCATCAAGTCCTCTTGTCTCTACAAAATCAACCTCTCCAAGATCCTTTTTGGTTATAAGATGATACGCGGTACGCAAAGCCGCCTCCATAACGCCACCCGTGGCTCCAAAAATTGTACCTGCCCCTGTGTATTCTCCAAGGATAGAATCCGCTTCTGAATCAGGAAGATTCAAAAAGTCTATTCCGGAAGCCTTTATCATTCTTGAAAATTCCCTCGTTGTCAAAACAACATCAATATCCTGATAACCACTTGCAAACATTTCATCAGTCCTTGTTATCTCATACTTCTTGGCTGTACAGGGCATAACTGAAACCATAAAGATCTTCGCTGGATCAATTCCCTTCTTTTTAGCATAATATGTTTTAGAAAGAACACCAACCATCTGGTGAGGGGATTTTGCAGTTGAAAAATAGGGTATCATTTCGGGATAAAACTTTTCCAGATAATCCACCCAGCCAGGACAACATGTAGTAATGAGGGGCAAAGGTCCTTTCTTATGCACAAATCGTTGAACAAACTCTGAACCTTCTTCCATTATGGTAAGGTCAGCACCAAAGTTTGTATCAAAAACTGCATCGAAACCAAGCCTTCTTAAAACAGTGTATATCTTTTTTGTAGTAAGAGCGCCCGGTTCAAGGCCAAAGGCTTCTCCTAAAGCTACCCTTGTTGCAGGGGCTATCTGAGCAACCTTATGTTTATTCTCATCTCTGAGGCCCTCCCAGACTTTTTGGTTATCACTCTTCTCATAAAGTGCTCCAACAGGACAATGAGCTGTACACTGCCCACATTTTACACAGGGACTATCATTCAGAAATGTATCGGCAGAGGGTGCTATTCTCATGTTATAGCCCCTTCCAATAAACTCAATTGCCCATACATCCTGCATAATCTGACAAACTTCAACACATCTCCCACATTTTACACACTTTTCAGGATTAAGTACGATAGAACCTGTAGAATTATCCGCAGGATGGTTTACAAGAATCTGCGGAAAATCAACCTCACGAATTCCGAAATCACCAGCAAGCTGTTGAAGCTCACAATTACCATTACGAGGACACTGCAGACAATCATTTGGATGGTTGGACAGAATTAATTCAAGAACCGTTCGGCGCACTTCAAATATTTCAGGGTCATGGGTAATAATATCCATTCCCTCCTCTACATATGTTGCACAGGCACGTATCATCTTTGGAGAACCCTTAACCTTAACAATGCACATTCCACAGGCTGCACTTGGGGGAAGATCGGGATGATTACAAAGCTTTGGTATATTTACCTGAACAAGCTTTGCAGCCTGAAGAATTGTTGTATTTTCATTTACCTTAAAGGGTATTCCATTTATTTTTATATTAACCATGCTCATAATATAACCTCTCCTATTTTCTGATTACTGCACCAAATTTACATACTTCATAACAGGTACCACACTTTATACACTTGCTCTGATCAATTGTGTACGGTTTTTGTTTTTCACCACTGATGCAGTTTACAGGACATTTGATTGCGCAGAGCCCACAACCAATACATTTTGCTGGATCAATTGTAAATGTGACAAGCTCTCTACATTTTCCAGCTTTACATTTTTTATCTTTTATATGCTCAATATACTCTTCTTCAAAGTATTTAAGTGTTGAAAGAACAGGATTCGGTGTGTTTTGCCCAAGTCCACAGAGGGAAGCCTTTTGCATTGCAAAACAGATTCTCTTTATACTTTCCATTTCCTCGATTTTTCCTGTTCCTTTACTTATCCTGTCAAGCATATCTAAAAGTTGTTTCCCACCAATCCTGCATGGCGAACATTTTCCACAAGACTCATCAACTGCAAACTGCAAATAAAATTTGGATATATCAACCATACAATCATCTTCATCCATAACAATCAATCCACCGGAACCCATTATTGCTCCAAGTTTTTGCAAATTTTCATATCCTATAGGCGTATCAAGATATTCCTCTGGTATTACTCCTCCGGAAGGACCACCCGACTGTATGGCTTTAAACCTCTTTCCACCTTTTATACCACCACCAATATCAAAAACAATTTCCCTTAGAGTTGTCCCCATCGGAACTTCTACAAGCCCCGAATTGTTTACCTTTCCTGTTAATGCAAAGACCTTCGTTCCCCTGGATGTATCCATTCCAATGCTTGCAAACCATTTCCCACCCCGGGTCAAAATTACAGGAACATTTGCCCATGTTTCCACATTGTTAATAACAGTAGGTTTACCCCAGAGTCCTTTTGTTGATGGAAATGGTGGTCTTGGTTTTGGCATACCCCTATTTCCTTCAATTGAGGCAATAAGAGCTGTTTCTTCTCCACAAACATAAGCTCCTGCACCAAGTCTTATCTCAATGTTAAAATCGAAACCACTGCCAAGAATATTTTTACCAAGCAGTCCCAATTCTCTTGCCTGTTTTATTGCAATTTCAAGCCTTTTGATGGCAAGAGGATATTCTGCACGAATGTAAATATACCCGTAAGAGGCTCCAACAGTGTATCCACATATTGCCATTGCTTCAATAATAGAATGAGGATCTCCTTCGATAGTACTTCTATCCATATATGCACCCGGATCACCCTCATCAGCGTTACAAACTACATATTTTATGTCAGAATTCACATCTTTTGTAAGTTGCCATTTTTTCCAGGTGGGATATCCCGCTCCCCCTCTACCTCTAAGGCCAGAAATTTTAAGCTCTTCAATTATTTCTTCGGGCTTTAATTCAAAAAGGGCTTTTTCAAGCGCACTATAACCATCACGAGCTATATATTCATTAATGTCTTCAGGATTTATAACCCCACAATTTCGTAAAACAATTCTGAATTGCTTCTGGTAATGATCGTATTCTTTAAGTTTAATGTTTTTCTTACTTGAAGAATTATCATAGACATATTTTGAAAGTATCTTACCTTCTGATAAATGACTTTTTACAATGTCCTTAGCCTTTTCAGGATTTACTCTTACATAGAACGTTTCATCTGGAAGTATTTTTATAACAGGGCCTTCGCTACAAAATCCAAAGCAATTGCTTCTTACTACCTGTACTTCTTCCTTTAGCCCCTGCGCTATCAATTCTTTGTTTATACTCTCATATACCTCATTACACCCTTTTGCTTTGCATCCTTCGCAACTACAAATGAGTACATATCTTTTATAAGGCATAAATTAAACTCCCTCTTTTATTATATCAATAGCTGGCTTATCCTGTATTGTCTCATTTAAAAGGATTTTCTGCGCCACATGCTTTTCCAGAATTTTTCTGGCTGTATCAGGATTTACCTTGCTATAAAGTATTGCAGGCATGCCGGGCACCTGAACCTCCACGGTTGGTTCCACAGAGCACGCTCCCATACAACCAGTAGATTCCAGCACAATATTTTCAAGCCCCATTTTTTCAATATGTTCCTTAAAAGATTTCATTGCCTCTTCTGCACCCGCAGCTATTCCACAGGTACCCATTCCTACAAGAATTCTGATTGTTTTACCATCCTGTTTTGCTTTTTCTTCCTTTTTCTTTAACTCTTCCCTTAGCTTTTTAAGCCCATCTCTACTAAGCTTTGCCATAAAACCTCCCTACCCCTTCGCTCTGAATTTAGCAAGAATTTCAGGGATTTCTTTCTTTGTTAATCTTCCAAAAACCTCGCCATTTACTACCATCACCGGAGCCAACCCACAACATCCAACACATCTTACTGCTTCTAAAGAAAATAAACCATCCTCTGTAGTTCCCTGTACACCTATTCCAAGGGCATCTTCAAGCTCACCAAGTATGTCTTCTCCCCCCTTCAGGTAACAGGCTGTACCCATACACACAGAAATTTGATACTTACCTGGTTTTTTAATTTTGAAGAAATGGTAAAATGTAACAACCCCATAAATTTTGGCAAGAGGAACATTAAGGATTCTTGAAAGTTGAAGTGCCACCTCGCGTGGAACATAACCATATTCTTCCTGAACCTTGTGCAGAATCATAATAAGATTTCCGTCTTTATCCTTCCATTGATTAATGTAATTCTGAAGGTCTTCTGTAAGGTAAACCGCAGCTTCTTTTTTTTCAAACATAAATCCTCCCGCTAAAGATAAGAACAAGAATACATAGAAATGAAAATATATAAAAACTGATATGAGATAATTATTCTTAACCATAAAGTATAACATATAAAAAGAGGTTTGGCAAAAATAATAGTTTTTTTGATTTCTTTAACGATATGATTTAAAATTAAGTTTCAAGAATATATGGACAGGAGGATAAACATGAAAATAGTTCTTAAACAAAAGTTTCCCTTCTATATTGCTATAGGTACATTCTTTCTCGCACTAATAATAGCAGGATGTGCACCAGGGAAAAAGCCTTTTGGTTATCATCTTCTAAGGATAAATGGAAAGTTTGTTGACGCACACATAATTAAAGAAGAATGGGCACGATTTTATGAGCAACATAGGCGGGATGCGGGTATGCATAGGAAACCGCTTGAAGAAGTTAATCATATTTTTATAAACACAGTCATAGAAAGGGTTTTAACCGAACTATATATTTCAAACAGGAAGGATATTGTTGTCTCTCAGGAAGAGGTAAGCAACTATATTGATAAATATGTAAAGCCCAGCTATTATGCAATGTTAGATGAACATTCTCCAATCCCTGAAAGTTATAAAGACATTCAGATTCCACCTTCAAAGTTTGAAGACACCCGTTCTTTCTTACAAAGGCTAAGAATCCTTCCAGAAATAGCACGAAAATATGGGATAAGTGTATCTACAGAAGAAATTAACAAAGAATATGAAAAGCAAAAGATGGCAAATGTCCTGGTTATAGGAAGGATCCTTGTTACTTCCAATCAGCCTTCAAAGTTCGTAGATGAAATTGAAGGAAAAATAAAAAGCGGAACTAATTTTGCAGAGCTTTGCAGGGATTATTCTCTTGATCAGGAAACTAAATACTCCGGTGGGCTTGTAGGGAACTTGCGTAATCTCCATCTGATACCCCATCTGGAAAATAATCTTGATAAAATAAAAAAAGGAGAGCTTCTCCGTATAAATCCCGACAAGAAAAGCATAACTTTTATTTTAATAGAAGATATTGTTCCATTTTATCATCCAAAAGAGGAAATAGAGCAGATTCTACTGCTGCAAAAGTTCGCCACATCGGATGCTTTCAAACAATGGATTGGGGAACTAAAAAATTCAAATAAAGTAGAAATAATGGATCCTTTGTACAAGGTTTTTCAGGTTTATCAGGATGGAAAATATGCAGAAGCAGGAAAGCTTTATGAAGAGATCTACCAGAAAAATAAAACAGCTCCTCACTTTTTATCGCAGGGAATAGAATGCTACAAAAAAGCATCAAACTGGAAAAGGGTAATTCAATTATGCAGCGAAAATGAAAATAGATTCCCAGGCCTCAGGCTGGATTATTATTTAATAAAGGCTGAAGCCTTTTTTAGGTTAAATAAAACAAACGAGGCTCTTGCTTTCCTTAAAAAAGCAGAAAAGGAAGCGGGCAACAACTCTTTAAATATTGGAAGAGTTGCTGAAGCATACTTTGGCCTCGGCTTTACAAATGAGGGAATCGCTTTAACAAATAGCATCCATTAGACAAAATTATATTTCCTTTTTCCTGGAAAATTTGTTATAATCTTTGTGCTATACCTATGGAGTTTGATATATGCTTTATGCTTTACTGTATGGTTTAAGAAGTAAATTTATCCTTTTTAATCTATTAAAATACATATCCTTTCGCTCATTAGCAGCTTTCTTTACTGCCTTTCTAATAGGAGTAGTTTTAGCCCCATATATCATAAAGAAATTCAAAACTACAGGAATAAAACAATCCATCCGTATTGATGGCCCTGAAAACCACCACATAAAGGCTGGGACCCCAACAATGGGTGGGGTTTTTATAATAATAGCCTCCCTTTCATCAATCCTTCTATGGACAATATATAACTACTATGTTTTCACAATAAGCCTTTCTATTTTACTATTTGGAGCTATAGGTTTTATTGATGACTATTTAAAGATCAAATTCAGCAACTCAAAAGGAATTAGTGAAAACCTGAAATTATTTTTACAGGCCGTTGCTTCCCTGCTTTTAATCTTTCTTTTAAGCATAAATCCAGGAAAGCCTGATGTATTCTGGAACTTTTATCTGCCTTTTATAAACAAACCCATCTTTGTATGGCCACCTGCCCTTGCCTATCTGTTTTATGTTTTTACTATAGTAGCTTTTTCAAATGCGACAAACCTTTCCGATGGACTTGATGGGCTTGCTTCTGGAATGGGCATCATTATGTACCTGCCCTTCGGTATTATTGCCTATGTTATGGGACATATAGATGTTGCAAAGTATTTGCTTTTCCCTTTTATAAACGGCTCTGGAGAAATAGCCGTAATAATCACCGCTATGATTGGGGGTTTTACAGCCTTTTTGTGGTATAATATACACCCTGCCGAAGTTTTTATGGGTGATACTGGATCTTTATCTATGGGGGGTACTATTGCTTTTATATCCATAATAATAAAAAGTGAAATGCTTCTGCTGATTGCCGGCGGGATGTTTGTTATAGAAACACTTTCTGTGGTACTTCAAAGAGGATACTTTAAATACACAAAAAAACGCTATGGGGAGGGAAGAAGAATATTTTTAATGTCACCAATTCATCATCATTTTGAAAAAAAGGGATGGAAAGAAACACAGGTCGTAATTCGATTCTGGATATTATCCGCATTATTTGCAGTAATAGCTTTATCCACATTAAAAGTAAGATAATTGGTTTATTTTTTTTATAAAATTTGCTATAATTTTAGCGGTGAATTAATGTCCTTTATATAAAAATTCTTTTTTCAGGCAGGTGGAAAATGAAAAAGATAAGTCTTTCAAAAGAACAAAAAAAAGCTTTATTAAAAGCTGCTCGGATTACTATAAAACAGATGCTCACAGGAACAAAAGACCCAGCTATGCCCGCGCTTGACGCTGATATATTCGGAGAAAAGTACGGTCTATTTGTTACCATCACAAACAGGAAACAACTACGCGGTTGCATTGGATACATTGAAGGCATTAAATCCCTCAGGGAGGCTGTAAAAGACCTCGCTATACAGGCAGCTTTTAACGACCCAAGATTTGAGCCAGTTACCAAAAGCGAGCTTGGTGATTTAGAAATAGAGATATCTGTATTATATCCTCTCGAAGAGGTTAAAAATATTAACGAAATTCAGGTAGGTAAACATGGGCTTGTTATGGAAAGGGGTTTCCAAAAAGGCTTATTACTTCCGCAGGTAGCAAAGGAATATAACTGGAGCCGTGAAGAATTTATGAACCAGACATGCAGAAAATCTGGAATGGAAAATTATTGCTGGGAGAATGGTGCAAAGATATATAAATTTGAAGCAGAAGTCTTTAATGAAAAAGAACTTGGAATTTAGTCTTCTACCTTCTTTTACCTTTCTTTATTTACAGTCGTATCGATGTTTTTAAAGAAATTAGAAATTATTTTCTATAATTTTATAGAGCAGGAATATATGAGTTACAAAAGCTTTATTAGAACCCACTGGAAAAAACTTTCCCTAATCGGCATAATATTTTTCCTCTTTATTTTAATTACTGCAACAATCCTATCATCCTATCATCAGATTATGGAAGCCGAAAAAAATGTAAACAGTGTAAAACAAACATTCACAACCATAGCTTTATGGAAAGGAAATTCTGGCGAGGTTGCAAAATCCTTTTGTTTTGATGATGAAAACCTATACATAGCCATGGGATATGATGGCCTTTACATATTTGATAAAACAAATCTCTCAAATAAATCCATTGAATTAAGCAATTACATTATTAACGAGGCAGAAAATATAAAAACCGTTTCCAACACACTTCTTTTTCTTGCCACAGGAAGCAGAAACAATGCTGGTGGCATTTTAATATGTTCAATTGAATCCTCCAATATAAATGTAATTAATTCCAATCTGCAAGAAAATCTAAATGCTACGGGTCTTTATATATTGGAGAAGGACAAGAATTCTTTAGAAATCTATATATCTGATGAAAAAAAAGGTTTCTATTCTTTCAATTATGAGATCGGCAAAAATTCCCTGACTGCAAAACCTTTAAAGGAACAACCCTCCGTTTTCGGAATTGACATAGTATCCACACGAAAGTATATTTTCCTTGCAGATAGTTCTGGTAACATACATGTCTTTAATTCAGACGGAAGAAAGGCAGGAGAAATTAAAAATCCCCTCATTATGGCAAACCATCTTTTCTTATACAAAGATATCTTATTCGTTGCAGATAGAATGAATGGAATAATTGCTTATGATGTTTCCTCTCCGGAAAATAGCAAGTTTTTATACAGCTATAATGCTTCCGGCGATTCCTACGATGTTTTTGTTCAGGATGAAGAGGTTTTTGTGGCAGATGGAATAAGCGGCATTTTAAATCTTAAACTCAATGGGAAAAGCTTATCTCTTCAAAAACGCTTTGCGGATGGAAGTGTATTTACCAGAGTAATATATGATAAATCGAAAAACCTTGTTTATGCTGCCTGCAATAAGGACGGTATAAGAATACTTAAGTAAAGAAATAGGCTTTATAATTCCGATATATCAAGTATTAAGCTTAAAACAAGAGGGTATTATGCCCATATCCAGAAAACGACAGGATAGAAATAAACCAACTAGAAATAAAAAGACCACTTCTCCTGACAAAGATATTAATGCAATAAAAAAACTCCTTGAGGTTACAGAAGGTTTAAACCATATAAAAGATATTGACTCTTTGCTGGACAGAATACTTTATGAGGCAAGAAAGTTCACACATGCTGATGCCGGTTCAATTTTTCTGGTAGAAGGTAATAAACTAAAATTTAGCTATGTGCAGAACGATACACTTGCAAAAATAGACCAGACCAATAATAAATACATTTACTCAATATTCGAAATCCCTATTGATGAAAAATCAATTGCTGGCTATGTTGCTTTAACTGGAAAGCCTCTTATAATCGACGATGTTTATAAACTGGGAAATGATGTCCCCTATTCATTTAATTCATATTTCGATGCTGTTGCTTCATACAGAACAAAGTCCACACTTACAGTGCCATTGATAACCAGCCGCCAGAATGTTATTGGAGTCATGCAGATTATCAATGCGAAAAATAATAAGGGAGAAATTGTTCCATTTACCGAGCGAGATAAAATGTTTGTAACATTCTTTGCAAATAACGCCTCTGTCGCAATAGAGAGGGCAAAGATGACACGCGAGATACTCCTTAGAATGATTAAGATGGCAGAGCTCCGTGATCCAAAAGAAACAGGGAATCATGTAAACCGGGTAGCAAGCTATAGCATTGAAATCTATGAAAAATGGGCAAAGAAAAAGGGAATATCATTAAAAGAAATAAAGCAAACAAAGGATATTTTAAGAATAGCAGCCATGTTACATGATGTTGGGAAAGTTGCTATATCGGATACAATATTAAAAAAGTCCGGAAAGCTTTCCCAGGAGGAATTTGAGCAGATGAAATTGCATACAATATATGGTGCGAAACTTTTTGAAAATGCCGTGTCTGACTGGGATGCATTATCCGCAGAAATTGCTTTAAATCATCATGAAAGGTGGGATGGAAAGGGATATATGGGAAGGATAACAAAGATTGATAAAGAAACCTATGTTTCTGGACCCGGGAAAAAAGGAGAGGAAATTCATATACTTGGTAGGATTGTAGCTCTCGCAGATGTATATGATGCCTTAATATCCGAAAGGGTTTACAAAGAAGCTTGGCCTGAAGATGAAGTTTTAAAATACATTAAAGAACAGTCGGGCAAACATTTTGATCCAGAAATAGTGGATGCATTCTTTTCCATTTATGATGTCATTAAAGCAATACGTGAAAAATATGCCGATTGAATAAAGGTATTAAAGATGAAAAAAATAAAAAGCCTTACAGAACTTTCCGGAGTTATAACAGAACTCCCTCGTGGAGGATACCTTGTAGATACTTCGGCAGGATATATACAGTTTGGCTCTCCACCCGAAACCCTCAAGGATACCATCTTTCTCCCAAAGGGAGTTCCGTATATTTTTGTGCTGCCCATGGAACATTTTGATCCAAAGCACGGAATGAGCGTTGCCGAAATAGAATTTCCTGTATATTATAATTATTTCCTTAAAAAGCAAAAAAGCAGGATCTTTGTTAATCCAGATCATATTGAGAACATGAAAATTGTATTGCAAGAGGCTGTCTTTGGACCAACAAAGGTTAATATAGAAGATGATGTGGAAAAAACCGAAAATAGTTTTGTCCCGGATATAATGTCAGAAATGAAATACTTTCGGGGCGGAAGAAATCTTGAAGACATGGTAACCCTTTTGCCTCTAAAGCCAGAAGGATTCAACATTGATAATGTAAGAATAGTTCAAAATCCTGATGGAAGCTTTGATGTTACAGATAATGGTATTTTTCTTGTAAAGGTTCCAGCAAAGATTAACTTTAATGCTCTTTATGATCTTGGTGCAACCATTGCGGAGCCATTTATTCCTCCTGAGTTTGGAATAACCTGCCTTGGACCATCGCATGGCTTTGACCCAGAACAGAATACATCCGGTTTTATACTATGGATAAATAAGGTGGGTATCATGGTCGACCCTCCAGCAAACTCTACACTCTGGCTTAAGGATTCCAATGTTAATCCAAAACTTATAGACAGCATCATCTTTACTCATTGTCACGCCGACCATGATGCAGGAACTTTTCAAAAAATCCTTGAAGAAACAAAAGTGACTATATACACAACTCCAACAATAATGCAAAGCTTCTTAAGAAAATATTCCGCTCTTACCAGAATACCGATTCCTACACTAATAAAAATGTTCAATTTCTATCCCGTAAAGATGAACGCTCATTACAATATCCATGGGGCAATATTCAGCTTTTATTATTCTCTTCATTCAATTCCAACAATAGGTTTTCACTTTAGCTACAGAAACAAACGCTTTATATACTCTTCGGATCATCTTAATGAGCCCAATATAATTAAAAAGCTATATCAGGATGGAGTTATTTCCAGGGAAAGAATGAACTTTTTGCTAAACTTCCCCTGGAATTATGACATAATTTACCACGAAGCAGGAATTCCCCCTCTTCACACCCCGGTTTCATATTTAAATTCTTTGCCAGAAGAAATACAGAAAAAAATAACTGTATATCACATAGCCGAAAAGGATTTTCCAAAAGAGACACATCTTAAACTTGCAAAATTCGGAATCGGGGAAACAGTCTATCCGGATGTAGAAAAATATGAACACGAGGAAGCCTATCGAATTATGGATGTGTTCAGTAGAATAGATGTCTTTAAGGATTTACCAATAGATCGAGCAAAAGACCTTCTTCTTATTGTAAAGAAAGAACATTTTAATAAAGGCGAATATATTATTAAAAAAAACACTGTGGGGGATAAATTTTATGTGATAGTCTCCGGTAATGTTAGTGTGAGTGGATTTGAAAATGGAGAAATCCAGGACAAGGTTTATACTACTTTTGAATATTTTGGGGAAGCCTCTCTCCTTCTTGGAACACCAAGACAGGCAGATGTTATAGCTGTTACCAATGTGGAGGCTTACTCGATAGAAAAAGAATCTTTCCTTAATCTTATAAGCGGTACTCCCGTCGAAACTCATATTCGAAAGCTCGCCTCTATACGCGATGAAAATTCCTGGACCGTAATAAAGTCTAATCCATTTTTCAAGAATCTCTCCTCTTTTCAAATTACAAAACTGGAGAGTATGCTTAAGGAAGTAGAAGAAAATAAAGAGGAGATTCTTTTTAGAGCCGGAAAAAAGATTAATCACATCTTCCTTTTAATAGAAGGTACTGTGTTAGAAATAGATAGACAGGGCAATACTAGAAAATGCAGCAGGGGTGAAATTATTGGCGATATATTTTCAATAAAAGATAGAAAACCCATTCGACATACATATAAAGCACAAACAAAAGTAAAACTCTATCTTATCGACGGAAAGGACATTCTTACCTTCCTCGAAGAAAACCCGGGCGTATATATGAACATGATGTTTGAAAAGGGGTATATTAAGTAGATTGAAGATTTAAAGGTTTATTAAAATAAGATATTTTGAGAGATTTTGTAATGCTAAAAAACGGAGACTTTATTTACCTTTACCATGATGATAAATCAACATTTATGATACCCTACAGGGAGGGTTTTTCCTTTTCCACACACAAGGGTGAAATAAAACTTACAGAGGGATTATCCTACGGTGATGCTATAAAAACAAATAGCGGGGAAATCTTTTACATCCTGCGCCCGGCTCTTTCGGATTATATGATGAAGGTTAAACGACGGACCACAATTATATATCCAAAAGAGGCAGGGGTAATAGTACTGGAACTTGGTATATCTTATGGAAAAAGGGTTATAGAAATAGGAACAGGGTCGGGCTCTTTAACAATACTTCTCTCAAACCTTGTTGGAGACAAGGGAAAGGTTTATTCTTTTGAAAGAAATGCAGAACGCCTCGAAAACGCCATTAAAAATGTAAAACGTTTTTGCACTGCCGAAAATGTTGAATTTTTCTGCAAAGATCCTGTCCTCGAAAGCGGATTTGGACTGGAGGATATTGATAGCTTATTCATTGATGTACCGGAGCCATGGAAAATAATACCATTTGCTCATAAGGCACTTATGGGAGGTGGTACAATCGGGGTGTTATCCCCAAATATCGAACAAATACAGGCAACAGCAGAAGCAATGGAGAAGAATGGTTTTGTGAGATTAAGATGCATGGAGGTTTTTACAAGGGGAATTCGGGTAAAAAAATTTCTAACCCGCCCTTTCGATAGAATGATAGGACATACTGGATACCTTCTGTTTGCACACAAAATTAACCATCGAACGGAAAAGGAATGGAGCTACGAAATATAATAGAGTTTTCCAGAACCCCTACTCTCTTTTCACAATGCTAACATTTTGTAATGAATATGTACTATTCACGCTGATTGAATAAGCCGAGACCATTGTGGTCATAGTTTTGACAATCGGTATATCCTGGATAATCTGGTAATTAATATTGACTTCATAAGGGTAATCCTTTCCGGTTCCAAGGTAGCGTATAGAGCTAAAGGCCTTAAGCTTTTTATCATAAACCATCCTCAAAACCTTTTTTCGTAAAACCTTCTGCACATCAGAAGTTTTTTCATATCCAAGAAGAATAACTCTGTCTTCATCTTCCTTTTCTACCTTAAGATCATAACTATTAAAATAAAACTCAAAAAACAAATCTGCCATCTGGTAAGAGTTGGTCATAACCCCCTGGTATTTCCCGTTAAAATAATACGCTCCATTCGGACGAATTTCCATCTTTGCATTAGCCGGCTCCTTATATTCCATTACAGTCCCGCCACTTTTCGTATAGGAGAGGTTTCCCTTCTGCACACTATTTGAATGCCCACTCCCCTTAATCTCCATAGTAAAATCTGCCTTAAGGCTTTCTATGCTCTCCTTATATTGAAGCATTTGATTTTTAATATCCTGCACAGTAAGGGAATAAGAAAAAACACTCATAAACATAATCAACAGAAGCGACATTAGCCAATGTTGCTTCTGGAAAGTCTTCAAAATACTTCTCTTCATACTCTAAACTCCTTCTTTGTATTTCAAAGTTTGCTGCTTTTTAATGGGAAAAGCAGTTGTAAACCCAATGTTCACTTTCTTTTGAACGGACAAAAGAAAGTGAACCGAAAGCATGCCCTGAGGCAAAGCCGAAGGGAAAACCCGTCGGCGTTGCTTTATCGGCCAATTCTTACACCACAACATTTGTGGTTAGAATGTTACTTTTTCTTTGTCTACAGCAACAAAGAAAAAGTAACCAAAAAGAAAATGCCGCCCTCTGCGGTTTTCTTTTATACTCATTCCTTATTCACTCCAAGTTGGTATTCTTTAGACCTTATCCTAAAACCCTCCTACTTACACTTATGCCTTTCTCATGTCGCTGTCCATAGCTTTATTCGAAAGGCAACCGCAATCCATTGCGGTGTGTTACCTGTTCCTTTTATCCCCTTCGCAGAATACCCCTTCTTGTTACTTAGTTTCCTCTGCTTTAACTCTAAAGGCTCTTAAGGGGAAAACCGCAGAGGGGGGAAAGGCAACGGTCGTATCTATAACCATATCGTGGCGTCGGTTTTTTTCTTTTTTTTTTTATTTCCTCTACCTACACAATACCCGCTGTGGTTTTTACTTCTGGTCATTGTCATCATCTTTCCGTCGAATGTCTTGCGCTTGCACCCACAGGAAAATCCTACTCGCCATTACGCCAAGAAATGCAGGAGGCATTTCGCCCCGAGCAGGGTCAAGGGGAAACCTTATCTTACTTTCTTTCTCAGCGATGAGAAAGAAAGTAAGCAAAGAAAGAATCGCCGACACCGCTTTATCGGCCAGTTCTTGCTCCATACCGATAGTGTTAACCTTAATACTTTATTTTTTACCTTCCTTCTCTGCTATATGGCTTTTTCATCATCACATCCTGTGCTGATTCAAAAGCCCCGCCGTAATCCTTTACGGCGTGGTAAACTTCTCCTTTGTGTAATAGCGGTTAACACGCTCTATCTATAAACAATGCCTCCTCTAAGCACAAATTACTATAACCATGTCGCGGTGTCGGATTTTTCTTCTTTTTATTTTCTCTATCCAACAATCCCCGCTGTGGTTTTTACTTGTGTGTATGAACAACTTTTTTCTTTCAGTTTTCACCTCCACGCCTTTACCAAGACCGCAGGATGCGGTCGTTGAGGGCGGAGTGTTGCTCTTACCTTTGAGCACGGTGTTATTTTTTCGGTTGGGAACCCGTCCCCGACTCGTTCGGGGATGGGCCGAAAAAATAACGCCGTGCGATTACTTTCTACCGAACACACGGATGTGGAGTTCCGCCCGATTCTACAGGAAAACTGAAAGAAAAAAGTTGTTCATACTCTCTACCCTCCACAGCGGGGTTTTTTACATTGTAGCACTGGCGCAGCCAGTGCTACTTTTATTTCCATCTCCAATTCGCTGGGGAACATTTTTGATTGTGGATGCGACGCAGTCGGCAAATGCATTTGCCATCGCACCTTATTTCCCATACCAGACATCATTATAATTCAGGGTATTATTTAAACCTCCGATGATCCACATCCGGCTATTGAAAGAAAGTCCGGCACATTCAGTCCTTGGCGGAAAAGCCGCTCCATTCGTGGCACATATCCAGTTTACACCATCAGCCGAATACCAAACATCATTGGTAATACCAGAGGTCATTTCTCCTCCAATTACCCACATCTTGCTATTAAACACAACACTGGTGTGTCGATATCTTGCAGGAAAGGCTGCACTACTTGTGGCGCACTCCCAGTTCGTACCATCGCTCGAATACCAAACATCATTAGTAA
>Ga0315298_1005232_pt1 | contig 18621 bp, 17 predicted proteins | sample WHS_1_MG_FD_203077 | JGI IMG/M metagenome (GOLD analysis project Ga0315298, IMG submission 203077) | Extremophilic microbial mat communities from Washburn Hot Springs, YNP, Wyoming, USA - WHS_1_MG | ecosystem: Environmental > Aquatic > Thermal springs > Hot (42-90C) | place: USA: Wyoming...
TAAAAGGTTAAATACTGGTACGTAGCTATGGGTTATGCCAAAATTTGTAGCTGTCCACAAATGGACAAGAGAGACGAATATCGCATGCATCAAAGAGCTAATAATAGGCTTCACAGCCATGCTTAAGGGAGAGGTTCCTAAAGACATAATACTGCACTACACTTGGTCAAGGTTAGACGATCCCTATGGAGTCTTCTGCTTCTGGGAGGCGCCGAGCAAAGAAGCTCTGGTTAAGCTGTTCGAAAAATACTTGCCTACACTGTTGAAATACACCGAGTTTGTGCCAGTTTTACAGATGTATCCGCCAACCGTAGAGTACGAACTTAGCTTATTGCAAGCGATACGCGACATGTCTTCGAAGTAGGCTTCAGGCTTAAGACTAAGCCACCCTTTTTATTTTTTATATTGGACTTAAAAGTTCAGATGGAGCGTGCGCGCGCTTTTAATGACTATCCTACTACTTCTGCGACTGGAGCAGCCCCGGAAACATCTACTACCTCGACTTAACATTAGCGCGCGCTCGAAATTGCAAGGGAGAATAATTCTAGACGTTGGATATGGGACGGGACGATGGACATTTTGTTTAGATTCTAAAGGTTACGTAGCTATTGAATCAATTTTACACTTAAAGCGCGTGCACTAGGAACGTTAGATTTTGAGAGAACATTAAAAATGATTTTCCCAAGGAAGATTTGGAATAGGCGCCTGTTATATTTTCTCAGTAAAAAGATCGAACAATTGAATTTACCAGTTGGTTTCGTGATTTATGCAATAGCGTATAAGTAATTCATATGCGCGTCAAAAATTTAAATAAGACCACGAAGCATAGAGAAATATAGATAGAGGAGTTCTATGCGATGAATGTTGGGTTAATTGGCTGTGGCTGGGCGGCAAATGTGCATTTTACAAGCTATCAGCGTATAAAAGATGTAAAAGTGGTTGCAGTTTCAGATATCAACTTTCATAAAGCAAAAACCTTTGCTGACAGATATAAAATTCCAAAAATATTTTCGAGCCATATTGACCTTCTAGAGTCTAAAAACCTGAATCTAGACCTTATAGACATATGTACCCCCACCTCAACTCATGCGGAAATAGCCTGTGATGTGGCAAAATATGGTTATGACATCCTGCTTGAAAAGCCTATGGCAAGAACCAGTACCCTGTGCGACCACATTATTTCGGAGGTAAGTAAAAGGAATGTTCGGCTGTGTATATGTCATAACAGGTTATTTAACCCAGCCGTTAAAGAAGCGAAATCTTCCGGTAACTATAAACTGGTTAAAACAGTACATGAAATGCATGTGACAAGTCAGTGGTCACAAAAACCAGAAGAGGGAGGGATGCTTTGGGAAAACGGTACACATTACGCTTACATCCAGAATTATTTTTTAGGCAACGTAGAAGAGGTGTGGGCTGTCGGCGACAAAATGGGTAATCCTACTTATTACAAAATTTTTAGCTTCCTAAAATCAACGGACGGAGTCATAGGGGTAATAGAGCTTAGCTGTGTAGATGATTACAATAAAGAGCTACTTGAACTTTATAATTCTGATGGAAGTGTAAAAATAGACATTTCCTATTTTCCAAAACGCTTTTTCGACGTATATAATTATAATAACAGCATCTCTCAAATACTTAAAGAAGCAGTAAAGGCGCTTTATAACCGAGTGACTTTTTCAGCGAGAACTCCCAGATCTTTTCATTTTGAACTGATAAAGAGCTATGTGGATAGCTTAAAAAGCGAAGGGGAACCACCGGTTAAGCCGACTGAAGGCAGAGCTGCAATTAGACTGCTTGAATGCATTGAAAAATCTATTGAAACTGGAAAATGGATTCGTTTTAATGCTAATCAATAGATTTTCTCAATTTTCTATTCATATCCACTTATTGTTTTAGCCACTAGTTTTTTAGCTCCTTAGCGCGCGCTAAGGAATACTTCTTGTCTATGTGGTATGTTTCCTTCCAGCAGTAGGCTTATATTTCTTATTAAGTCCTATCATTATTGATGAGTTATCGTAACCTCGTTCTGAAAATGGTTATCGTGCACTTCTGCTCAAAAGGCTAGTGGACGCTCTTCTGACAATTTTATACGCTCTCCCGATGATCTATCTAGTAACAAGTATCTAAAAAATCTAACGATGGAAAATGAAATCATAGACAAGTTAAAGGTTTCGTTAATTTGCACAGTGAAAAATGATGAAAAAACTATTCTTGAATGGTTGAAATCACTCGGGAAACAGACAAGATTACCGTGCGCGGGATGTGGAGATTGTTCCTAGGCTTGTGAAGGAGTATTCTGAAAGAACAGGGTTGAGAACTTTTGGGATAATCGTTTGCGAAGAGGTTTCTGACGACCTGCTGGTTTAGTGGAGAAACTACGGGATGTGGAGGTGGTGTGGATAACCAGAAGAATTCTGGGCTTTTAAGCACGCTGGCAGAGTGTTTGACATGTGTGTCGGTTAAGCTGCTTGATTCCGTAAAGTTTCTTCCAGAGTAATGCTTATATCTTTTTCCATACATTTGCTATTCTCCACGATGAGGAGCCTCATAGCCGGGGACGTTTCTGAAGGGGAGTCGTTCTCGTATGCGAGTTTTTTAAGAGTGAGGTTGAAAGCCCTTAGGAAAGGAAGCTGGAGGAGGCTGAACGGGTTTGAAAAGGCTTTGTTCAACGCTAGCATGCAGCTGGCTCGGATGAGAGGCAAGATAGTGAACCCGCTTCTAGTCAGGACTGTCGAAACCATTTTTTCAAAGCTTGTTCAAACTCCCATAGCTGTGATCACCCGTCTGGGTAGAAAGCAGGCTTTTCGACTCCTCCAGCTTTATGAGAAAAACGGATTGTTGAAGCAGGCTCCGAGCGTTAGAAGCTGGCTGAAAGACCCTGAGTACGTGCTGTGGCTCGGGGTCAAGCAGCTTGCTTTGAAAAGCGTCGGGTACTAAGGCTGGTTTCCAGGAAGATGCCTACAGGTAAGCAGGATGTTACTGTGGTGCTTCCAACTCTCAACGAGGAGAAGGCTATAGGGATAGTCATAGACGAGTTGAGGAACGAGGGCTACGAGAATATTCTGGTTGTGGACGGTTACTCGAAAGATATGACTGTGAAGATAGCTGGCGAGAAGGGGGTGAAGGTGGTTTACCAGCATGGCAAGGGTAAGGCGGGTGCTTTGAAGACAGGGATAGAGCATGTTGAAACCTCATACCTCCTCATTATGGATGCTGACCATACTTACGACCCCAAGGACATATGGAAGTTCCTGGAGCACGCTAACGATTACGATGAGATAATAGGCGTCAGGGTGAACAGGGAGAACATTCCTCTTATGAACAGGCTTGGAAACTGGGCGATAACCAAAGCTTTCAACCTTCTCACAGGCACCAGCCTGAGGGACATTTGCTCAGGAATGTATCTTCTTAAAACCGAGGTTGCGAAACGCCTCGACATTGAGTCGGCAAGCTTCGACATTGAGGTTGAGATAGCAACGCAGCTGGTGTCGAACGGCGAGGTAACCGAGGTTCCGGTGAGCTACAGGAGTAGAATAGGGAGGCAGAAGCTCTCATCTCTGAGACACGGGGCGAGAATCCTCTTAACAATAATTGGCCTCGCGAGAATATACAACCCCGCCTTCCTCTTCGCAATAATGACGGCGTTAGCACTAATACCCGGGGGAATAATATACCTGTGGGTCTTCTACAGGTTCATGCTTTACGGAATATGGCACTCCGGCTGGGCCCTGCTGGGCACGGCGCTGATAATTCTCGGGGGGCAGGGACTGATACTCTCAACAATAGCGTTGATGCTGAAGAGAATGGAGAAGAGAATAGCTAAAATGATTGCGAAGCATCGTTGAACCCAATGAGCTGCCTCTGGGGTTTTCTAACGAGAGTCAGGCTCGTCCTCGCGCTAGCAGCACTGGCCTTCTCAGCCTCAATGGTAAGCCTGGCTTTGAAAAGCGGATTCCAATGGGGATACGTATACGGCGGCTTCCAATGGTGGGTTCTCTGCGACTACGCGGCTTGGCTTGCAACCCTCCTGGCTTGCTTCGCAGCCTACTTGGACTTGAAGGCATTCTGGGATAACTCCAGTTATGCTTCGACAATACTGCTGAGCCTAGTCGGCTTCACAACCACCTTTTTCGGAAGAATCGCCTCCCTGTGCTTAAACGCATGCATAACTCTCCCGGAATACGTTGGGCCACTTCTAGGCTCATACTATACTCGCGAAGGCTTCTTCTGCGCAGCAGCCTGCCTAGTTTCAGGCTCGACGCTCACCGCAATAGGCCTTTTCATACATACAGTCGTAGGCAGACCGATCATCTTCAGGCAGTCTGAAACGCCTGCGGAACTCTTCGAGAAGCAGTGGCTCAGGTTTTTAAAAACGTGGAAAAGCTATTGGAGCCGCCCCGGAACATGTCTTGCTGCCGCTTTCCTAACAGGGTTCATCTGCAGGCTAATCCCGGAAATCCTATGGTGGCCCTGGCCAGTGGGCTCAGACACCGCCGAGTATATTGCTCACCTCGCGGATTTCGCCGTAAGCCTAGATCCATTCAAATCCTACTACTGGATGGGGGGAATGAGAAACTGCCCGCCTCTGCTCAACATCATCCTACTACCAGTCTCGGCAATCGCAGGAGCATGGAACGCTCTAAAAATCTACCCTCCTGTAGCCTACGGGATTCTAACTTTCTCCTCCGCCCTACTTTCTAGGAAGGTATACGGGCTTAACAGGCCCGGCTCATTCTTCGCATCGATGGTCACAGCGTTCTACGTGCTCAACCTTAGAATATCGGAGGAGTATCAACGCCAGCTCTTGGGCTCAGTATTCATGCTTCTAACCCTGGTTGCCTTGGAGTCTTGGAGGAGGCTGGACGCTAGGAAAGCGTTAAGCATAGCGGTGTTGATGGTCTGCTCAGCCCTAAGCCACGAGGTGACAGCGTTCTTCTCGGCGGCGGTCTCCCTAGTTCTAGCCCTCAAGTCAATAGGGATCAGGGATTACAGGGGCTTGACGGTAGGCCTAATCGGGTTGGCGGCTTCAGCCATGTTTGAAACATGGTATTGGAAGGAACCCTATACTCCTAGCCCAGTCTTCGGCATCGTCCCCGCAGGCCTAGTCTCATACTCGGAGGATGCTTCACCCATGGTTATGAGCTACCTGCTAGCCGGATACGGCTTAACACTGCCCTTCGCAATAGCAGCACTGCTCCAGCAAAAGGAGGGTTTGACATACACTAAGACCGGGCTCGCCGCGTTGATGCTCGCAGGCGTCTCACCCATGCTTGCACCCTATACTGCTGTGGCGACATGGTACAGGTTCTTAATAGGGGCGGCACCCATAGTGTCAACACTAGCCGCCGCAGGCGTTTGCAGGATGAGTGGGGATGAAAGGTTCCACGCTGCCTACCTAATACTGGTGATGATACCTGGATTAGCATTCACCTATAGCATAGGTACACTCTCAAGATTCGCCGGAGCGCTGAGAGAATTCGCGAGTGGCTTCGCACCCTTCCCTCCAAGCATAGAACTACTCGACGATTTAAAAGGGCTCGCAGAATGGCTTAGCGCCGAAAATCTGAATGGAACAATAGTGGTTGACTCAAGCATAGCAAGCTGGGTTCACATCGGGGTGAGAAACCCGACGTCAAGCAACCTTATAAGGGTCGGCGGCAGTGTGACAAGCGGAACGCTGGAGGCCCTTCTCGGGAAAGAACAGGTTCAAAGGCTCTACGCTGTAACGACGGAAAACCTGACGGCGAACAGCCGGCTGCAAGTGGAGAAGCTCCGGGACGGAATATACAAGGTATACCTCGTTGAAAACAATGAGCCTTAAGAGATTTTTTAAACAATCCTGGTGTGGCGCCTACTTTAACAATATGTTTTGGATATTAGGAGGTTGTTTGAGCGTGCTTAAAGCAAGTGGCAGAAGGCTTATGCTTCATGTCCCATCTGGGGCTTGGCTGGACAGCGTGACGCTGGAGCAGGCCTACGTTGACTATGAAAGGCGTGTAAGGCTTGCAGCCACGCTTAGGAAGCTTGGAGTAGAAGCTAGATACGCTGATCTCTCTAAAAGGCACGGGTAAGCGGGGCTTTATAACCCATATTGTGAGGAGGGTTGTGGATGAGGCTCGAGGCCCTCTTCAGGCTTAGGTTTCTCCTTCCAGCCGTCGCCCTAGCGATCGTGCTTTCCTCAGCCAGGCTCCTGGTGGAGAGCGGCTTCGAGAACTGGGTTGCCTACGACTACTCCGTTTGGCTGGCTGTCCTTCTGGTTTGCCTAGGGGTCTACTTGGACCTCAGGCTTCAGGCTTGGAGGTTCAGCTGCCTCTCAACACTCCTCGTGGGTCTTTGCGGGGCTGTCGTGGCTGCCGCCGGGAGGGCTGTCTCCCTCCTGTTGAACCAGGCCATCTACTCCCCCTACAGGCTGATACCGCTCCTCGGCTCCCCCTACTGCTACTACAGCCTCCTAGCATCCCTGCTCTCAATCGCTTCAGGGTCGATCCTCGCGTTTATCGCCCTCGCGTTGCATTCTATCCTCGGCAGGCCGATCGTTTTCCATGCTTCCAAATCGTTCGGCTGCGCCGTTGAGGCTGCGAGGGATGCGTTGCTCCGGGCGTGGGGGAGGTTTTGGAGCCACGGGTGGCTTTACCTGCCTACGGCCTTCTTATTCGGATTCACCTACAGGTTTCTCCCCGAGCTTGTTTGGTGGCCATGGCCCTTGGGGTGGGATACTGTGGAGTACATGGCCCACCTGATGGATTTCCTGGAGAGGCTTAACCCGTTCGTAGGCTACCACTGGATGGGCGGCGTGAGGAACTGTCCGCCGCTGCTGAACATGCTTCTCGCACCGTTCGGCTACGCTTTCGGTGCTTGGCTGACCTTCAAGCTTTACCCCTCGGTTGCCTACGGCCTCCTATCCCTCTCGTCAGCCCTAATTGCTAGAAGGGTCTTCAGGCTGGCTGGCTACGAGGCCTTCTTCACCTCAGCCGTGACGGTGCTTTTCATGCTCAACCTGAGGATGTCTTGGGACTACCATAGGCAGCTCCTCGGCTCAGTTTTCATGATCCTCTCCCTAGCCCTCCTGGACTCCAGCAACGGGTATAGGGGTTGGAGGAACGCCTTTTCAGCCCTGCTCTTGGCGTGCTGCGCCTTAAGCCACGAGGTGACGGGCTTCTTCTCCGTCGTCGCCTCAGCCCTGCTAGCCTTCATGTCCACCAGGGGAAGGGATCTGAGGGGGCTCGCAGCAGGCCTAGCGTCGCTAGCCGTATCAGTCGCCTTAGAGGCGTGGTACTGGAGGAGGCCCTACACGCCCAATGCCTACCTCGGGGTTGCGCCCGTGGGCGTGGTCTCCTACTCTCCCCAGGTGACGCCTGCCGTCCTCAGCTACCTCGTAGCTGGGTTTGGGCTTGTACTCCCTTTCGCGGTGCTCGCCCTCCTCGACAAGAATTCCCCAAGGGTCTTCTCGAAGATCGGGTTGGCCTCCCTCTTGGCTGCCGGCGTGTCGCCCATGATCGCCCCCTACACATCCGCGGCGACGTGGTACAGGTTCCTAGTGGGGGCCGCGCCCATTGCCTCCACGCTTGCCGGATCATGGATCGTCAAGGCGCTTGGGGACAAGAGGCTCCACGCTGTCTTCATTGTTCTGCTCCTGGCGTTAGCGTTCCCATACGCCTACGGGGTGGAGGACACGTCTCGCTTCACGTCGGCCCTAACCGAGTTCCCCCAGGGACTAGCCCCCTCGCCCATGAACACTGCCTCCCTTATGGACTTGAAGGAGCTCTCCGAGTGGTTTGGTAGGGAGAGGCCTGGCTCCACGATAATAGCCGAGTCATACGTGGCCAGGTGGGTACACCTTGCGGTGAGGAACCCTGGGCCAAACAAGCTTTTATGGTTATTGGTGTCCCAGGTCTCAGGCTCCTCTGTCAAGTCGGTCATGGAAGGGCTTAGGCTGGAAAGGGTCTACGTGGTGTGCGCGTACAACCTTAGCCTCGAAGTTGAAGGCCTAAGGGTCGAGAAGCTTAGAGAAGGAATGTTCAAAGTGTACCTCGTCGAGAGGGTTGAAGGCTCCTAGCGCACTCTACACGGCCCGTGGTACAATGCTGACGGTTCCAAACTCATCCGCTAAGCCCTTCTTCATAGTTCCGGCGAGAAGCAGGAAAAATGTAGAGGAGAAAATCATGGAATTGGAGAATATGCGGGTGCCATACATTATTGTCTGCGGCGATAGGATGAATCATCCAAATGTTGTTTACAGGGAGGCTAGGGGTAAATGGGACGCCATAAACTTTGGCAGCCGATTCGTGCCCAAAGACGCTGATGTAGTTGTGCTGAACGACGTGGACACGAGGATACACAACTTTGAGCATGCCCTCAGCCATTTGAATGGCGGGGCGGACATCGTTTACTGCAAAGTAAACGTGCCTAAGGGTCCTCAGGTGAAGTTTTACAAAATCGCCGACCCCATAAGGAAGAGGTTCCACATATTCGCGAGCGGAGAGCTCATGCTAATGAGACATGATGTTTTTAAGCGTGTTCTGCCGATACCGCCATGCATAGCCGAAGACTCATACATGCTTTTCAAGGCGCTAGAGCTCGGATACCACGCACATTTCTGCACAAAAACCTATGTAACAACAGAGAGAACAGCCAGCGCCGAGGAGGAGGAAGCTTACAAGACTAGGACAACTCTCGGAATCTACCAGGCACTAAAATATGCTAGGCCGCCGCCATGGATAAGAGTCTTCTATAAGCTTTTGCCGATAGCGGCGCCTCTGCTAACCCTAGCGGGCGAAGACGGCAAAGCATGGATGGGCGGAATTATGAATGCTGTAAAAACAGGAACAACTGGGCATCATCCTACCAAATTCTGATTTATGCAGGTGCAGGTTTAAAAGTTGAGGCTCATCCAGATTCCTCTAAGAATCCTCAGATACAGGCTTGCAAGGGCTGGGGTGTTTAGTGCTGGAACTCCGTTAGTGTTGACGTTCTCCGTCACTAACAGGTGTAATTCACGCTGCAAAACCTGCAATATTTGGAAAGCGTCCTCTAGAGATTCTGAAGAACTTAGCTTAGATGAAATAAAGTTGATATTTACGAGCATGGATAAGCTGTATTTTCTGAATATAAGTGGCGGCGAGCCATTCTTGAGGGAAGACCTCGTGGAGACAATAAGGCTTGCCAAAAAGTACCTTTCACCAAACCTTGTCCATATTCCATCAAACGGGTTAGCTGTCGATCTGATCGAAAGACGGGTAAAGGAAATCTTGGAAGTATTGAGCGGCAGTAAAACTATGCTGACGATTAAGCTTTCCTTGGATGGCGTTGGGGAGCGGCATGACGAGATCAGGGGGGTTAAGGGAAACTTCGATAGGGTGATGGAAACCTACAGGCGACTCAGCAAGCTTAGAGAAGAATACCCAAACTTCCACCTAGGAATCAACACGATAATTTCCAAGTTTAACGTAGAGTGCTTGAACGAGATCGTTGAATACGTGAGGCAACTCATGCCTGACAGCTTCGTCACCGAAATAGCCGAAAACAGGTCTGAACTCTTCAATCTCCAAAGCGACATCACACCCGACCCTGAAACATATGAAATGTTGATTCAAAGCTTCGTAGCAAAGGTTAAAGATGACCTGAAGCATAAGCGCTCCATTTCCAAGTTTACCGACGCAAGCAGACTAGTATATTACGGATACGTCATCAGAATCCTCAAGGAGAAGAGGCAAGTACTACCGTGCTATGCCGGCATATCGAATGCTCATCTTAACCCATACGGAGACGTTTGGCCCTGCTGTGTACTGGGTTACGAGAAGTCGATGGGGAACCTCCGAGACTTCAATTATAACTTCAAAAGGCTTTGGAACTCCGAACAAGCGAATGCCGTGCGAAGTTTCATCAAGATCAGTAAATGCTACTGTCCACTAGCAAACCAAGCTTACTTCAATATGGCATGTAACCTAACTGCTACGCTTAAGATATTTGAGACGCTGATTTCTTCATGGTAAATGCATTTTAAAGAGGCTAGGATACTACAATGAGTGTGCTTGTAACTGGTGCAACAGGTTTTGTAGGCCAGCATTTAATTCATGAACTTGTGCGCAAAGGTTTCCAGGTAAAGTGTCTAGTGCATCGACGCCCCTTCAGTAATAAACGGCTAGAAAAAGCTATAGAACTTGTTACTGGAGATATTACCGATATTTTATACATCAGAAATGCTCTCAAAGACGTTGATATTGTTTTTCACCTAGCTGCCCTCTTAGGCAGGTGGCAAAGTGAGTACCCAGATTATGAGTATTACCGCGTAAACTTCATAGGAACAAAATTACTCGTCGAGCAATGCTTGAAAGCAGGCGTGAACCATTTCGTATATCTCAGCTCGACCGGAGTGATTGGTAGAGTAAAGGAAACACCTGCTGATGAGAGTTGTCCGTGTAGTCCCATATTCCCATATGAGCGGTCTAAGTATCTTGCGGAATTGAAGGTAAGAAACGCTGTAGAAAAGAGAAGTTTTCCTGCCACCATTGTTAGAGCCTCCCACATTTACGGTCCCGGAGACACAAATACCTTTAAGATATTCAAGGTAATAAAAAGGTTGAAGGCCTTTCCCTTGATCGATGGTGGTCGAGCAATTTTCCAACCTATATACGTGAAGGATCTGGTAGAGGCACTTATTCTATGCGTGGAAAAAAGAAACATCTCGATAGGAAAAACCTACGTCATAGCGGGCAAGGACAGAGTATCTTTTAGAGACTTTATTCGTCTATCAGCGGAGCTGTTAAAAATCCCGCTGTTGTGTCTCAGTATACCTAGGCCATTAGCAAATTTTATTGGTTTGGCATGCGAAGCCACCTTTCCTCCTTTTCATCGCGAGCCCCCACTAACGCGTTCACGCGTGGAATTTTTCTCGAGAAATCAAATTTACTGCATTAATAAAATATGTGAGGAGCTCGGTTTTCGTCCGGGAACCAGCCTCAGGAGTGGTCTACAGGAGGCTATTAACTGGTACATGAAAAGTGGGTTTCTATGAACTTGAAAGTCTTAATTGTGACCCCATACTTTCCCCCAATAATCAATGGCCCGTCTCTTTACGTCTACAACTTGGTGGAAGAACTTGTCAAAAAAGGCATTTGTATAAGTGTACACACGATAGAATTTCCTGAAGAAACACAGAAGCAATTAAATATGACACGCTATGAAGTGCGCCGCTTTAAGTATGTTTTCGATCCAAGAAGAACTCTACATGATCAGCCCATATCCTTCACTTACATAATGCAAACGATTAAAAGAAGCGACCACTTCGATGTGATTCATATTCACGATTTTCCGAAAGTTAGCAACGACATTCTCGTATTGACTCTGAAGAAGTTGAAGCCAGGTATTCCGGTAATTTTAACTCCTCATGGAGCGGGATCGCCAACGCCTGCACATAAATTCTCCTCAAACCTTTACTGGTCTATTGGCATACCTTGGAAAGTACTTCGTAGCGTGGATCACTTGATAGCTGTTTCCCCTTTACAAGGAAAATTATTCGCTAAGATTTATGGCTGCGATAAAGTTTCTACCATATTGGAGGCTATTCCTCCTTACTACTTTGTTGAAGAGCCCAGTATTATTGAGAACGGAAAGCTCAAGATTCTCTTTATAGGCAGGATGGCGCAGGAGAAAGGAGTTAAAGTTCTGCTCTATGCTGTACATGAAGCCAAAAAGTATTTGGGTAGAAATATTGAGTTGAGGTGCATTGGACCTGACTACGGCTATCTACGAGAGGCCCAGAGGATCATTAACGAGTTAAAGTTGAATAACGTTGCCAAAATATTGGGCCCCCTACCCGAGGAAGAGAAAATAAAGAATCTAGATTGGTGCGATGTGCTCGTTCTACCATCCTATTATGAGGCGTTTGGATTACCCCTGATCGAAGCCATGGCTCGAGGGAAGCCCGTGATCGCGACAAAAACTGTTGGAGGCATGTCGCTGGTAAAGCATGGCGAAACGGGTTTCTTAGTGGAAATAGGCGATTGGCTTGGCATTGCGCATTGGCTTTTACATCTTCAAAATGACTCGGAACTAAAGTATCAGATGGGGCGAAAAGCGTTGAAACATGCCCGTCAATTCTCTATGCGAAGAATGGTTGAACAGCACATAGAACTGTACAGGAGCTTGTGTGTTCATGCAAGTACTGAACTAATTTACGTTAGTAGTGATAATCCTCGAATATTCTAGCGCGCGCTACAGAGTTGCTTATCGATAAATACTATAACTCGGGATCGTCAAGAAATATTACATTATGGCAGACTTATGGGAGAAATGAATCACAATGTTAAACAGATGATGTAAATGCGTAAGTGGATCATATTACACACGGATCTTGATGCTTATGGTGGTGCTGAGAGAGTTTGTCTAGAAGTAGCGAGAGCTATTTATGAAGGCTTCGGTATTAAACCTGGTATAGCTTTAATAAAGAGACCTAAAGAACCGCAAAGTCTTGCGCTTTTAACTAGATATAGTCATTATATCGATAAGTTTATGTGGTTCTCTGAATCAGTGAGGCCAGTTACAATAAAATCCACAGTCTTGCAGGTATTAACTAAGCTTAAAAAGTCTTACGATAAAGTATTTATAAATAATGGTTTATATTCATCGTTATTGCTGGGCTCAGCCGTGTACATTCATTACCCGTTCAATCTTGATATAGACAACACTTTTTTCGGTATAGAAAAGATATACGGAGTTTCAACGCTTATGATAAATGACATTATCAACTCTCTTTATCATATAGGAGAGCCTTATAGCAGACTGCTGATTTTTAACAGCCGGTATACGTTGAATAAAACAATCCAGTTAGCAAAAAAGTTGGCTTTCATCACTCCCATTACCTTTGAAATTATTAGAAATGCTAAAAAATTCGTTATCTTCCCTCCAGTCGAAGTAGCAAAAATTGTTGAGAACGTCCCATTGGAAAAAGACAGAGAGAATATAGTTGTGGTTCTGAGTAGGATAACGAGCACTAAAAAATTAGAATATTCTCTATATATTCTTAGGGTTTTGCATCAGTTCTTCAGCGTGAAGGCAAAGCTTTACATAATGGGCGCGTTAAATGATTCTGCCTATTATCATTACCTGAAAAGTATGGCGAAGAGGCTACATATAGAGGATTTTGTTGAGTTTTTTATAAATGTAAGCGATGAGGAGAAAATAAGGTTATTGAATAAAGCTAAGGTTCTGTTTCATCCGACACCAGGCGAGCATTTCGGCATGGCAATTGTAGAAGGTATGACTGCTGGCGCTATCCCTGTGATTCACAGGGAAAGTGGGATTGGCTCTCTTAGGATTTTGGATGAGAACTATATGTTTACAAACATAGAAAATATAGTTGATGTTGCAAAAATTATAGCAGGAGCGTTAAATAACTGGAGCTACGAATACGCATTTAAAATGCGCTATCTTGCCATGCAATTTGATTCAGCTGTCTTCAGACGAGGAATATTAGAGGCGTTCAGTTATGTCTTTTCAAAGTAGACTAGACTTCGTTCTCAATAGCGCGCTTGCCAAGAGATAGGATAGAGCCTAAGGCCCTTGTATGTGACAAAGCTGATGAGAGACTCACCTCTGTTGCCAATTCTTTAGGCACAGAGGTATGTAAGAACGTTGTCCCGCCGCTTGGCGAGCAAGCCAAAAAGTCGCTTGAAAACTCAACTTTAGGTTTAGTGTACATCTCAGGAAGGCTCAAGCCCTCTACATTAAGCGATATATCTATTAAGACGCTCTGAAAAAGAAGTTTGAGGCAGATGCTAATGAGAGTGTTGGTTTTATGCCACGGCCTTTTGTATGGCGGTGCGCAAGTCTCCACAGTTGAATTTTTAAGACTGATTAAAGACAATCTAAGCGTCCATGTTGTTATGTGCAATGGTGCTAGCCCCGATTTTGTCCAAGATATTGAAGCTCTGGGCTTAGAAGTTTCCAGAATTCCCTATAGAATGGTCAGCAATTATCCAGTCATGGATATTAAGGCTGTTGCTAGTCTTGTAAAAGAGGCTGATGCCATCTGGATAAGCGATGAGGAATATCTTGCTGCTCCTAAGGTTAAGCGCATCAAAAACGTTTCCATAGTAGCTCATCTTCATAGCTATGCCTTGATATGCCCCTGGTGGGGAACCCTCTACGGTTTCAGAGAAGTCTGCATAGAAAAATGCTCATCATGGAGGATCACTAGGTGTAAGCAGGGCATAAACTTGGAGCTCTCGAGAGTGGGGTTGTTGAGCGGTGTCAGAGCAGGACTTTACTGCTTGCTGGATTTCGCTAAGGGCCTGTAGACTATGCTAGGTGGAGGCAGCTTATGAGAGGTGTTCTAGACAGCATCGATGGGTATGTAGCCGTATCCAACGCGCTATGGAGAATTCACACTAGTCATGTCCCGGAACTTGCTGAGAAGCCTCATGCCATTGTCTACAACCCAGTTACAGAGCCTCTGAGGTATATCAGGCCAACTCCGGGTGAGCCATACGGTAACTACATACTCTACGCTTCCGGCTCCAACCCAGTTAAAGGACCTTACTTACTTCTGGAAGCATGGTCTGAAGTATCTAAAGAGTATAGGGATTTGAAGCTCTACATGGTCGGTTGTAAGAATAGCTGGGTCGAGGGACTTGCTAAAAAGAAAAGCTTGAAGAATGTAGTGTTCACAGAAAAGCTACCTCCAAATGATTACTACTATTTAATGTATAAGGCTAAGGCAGTTGTTATGTCCTCTATATGGCCGGAGCCTTTTGGCAGAATACCTGTTGAGGCCAATAGGCTTGGGGTTCTTGCTGTGGTGAGTGATAGGGGTGGGTTGCCAGAGGTTGTAGTGTCGGGGGTTACAGGCTTTATTGCTAAGGCTGGAGACATAAGCGACCTTGTTAACAATATTCAAAAGGCTCTTTCAACCAAATCTACACGAGATCATATTGCTGAGAGAAGCCTTGCCAAAATTAATTTTAGGGAACCCGTCACAAAGCTAGTGAAACTATTTGAGAGCAGCACGTGATGTGAATATACGCCATGAATAGAGTGCTAGTAGCGGGGGTTGTTTCCGTTGCCGGCTTAGGTGACGCTCTACAGTGCTATGTTGGGGCACTTCTAGTTAAGAGGGTTATGCCCTACTCTGAAGTTATTATTCACGTGTCAGGGCCGAAATCCGAACTTTTGCCTAGAGATACATGGATAAATTATTCTGCAAGCTTGGTGGAACAATCATCTATATCCTACATTCTGAAAAGAAGGCTCCAATCAGAGGCAAATCAAAGTAGCACCTCTCATTTTTCACATGCATCATCAGCTGGAGCTATTTCCAGATTACTTCCATGCATGATGCAAAGGCATTATATGAGCAAGACTGTGAACCTTTACGCTAGGCCAGCACTCTGCAAGCTCTTAAATATGGAATCTTATGATTGCGGCCTAGTCGGGGGTCATACCATAGAGATTTCAGCATTTTTTGAAGAGGTATTGACTTACAGATGTGCGAGAGTAGTTACTCGGGGGCCTTTGATATCATTTCCGCTCTCAATTTCGGCTTTAGGGCTAAGTGCGCGTAGAAAACACTTAGACTTATTAAAGAGGTCCCTCAACGTATTTGATGCTATATTTGTGCGGGGAAGCTTCTCGAGGAACATTATTACAAAGTTCATGGATGAGGATAGGGTTTTTATCGGGTTAGACGCGGGTTTCGGTGTAAGATTGCTAAATCCGAAACCATGGAGAACTTCTCGAGAAAGGCTTGTGATGGGCATTATTCCACGCAGAGACTACTTTTACTTTTACCAACGAGAGGGAATGTATGCCGAGTATCTTAAAGCCCTGAAAAAGCTTATCGAGTACGCGACAGCAAACAATTTAGAGGTGCTGTTAATACCCCACTCGCTAAGGTCCAACACAACGTCTATTGAGTTAAGCGATGAAAATGCTATTGAGGACTTACTAGGAATTATTGGCGAGGAGCATAGAAGGAAGATAAAGGTGGCTGTGCCCAAAGATCTCCTGGAAGACATCCGATTACTGAGCTCTCTCGACGTTCTCGTAACAAGTAGGATGCACGCGGGAATATTGGCCTTAGCTTACGACATTCCGTCAATTTTCTTCCAACCAAAAGATGACGTCAAAGTCCTTGACTTACTGAGCATGCTGGGTTTTAAACCCGATAAATACCTTGTTGATTGCTTTAACCCAAAATGTTATGATAGACTCTATGTAAGCTTAAAGCAGATTATTGGGGAACTTTCACGGGAGTCGAAAATTATTAAGGATGCCGTCGATAGGAGTATTGAAACCCTTGAGTTACCCGTAAGGCTTGCAGCCAAATTACTCAGATAATGGCTTCCAGCGCGCGCTATCGCAATATTCTAAATTATGAATCCTGAAGAACAATTAATTATTCTTGATCTAGACTTGCCCTCGTTAATGCTAATACCACCTTCGATTTTTTAAACTTTATTTGCCCTCGAAGGTTTCACGTCTTTTCTAAAATCTTAAAACCTGCAGTCTTCCTAAACAAATTTTTCAAAAGAGATGTCTACAAATTTTTACTTGTGTTATTATGCGTTAAAGGCGTATCCGAGAAGCTTTTGCGAGAATACTCGCTTGAATATTATAATCAGATTGGCAAAAAATGCATAAACCATTCGCTACTAAAGTGCATAACAGGCCTTACATCGAGGAAAATATTGATTACAGCTTCATTAGACCTAATTGCGGAGAATTTTAAAGGTCTCGGATTTGATGCTCTAATAGCCAGTAAAACTTACTATAAAAAAGGGAGATTACACAGCTTTGCTGACTTATATGGGAAAAAACATAAAATCATACAAGCCTTTAAAAAACAATATAAAGAAATAATCGTAATAGAAGATTCTCCTGAACAAGAATATTATCGCCACAACGCATATGCCGTTACATTTAACCATCAACTGGTGGCTAAAGGCTTATGGCAAATCGTTAAAAAGCTGTAATTGAGATCGAAGTATTATCTGGATAAATGTAATTCTTTATAGAATTGACGCTTTTCTTAACACTCTATACGATCTAACTATAGTGTTAATTGGCGTCACGCTTTCTTTAGCAAAATGTACGTAATACACGCTTCTTTTGAACAACCTTTAGCACGCTTTCTCTTAATACCTTTGCTTATAGCGCGTTCCCGCTCAAAATTTATAAGCATCCGAAAACAATCAAATGAGCAACATGAAAGAGACCATCCAAGTAAAGGTGGATGGGGATGGGTAACGTTTACATTGCCCTGCGCGCTTTCGCGGTAACGAGACGAAGAAGCTACATGAAGATTTGTTACTTGAGGCACAACGCCCATGCACGTTGCAATCTTATACGCCGGTGATATTTCAAGAGAATCTGGTACTTCTGAAAGAGTTCGTCAAATTGCAAAGGGCTTAGCCAACTTAGGTGTTCAAGTAACTCTTTCTACTCGCACGCGCCCTGCTGCAAAAGGGCATTATTCGGATGCGTCAGAGCATATGGGTCTATATTTGATTTATATGCCGAATAGGCTCATTAAACTTTTTAGCGTTCTAAAGTGGGTCGTACAACCCATCGTGGACGCTTTAGTCAATAGGTACGAAATAGTTCAAATAGAGCTATTTCCTTTCTGCAGAACTATACTACTATACCTGTTACTTCATCCTTTTTGTAAAAAATTTATTATAGTTTTTCATGATAAATGGTTTAAAGACGATCCTCGCAAAAGTATTATTGGTAGACTCCAACTTATTCTTCAAAGGATGTTGCTGCTAGTTTTTGATGTCGCAATAACTCCTGGAATAAGTGTTAAGAAATTCTTTGAAGAGTTACATGGAGATCTATTACTTAGAAAAATGGTTATAATACCTAATGGAGCGCCCGAAGTAGAATTTAAGAATATTATTGGCTGTTCAAGCTTACGTGAGAATTACGGGATAGACGAAACCGCTTTTGTTGCACTTTACTTTGGCTCGATGTCTTTTAAACCTAATTATGAGGCTGCATTGCTTTTGCATAGAATATCGGATTATGTTTCTGATGAGTTTGAAAAGATTAACGGGAAAAGATTAATTTTTGTTGTTGCAGGTATTGGTTCCGAAACCCTTCCCAGGTCAAGGTGTTTTATACCATTAGGTTTTGTAAAAAGTCTTGAAAAATTGTTTTCTTTACCGGATGTGATAGTGCTTCCGCATACGCCCTCATACAGCGGGCCTCATGTAAAGACTGTATACGCGTTTTTTAGTAGGAAGCCAGTAGTTGCGTCGGAAGATGCTGTAAAAGATATGCCTCATGTCGTTCCAGGAAAGCATTTTCTACTGTTTGATGTTGAGAAACCGGATACACTAGTAGAAGCTCTCTCCAATATTTATCGTGATGTAGAGTTGAGAAGAAATCTTACTTTAAATGCCTATCTGTACTCGAAAAAATTTTCATGGAAGTATATTTCATTACTCCATTTGAAACTTTACAATAAAATCTTGAAAGATGCATAACAAAGGCTAGAGATTATAAAAATAATCATAGCGCGCACTATATGGGGTTAGCACGCTAATTTGAGTATAGTTAGTTCGATTTTTCCCATTCTTCTATTGGGCCTTCGGTAATGTAGAAGACCGGGTGTTGTTG
>Ga0315298_1005236_pt1 | contig 18613 bp, 16 predicted proteins | sample WHS_1_MG_FD_203077 | JGI IMG/M metagenome (GOLD analysis project Ga0315298, IMG submission 203077) | Extremophilic microbial mat communities from Washburn Hot Springs, YNP, Wyoming, USA - WHS_1_MG | ecosystem: Environmental > Aquatic > Thermal springs > Hot (42-90C) | place: USA: Wyoming...
ATTCTGGGAGAGCGCACATAATTGGGCTGACGGGCTCGCCCGGTTCCGGAAAAAGCACGCTTGCATGTCGGCTTGCTGCAGGTTATAGAAAGAATGGGCACTCGGTAGGGATTATTGCTGTGGATCCCACAAGCCCATTTACTGGTGGGGCGCTTCTTGGTGACAGGGTAAGGATGCAGGAATTGGCCGGAGACCCTGATATATTTATTCGCAGTATGGGGAGCAGAGGGGCGCTTGGTGGTCTTGCTGTTGCTACCAATGATGTCATAACCATACTTGATGCTTTCGGGAAGGACTTCATAATTGTCGAGACTGTTGGTGCAGGGCAGGTTGAAGTTGAGGTGGTGAAATTTACCCACACATGCATAGTCGTTACAATGCCCGGAACTGGAGATGAGGTTCAGGCAATAAAGGCGGGTATTCTTGAGATTGCGGATATTTTTGTGGTCAATAAAGCAGACCGTGATGGTTCGCAAAGAACAATTGCTGATCTTGAGATGATGCTCGAGACGAGTCCCGCAAGAGAAGATGAGGAATGGAAACCTCCAATATTATCCACCATTGCGCTTGAGGATAAGGGAACAGAAGAACTAATGGATGCGATCTCAAAGCATTCGGATTATCTCAAACGAAGTGGCAAGTTGGAGGAGAAGTCTTTAGAGCGAATGAAGGCTGAACTCCTTGAGATACTTTCTGCAAAGGTTGGAAGAGTTGCCACAAGAGTCCTTGAAGAAGATGGAGTTGGGCAGGAGATGTCAAGGGAGCTTGCTTCAAAGGAGATAGATCCGCATACGGCGGCTGAAAGATTGGCGAGGCATATTCTAAAAATAAGGGAGATTTAAAGGGGCTTCAAACCCTTTTAGTTTCATCAAAGCGGAAAGTGTGGTATTGCGGCTTTTTGGGTTTCAAAAAGAAATCATGCTTTATAATATTACTTAACATTTTGACTTGCTGGACGGGAATAAGAATTGCTTGATATTCCTTCTAAGGAGTCAGGAGTGTTCCAGGAAGAAGGGGATGATTAAGATGGGAGTTTGGAGTGTTGAGAAGGAAGAGGGTGTTGCCGTTCTTACGATATCAAAACCACCTTTGAATCTTGTTTATACAGAAGACATCATAGAACTTGGCGATAAACTAAATGAACTCAGGAAAAATTCGGAGACGAGAGCAGTAGTGATTACGGGTTCTGGGAAGTCATTTATAGGTGGAGCAGATATTACGCAATTCAAAAAGTTCGATACGCACACGGCAATGTTTGGTATGCAACTTGGTCAGAAAATACTTCGAGAAATTGAAGAGATGGAAATACCCGTGATTGCAGCTGTGAATGGATACGCTTTTGGCGGAGGATGTGAAGTTGCTCTTGCCTGTGATATAAGAATTTGTTCAGAAAATGCAAAGTTTGGTCAGCTGGAAATAAACTATGGAGTCGTTCCCGGTTGGGGTGGAACTCAAAGGCTTACCCGCATTGTTGGATTCGGACGAGCTAAGGAAATAATACTTACAGGAAGAGTGTTGGATGCAGAAGAGGCGTTAAGGATTGGCCTTGTTTCTGAGGTTGTTCCAGATGGTGAACTTCTTGCACGGTCGAAGGAAATTGCAAAAATCCTTGCGTCCAAAGCGCCGATTGCGATTGCTGTTGCGAAGCAACTTCTAAATGCTTCTTGTGAAAGTTCAATTCCATTGGGGGGCATGCTTGAGGCTGCTCAAAGCTCCGTAACCATGAGTACTGAAGACTGTATTGAGGGAATAAGAGCGTTCATGGAAAAAAGGAAACCGGAATTTAAAGGTAGGTAAAAAAGGACAAATTGTTTGCAATTTCAAGAGGTGATAAAAGTGGGAGAGGACATTGAGGCTTTGAGGCATGAGAAAGAGCGGTGGGAAAACGAGACGTTAGAAGAATATCTATGCCGAAAACCTGAGAGAAAGGAGAAGTTTGAGACCGTTTCAGGAAGAGAAATTGAAAGACTTTATGGTCCTTGGGATCTCGAGGGATTTGATTACATGCGCGACCTCGGTTTTCCTGGTGAATATCCTTTCACACGGGGGATTCATGCAACTATGTACAGGGGCAGATTGTGGACAATCAGGCAGTTCATGGGCTTTGGAGACCCTGATGAGTCAAACAAAAGACTTAAATACCTAATTGAGCATGGAGCGCCAGGGCTTAACGTTGCATTTGACCTTCCAACAATACACGGACTCAACTCAGACCATCCGCTTGCGCATGGTGAAGTTGGAAGAGATGGCGTTCCGATAGATTCTCTTGAGGATATGGAAAGGCTATTTAAGGATATAAAGCTTGCCGAAGTCAGTACTTCTCTTGTGATTGCTTATCCTCCGATTCCCGCAATGTACTTTGCGCTTGCCGAGGCACAGGGTGCTCCGTTTTCAAAACTTGCTGGAACTTTTCAGAACGATATGTTTTGCAGGGATGTTGCGGCAAATGTAAGGGTTGTAACAAGAAAAGCGGAACTGAAGCTATGCGTGGATGTTGTCGAGTACTGCACTTACAATGTCCCGAGATGGTACCCAATTAGCATCGTTGGTTACCAGATAAGGGAAAAGGGATGTACTGCAGCTCAGGAGCTTGCTTTTAATCTAAGTGATGGAATTGAATATGTTAAGGCTTTCATTGAGCGTGGTATGGATGTTGATTCCTTTGGTCCAAGGCTTTCTTTCATGTGGAATGCCCACAATGACTTCTTCGAGGAGATAGCCAAATACCGGGCTGCTCGAAGAATGTGGGCAAGGATAATGAAGGAGCGGTTTGGTGCGAAGGATCCACGCTCGATGATGCTACGTTTCCATACCCAGACAGCTGGCTGTTCTCTTACAGTCCAGCAACCACTGAACAATATTGCTCGCGCAACAATACAGGCACTTGCAGCAGTTATTGGCGGGACACAAAGCCTTCACACGGACTCTTTTGATGAGGCAATTGCCCTTCCTACAGAGGAAGCGCTAAAAGTCGCGGTGCGAACTCAGCAGATAATTGCCGAGGAATCAGGTGTTGCGAATACCATTGATCCTCTTGCAGGTTCTTATTTTGTTGAAAAATTGACAAGAGATATGGAGGAAGAGGCATGGGAATATATTAAGAAGATTGACGAAATGGGAGGAATGTTAGAGGCAGTTGAGTCCGGGTATATTCAAAGAGAGGTTGCACGTGCTGCGTACCGTTACCAAAAGGATGTTGAAAGTGGAAAACAGGTCATAGTTGGTGTTAACAAGTATGTTGATGAAGAGGAGCAAACGATAAACTATTTAAAGATCAGTGAAGAAATGGAGAACGCTCAGAAGGAGAGAATTGCACATCTAAGGGAAAGGCGGGATGAGAAGAAAGTTCGGGAAACTTTGGAGAAACTTCGTGATGCCGCTGAGAGAGATGAAAATCTCTTCGAACCAACAATGGATGCAGTGAAAGCGTATGCGACCTTGGAGGAGGTTTGGGATGTCTATCGAGATAGGTATGGCATAGCAAAGGAATCATCAATACTTGTTGATTCCTCATTTTAGGTAATATGGGAGGAGAAATAATGGATATGCCGCTGAGTGGAAGAGTAGCAATTGTGACCGGCTCTTCGCGTGGAATAGGTAGAGCTATTGCTATTGCGCTTGCAAAAGATGGTGCTCGTGTAGTTGTGAACTATCAGAAAAGGCTTGACAAGGCTGAGGAGGTTGCAAGACAAATCGAAGAGATAGGGTCACAGGCGTTAGTTTTGAGAGCAGATGTTGGAAGTGAAGCTGATTGCCGTTCCCTGGTTGATGCAACGGCGAAAGAGTTTGGAAGGATTGATATTCTCGTTAACAACGCTGGAATATGGGAGGGCTCGAGGGTAGAGGAGATAAGTTCTGAGGCGCTGGAAAGAATAATTGATACGAATCTCAAGGGTGCATTCTATATGACGGGCCATGCAGTGCGTTTGATGAAAGAGCAGAACTGGGGACGAATTGTGAATGTTTCTTCTGTGATTGGGGTGAGAGGATATCCCGGGGATACAATGTACGCGAGCACGAAGTCTGCGCTTTTCGGCTTCACAAAGTCTCTTGCAAAAGAACTTGCAAGGTGGAATATAACGGCAAACGTTGTAATTCCGGGTTTCATTGAGACCGATATGGCACACCTTGTTGGGGAAGATGTGCGAGAGAAGGTTTTAAAGAATATTCCTTTGAGGCGGTGGGGAAAGCCTGAGGAAGTTGCAGATCTCGTGTTATTTCTGGTAGAGAAAGGTGACTACATTACCGGTCAACTCCTTACTGTTGACGGCGGCTACACGATTTAAGATGTTTAATAGTTAGTTTCTATAGAGTGCCGATTTTTGCCACCCCTCGAATCAAGCAAATGCTGAATATCTCCTGATCTTTCAAGATCAATTCTGTCAAGCAGAAACTTCGCCCGGTTAGGCAATTTTTCGCCATAAAGGGGAAGTCTTCAGAAGTTGCATATCTCGGAGGAAGTCTTGTCGCCTTTCCTGAAGATACTCTCATTGGAAGAAGACTTGAGATACCGGTTGACCTTGTTGTTCTTGCCACAGAGATTGAACCCGTAAAAGGCACTTGTAAACTTGCAAGAACTCTTAAGACCCCAATTGGTCCTGATGGATTTTTTATGGAAGCCCGTCCAAAATTGCGACTATTAGAAACGCAGGTACGTGGAATTTTTCTTGTTGAATGCTGTGAGGTACGAAGAGATATTCCAGATAGCGTTTAGCGAATGCGCAAATTCCGGGACAACAATCTCTTTCGGGGAAAGTGAAATTTGCATGGGCTGCGAAACCTGTGTAGAAATTTGTCCACGCGGCGCCATATTGCTTGACGAGAAGAAGGCTAAGGTAGAGGATTTCCTTTGTTAGGGTTGTGGACTTACTAATTCCAGCGGAATTTAGGAAGGAGTGGAGTGTTTCTCATAGTATTTGCTTTTTCGCGGCAAAGAATGATTGAAATATTTTTAAGGGTGCTGAGGAATTAAACAAGGAGTGCCGGAAATGAACATGGGGAGGTTTACATGATGAGAGCAAGAGTTTTATCGGCATTTTTATTCATTGCATTGCTCGCTTTATTTTCGGGTTGTGCAAAAAAGGTCGAAGTCCCTGTAAGGATTGGATACTTAAAAAATGACCTTCATCAACTTCCCTATTATATAGCGAGAGAGAAGGGATACTTTGATAGTGAGGGAGTTAGAGTTCAAGAAGCTGGTGTTTTCAACACTGGACCTGAGGAGATGAGCGCATTTTCGGCGGGGGAGCTTGATATGGGGTATGTCGGTTGCGCCCCAGCGATTACATTTGTGGCTCAGGATATGGCATCTGTGAAGATCGTTGCACAGGTCAACAAGGAGGGCTCTGCGCTTGTGGTAAGAAGTGGTCTTGAGGCGGATGATTTATCCGCGCTTAAGGGACGCACAATTGCCATTCCAGGTGCCTCAACTGTTCAGGATTTTCTGATTTCTATTGCGTTAAAAAGAGCAAAGATGAAGCCCGAGGATGTAAGAATAATTACTCTTAAGCCACAGGAGATGCTTCGGGCGCTCTCATCTGGTCAGATAGATGCATTTATCGCGTGGGAGCCTTATCCTTCTATGGCTGTTTTGGGCAAGGCAGGAAGAATTCTTCTAAGTTCCAGGCAGATTTGGAGGTCCCACCCTTGCTGTGTACTTGTGGCGGACAGTGAATTTGCAAGGAAGCATGGGGATCTCGTTTTGAAAGTTGTGAAGGCTCACAAGAGGGCAACAAAATTCATAAATGAGAATTTCGCAGAGGCATCGGATATGGCGCACCTGTTTACTGGTCAGGAAAACGATGTGGTCAAACTTGCGATGAAGAACATAGAGTTCTCTTATACGCCAAGTGAGAGGGAAATAGAAAAGTATGTTGATTTTCTTGGTGAAACAGGTGTCTTAAGACTGGATAACAAAAAGCGCTTCCTGAAAGACCTGATTGATGCGAAGTTCCTTAAAGGAGCCCATTGATGCGAAAGTGGATATATAAACTCCTCTTGCTGTTCTTCTCATGTGGCAGGATTGTGGATTGGCTGGAATTCTACCAAGGGGAATGTTATCGCCAGTTGACGTTTTCCGGGCACTTTATGACTTATGTTGAGGGGGCTTGCCTTCTGACTACAGCCTTTTTGGGCATCTTTTTACAAGTCTTGAAATGGTGCTCATCGGGTTTCTTGCAGCCATTGCTCTTGACATTCTCCTTTGTGTGATGATGTGATTTTCTCCTGCGTTTGAATGAACATGTTCTGAAATAAAACTGTAATGAAACTTGAAGGAGTAAAGATAACAGTTGGCTGGTAGGCGTCATTAATTGCGAATGGGATTCTCTAAGGTTTATCGGGAAATAAACTGAGGAAAGGTTGGCTTGGGGAAATATGCAGGGCTTTCCTTTCAAACCGAAGAAAATTTTTTCTATCATGAAGAGTGGTTAATAACAACTGCTAAACATTAAGAGGTCATAGGAAAAGCAGAGTATTTTACAAGTTACGACAACGGAATTAAAATCATATCCTGATATTTGAAACGATAGTAGACTCTGGATGTTGTGTTTCATCTGTTTTTATCATTATTCAAAGGACGATATGCTTGTGAAAAAGGTAAGGGACTTAGCAATGGATTGTAACGCAGTAAAGTTTACTAGGCATGCCTTTGAGCGCATATTTGAGCGCGATATTTATCCTGATGCAATACTTCGGATTATCAGGGAAGGCGAGGTTATTGAATCCTACCCCGATGATCAGCCTTTCCCGAGCGTCTTGATTCTTGGATTTGAGGGGAAGATGTTCCTTCATGTGGTTGTTGCGATAGAAACCACAGCGGGATGTGTATCGTCGTGACAGTCTATCAACCAAATCTCGAAATCTGGAATGAGGATTTCAGAAAAAGGAGGTAAAAATGAAGTGCGCGATTTGCAAGATAGGAGAAACTCATCCTGGAACTGCGACTGTGACATTGCAGCGCGGAGAAACCACCGTAATTGTGAAGGACACACCAGCAGAAGTCTGTCAGAACTGCGGAGAGTATTACCTCGATGAGTCTGTGGCAAAAAAGCAATATGAGCAGGCAGATGAGGCTGCCAGACGTCATGCGGAATTGGAAATTCTACGCTATGCAGCCTGACGATAATGAGTGGACATTATGAATTTCTTTCGTGTTAGCTTTAAACATAGCCATGAGTGCTGGGAAACCGCATGGGAGATGACCATCGTGTTTTTCATAAAATTGGTTATCGATATAGACTGGCAAGGTGATTTTACGCATTAGCCAATGAGATGTGGCGCGTGATGCGTCACCATAATTTTTAGATTGGAGTTAAATATGAAAAAAATATTCTATCCGGAAAGCGTGGCAGTAGTAGGAGCAAGCCAGCATCCAAGGAATCTCGGGAAAAACATAGTGAAAAATCTCCTTAACTGGGGTTACTCTGGCAGGGTTTACCCTGTAAATCCTCGCGCAGAAGAGGTTTTTGGCTTGAAAGGTTACTCTTCGATTCTTGATATCGATGACGAAATTGATCTTGTGGTTGCCTTTGTCCCGGCGAAGGCGGTGCCTGCTGTAATGGATGATTGTGCAAAGAAGAATATTCACTGGATGGCAATTCCTTCAGGAGGATTTTCCGAGTATGGCGGTGAAGGGATTGAACTTGAAGGACTCTTAAAGATAAAGGCCCGCGAATACGGAATAAGGTTTGTTGGCCCCAACTGCCTTACCGTCATAAATACAGAGAATGGATTATGTCTACCATTTCTAACGCTTCAGAAACGCGAGCGGGGAAACATATCAATTATTACCCAGAGCGGTGGGGTAGGAATAAGCCTCATAATTTTCCTTGATAATGTTGGTTCTTCCTTTAACAAGTTCATATCAGTTGGAAACAAGGTGAATATGGACGAACTTGATTTCCTGGAATTCCTTGGGAGAGATCCGGGGACACGAGTGATTTGCATGTTTCTTGAAAGCGTAGTGAGAGGACGTAAGTTCTGTGAGGTTGCTTCAAAAATCAAAAAACCAATAATTGTTTATAAAGCGAACACAACGGAAATTGGGGCTCAAACTGCCAAAAGTCACACTGCATCACTTGCGAATGATGAAGCTGTTCTTGAAGGAGCGTTCAAGCAAAGTGGGGTTATAAGGGTTAATACAATAAGGCGTCTCATCGAGGTTGCACGTGCATTTGAACTTCCACAAATGCGTGGAAATAGAGTCGCTGTTATATCTCAGGCGGGTGGATATACTGTCTTGACGGCGGATGAGGCTTATAAGAAAGGTTTTGAATTCCCGCCTCTTTCAGATGATCTTATTTCTGATTTCAAGGAATTTGTAAGGGCTGACGTTATTAGGCTTGGAAATCCTTTGGACCTTGGGGATGTTCATTCAAGCGATGCAATACTTTATGCAATTGATCGTGTTATGGGGCAGGAATACATAGACGGTGCTGTGGCAGTTCTCTTGAGACGAGCTGATGCACGTTACGATGGAGCATATGCGAGACTTTCAAGGGAAATATATGGGGATCTTGCAGAGATTGCAAGGAAGCATAATAAGCCACTTGCTTTCGCACTTCTTACTCAATCCTATTACTTGAAGGATGTGCAGTCTCGCATAAATTATCCTGTTTTCGAAAGCCCTGAGGATGCAGTGGAAGCGCTTGCAACCTTGAGAGACTATTATACGAAGTCTTAACAGTGAGGAATCTTTTTGTTGCAGTTGCTGTCCTTAATAAAAATTAAGTTCTATTTCTTGGCAAAGTTTTATAAGTGGGCAGGAATTGAAAAACCTTGAAAACGTGCTTGCTTCGCTTTTTGAAGCGCTGTCTTCGGGATTTAGGATTGGGATTGGATTTTTCCAGGGGGACAAGCGAGAGGCTGAAATAAAAAAGAACCTCTCAGGGTTTCAACTTGAGATTTACCGAGATGGCAAAAGACTCATTGAAGATCTTGGAAGGGCTTGAATTCGCTTAAAGAGGCTTATCCGAAAACCAGGTCAAGAAGAATCGCCCTTCTTACATTAACATAGGCGAGGCTGTACTATGGGCAAACTGCATAATAGCTCCTGACGGAATAAGCAGAAACCTGATGTACAGGACCTTTGTTCACTTAGGGGAAGGACTCTCGTTTGGAGCCCTTTATTTCCCGCGTTGAGGAGTACATTGGAGCAATTGCACTTGCAAACCTTTCTGCGAGGGCTCTTTATCTTCAAGGAAGTATAAAGACCGGTGTTCCAACCTTCACTTTATAGAAAAGTTCTTCGGCTGCCCATGGAGCCATCCTGATGCAACCGTGAGAGGCTGCCATTCCGAGAGTTTTCTCATATGGAGTTGCGTGAATTCCAATTCCTCCCCCAAGATCCATCCAGTATCCTCCTAATGGGTTGTCTGGCCCGGGTGGAACAGGAATGCCTCTCTTATCCTTTGCCCATTCAGAAGTAGGAAGCCAGGTTGGATTCTTTTCCTTATAGGTAATGTGGAATTTTCCCGTGGGAGTTGGATACTCGGGCATTCCAATCCCAACAATGTATGAGCTAATCAAGTTTTCCCTGTCGTAAAGATAGAGAGTAAATTCGTGGAGTTTGATAATTATTATTTTCCCTATATCGCCTGTATAAATTGAAGGCTTGAGAATTTTCACGACCAGAGACACGCGCCTTTCTGGTTTTGCGAGGGCTTTCGCTATTTTCTGAACGCTTTTTTTGACTTGAACTTCAAGCCCTTCTCTTGATTCTTTTATGATGGGGCTTCCCGATGAAACATCAATTGATGCATTTGTCGGTGGATAATTGAATTCTTTGGCAAATTTTATGACCACATCTTCCAATTTTTTCTCGTTGAAACTAACCAGAGTTGGTATGTCAATTTTAAGCGGTTTCTTAAAGAATCTGCGGAACATCCTTTCAATGAAAAATCTTGACTGCCCGGTCCAGTATGCATATTCCACCATGGCATTTGGGTTTATATTCAGTTCAATTTTTTCTGGATTAAGGACTTCTTCCTTTTCTCCGTAATAGACAGTAAGAGGGCGTTTTAAGGGCTCGCCAATATTTTTTGAAACGGCTTGAACTGCTTGTTCTCGCGTCATGCCACCAACAGGATGACCACCTATGGTTATTCCCGGGAAAATTTTTCCTCTATTTAAAGTATCCTGGATGAAAAGAACTGTAAGAAAGGTAAAGAGGAGGATCACAAGAACTAAGGCAGCAGTTACAAACGTGAATGTGATCCTGTCTGCTCTCCTCATGTAAAGATAAATCCTTCGTGCGAATCTGCTCTCCAATATATTCTCCTTGTTAATGAAAACCTCAGCCTTCAAATATTCCTCCTACTGGATGTTCCACGTTTTTAATTGTAGACAGTCAAATCGTCATATTCGAATTTCCTTCAAAGGAGCCAGGTATATTATGCAGGATTCCTTCCTTCGATTTTCAATAATCATTGAGCCTCTATGTTTCTTTTTTTCTATCCTCAGTTTCCGATTCCTTTCACAATCAAATTTTGTTAACTCTTCTTTAGGTTACTGAACAAACTAATGGTGTAAATTCAGGTCATCCCGACTCGATGACTTTATACGCATATAACATTTCATTGCTGACGTTTTGAAATAGATTACTGCGTGTTGTCATGCGGCAAACGGAAAGTGTTGCTCCATTTAGGCCTGATCAATCTGCCAAACAAATTCAGATATAAACTTATCATTTCCTAAACAGTTTTTATTCTATGCGACATACAAACTATAAATCATATTCTGATATACTGATTTTTCGCTTTTATGTTACTCTATCGATGTATTTTCGAGATATTCGAGAGTCTTGAATCTATATCGGAAATAAATTTATCTTTGTCGGAAGGAGAAAGACATGGAAATGGGTCTTGTTGAATTGTATACAGGAGATGGTAAAGGTAAGACCACTGCTGCAATTGGGCTTGCTTTTCGCGCAGCAGGAAGGGGTTTTAAGGTTCTTATGGTTCAGTTTTTAAAGGGAAGAAAATATGGCGAGATTGAAAGCGCAAAACTTATGCAGGATCGTTTCAAAATCATACAGTCGGGCTTAGACACTTTCGTAAAAAGGGGAGAACCTTCGGATGAAGATATAAGGCTTGCTCGTGAAGGTCTTCAAATAGCGAGAAATGCTATTTTTTCTGGGGAATACGACATCGTAATTCTTGACGAAATAAATTGTGCTTGTGATCTTGGAGTTCTTGATGTTAAGGATGTCCTACCGCTTATCGATGGAAAGCCTGATACAGTAGAGCTTGTCCTGACCGGGAGAGGTGCACCGGCCGAATTTTATGATAGGGCGGATATAATTACGGAAATGAGAAATGTACGCCATTGCTATGATAAAGGAATAACAATGAGGGAGGGAATCGAGTATTAAGAGATAAAAGATGGAAGTTGAGAAATACAGAAAGGAAAAGGAGCGCTGGTTAAAGGAAACATATTCAAATTCCCCTGAAAGGGATTGCCCTTTCATGACCGTGTCAAGTGAGACAGTTGAGCCGCTGTATGGCCCGGGAGATATTGAGGTTGACTACGGAAGAGATCTTGGATTCCCCGGCGAGTTTCCATATACACGTGGAATCAGGGGGAATATGTATCGGGGGAGGCTCTGGACAATGCGGCAATTCTCGGGCTATGGAACTGCCAAGGAGACGAATCGTCGTTACCACTTCCTACTTGAAAGAGGACAGACCGGTCTTTCAGTTGCTTTTGATATGCCAACAATAATGGGCAGGGATTCAGACGATCCTCTTTCAAAGGGTGAAGTTGGAAAGTGCGGTGTTGCTATTGATTCAGTGCTCGATATGCAGGACCTTTTCCGTGGAATTCCGCTTGATAAGATAACAACCTCAATGACAATAAATGCTCCGGCAAGCATACTTCTTGCATTTTACCTTGTCACAGGTGAGAGGCAGGGCGTTTCATTTAGAGATATGGGCGGGACAATTCAAAACGATATTTTGAAAGAATATATAGCGCAAAAATCCTTCATTTTTCCACCAAGGCCTTCAATGCGTATTATCACAGATATAATGAGATTCTGCTCAGCGGAAGTCCCACGCTGGAATACCATAAGCATTAGCGGTTACCACATTCGCGAGGCAGGCTCGACCGCGGCTCAGGAACTTGCTTTCACACTTGCGGATGGAATGGCTTATGTTCAGGCAGGAATTGAAGCAGGGATGGACGTAGATGAATTTGCCCCAAGGCTATCTTTCTTTTTTAATTCGCACATTGATTTCTTTGAAGAAATTGCAAAGTACAGGGCGGCGAGAAGAATCTGGGCAAGGGTAATGAAGGAGAAATTTGGGGCAAAGAAGGAAGAATCGCTCTTATTGAGGTTTCACACTCAAACTGCAGGCTGTTCTCTTACCGCACAACAACCGGAAAACAATATCGTGAGGACCGCCTTCGAGGCTCTTGCAGCAGTTCTTGGGGGAACTCAATCTCTGCACACAAATTCGATGGATGAAGTTCTTGCACTACCAACGGAAAAGGCAGTCGAGATAGCACTCCGCACCCAGCAGATAATTGCTCATGAGGCCGGTGTTGCAAACACGATTGATCCTCTTGCAGGCTCCTATTATGTTGAGTATCTAACAAATAAACTTGAGCAGGAAGCCTACAGGTATTTTGAGGAGATTGAAAAGCAGGGAGGTGTCTTAGAGGCAATCGAGAACGGGTATTTCCAGAGGCAGATTTCGGATTCTGCTTACCGTTATCAGATGGAGATTGAAAAAGGAGAAAGAATAGTTGTTGGCGTGAATAGTTATGTTCACGAGGGAGAATCGCCCGAAATTGAAATACTTAAGATAGACGAATCGGTTGAGCGGGAGCAGGTTGAACGAGTTTGTAATGTCAGGCGGGAAAGGGATCCAAACAAAGTTGAAAGGGCCAAGCAGGAACTTGAGAGGTGCGCTAAAGGCACAGAAAATCTAATGCCGGCAATTTTGGAGTGTGCAAGGGCTCATGTCACAGAAGGAGAGATAATTCAAGTTCTTAAAGGAGTTTTTGGTGAATATAAGGAGGTCCCAATTTTTTAGAAAGGGTGAAAATAAAAGTTGACTGAGGGAGGAAAGCGTAAAAGAGTTTTAATAGCGAAGCCTGGACTTGATGGACATGACCGTGGAGCAAAAGTTGTAGCAAGAGCTCTAAGGGATGCAGGTATGGAAGTCATATATCTTGGTTTGCACCAGACACCTGAACAAATTGTTCAAGCTGCATGCGATGAGGATGTAGATGTAATAGGGCTCTCAATACTTTCAGGTGCACACATGACAATTTTTCCGAGGGTGCTTGAACTCCTGAGAGAGCGCGGAGCAGAAGACATAAAAGTTATCGGTGGTGGAATTATTCCGGAGGAAGACGCGGTTGCGCTCGAGAGGTCCGGGGTTGAGAAATTGTTTGGTCCTGGCACCCCTCTTTCAGAGATAGTCAAATTTGTCGAATCCCTCTGAGGGCTTTTATTTGATAAGGTAATTCAATTTTTTGATCGGTTGAAAGACAATAATGGATTTTTCAAGCTGGGATTCTTGTAATAAAATATCGTGGGTTTGTGGATTAGCCACAAATGAAGTTCGAAGTTCATGCAAGGTCATGTCAGTCAGGAGGGACGTAAATTTCTTCCTATAGGGCTATAAGCGATTGAAGAGTGGAGGTGTTTGAAATGGCGTACGATTATGAATTCCTGAAGGTCGAGGTGGAGGATAGGGTTGCAGTGGTCAGGATTGATCGTCCAAAAGTTAATGCACTTAATAACAAGGTTTTTTCAGAGATTGGATTATGTGCAAAAGAACTGCAAAACGATGAGAATGTTCGTGCTGTTGTCATCACTGGTGGAGAGAAGGTATTTGCTGCTGGTGCAGATATAAAGGAAATGGTTGAAGCAACTCCTGCTGAAGTTTCAAAGAATATTGCAATTGCTCAGGATTCTCTTAATAAGTTGGAGTCTGTTTTGAAACCAGTGATTGCTGCAATAAACGGTTACGCACTTGGCGGAGGATGTGAGCTTGCACTAACTGCAGATTGGAGATTCGCTGGCGAGACTGCAAAAATTGGAGTTCCGGAAATTCTTCTCGGGATTATACCCGGTGCTGGTGGAACTCAGAGGTTGCCAAGGCTTATAGGGCTGTCCAGAGCAAAGGAGATGATTTATTCTGGAAGGCATCTCGATGCAAAAACTGCCTTAGAGTTTGGCGTGATAGACAGAATTGTTGAGGGAGACGGTGCCGCAGTTATCGAGGAGGCAAAGAAGGTTGCCAGGAAGTACGCAAATGAATACCCACCTTTTGCTCTCGCAATGGCAAAAAGATCGGTAAATCAGGGTATGAATTGTTCAATTTATGATGGACTTGCAATTGAAGCACAGGGAATAGCACTATGTTTCTCTACCGAGGACCAGAAGATTGGGATGAGAACTTTCATAGAAAAAGGTCCTGGTCAAGCTAAGTTTACGGGAAAATAAGGACTTATGATGAATTGGGAAAGAGTAAATAAGTGTATTAGGTTGAATTGCTTGAAAGAGCATCATGAAAGGAGGAACGATGATTGATTTTGAATTGACTGACGAGCAGAAGGCAGCTGTTGAGATGGCGCACGACTTTGCCGCAAATGAGCTAAGGCCAATTGCGGCCGAATGGGATGAGAAGGGTGAGTTTCCTGCTGACGTGATTCTTAAAAAGGCAAGCGAGGCTGGCCTAACAACGGCAGGAATTCCTGAGGAGTATGGTGGGGGTGGGCTTGATCCCCTCACGAGCGCAATGGTGTTCGAGGAGTTGTTTTGGGGATGTGCGGGTCTTGCAACGAGTATTGGTGCAAATGGTCTTGCAACCGCACCTATTATTCTTGCGGGAACCGAAGAGCAAAAGAAGAAGTGGCTTCCGAGGCTTTGCGAAGGCGATGGAAAACTTGCCGCTTTTTGCTTGACGGAGCCAGAGGCAGGAAGTGATGTTGCGAGCATAAAGACGACAGCAAAGGATGAGGGCGATCATTGGGTAATAAACGGTCAGAAGTGCTTCATCACAAACGGCGGCATCGCAAGCGTCTATACTGTATTTGCAAATACTGATCCCGAGAAAGGCTACAGGGGGCTTGCTGGATTCATAGTTGGCGGAGACTATGAGGGTGTGAGTATGGGAAAGCATGAGAACAAGATGGGTATCAGAGCTTCTCATACTGCAGAGGTTTTTTTCGACAACGTTAAAGTTCCAAAGGAGGATCAATTAGGAGAAGTTGGGAAAGCTTTTTATATCGTAATGCAGACTCTGGATGCAACTCGCGCTGGAGTTGCTGCAGCAGCGGTTGGTGTTGCTCGTGCTGCGTTTGAGGAAGCGCTCGCTTACGCAAAGCAGAGAGTCCAGTTTGGTCAACCAATCATCATGAATCAGGGGATAAGTTTCATGCTTGCAGATATGTTAATGCAGATAGAGGCCGGTCGAAGGCTCTATTACTACGCAGGCTGGCTTGCCGCAAAAGCGCAGAAAGGGGATAAGGCTGCTATTGCAAAACTTTCTACTGCTTCCTCTATTGCCAAGGCATTCTGCGGTGATATGGCAATGAAGGTGACGACGGATGCAGTCCAGATCCTTGGCGGTTATGGATATATGAAAGACTACCCGGTTGAGAAATACATGAGAGACGCGAAAATCATGCAGATTTACGAGGGAACTAACCAGATACAGAGGGTAGTTATTGTAGCGAATATGATGGGAATGAAGGAATTGAGACAGTTTTAAGGCTTAAGAGTTTTTGTATAACGAATTGGCAGTGCAACCGAGCTTTCAAAAAGGGGAAGTCATCATGGCTCGGTTGCTTTGCTATGATATCTTAGGTAGGTTTGAATTATGGAAGTTGACTTGAGGAAAGCGAATGAACTCTTCCATGATGAGGAGAGTTCATGTTACGACTCGAAATGGGGAATTACTTACGATAAAGAGAATGCCTTGAGGGTAAAGCGCAAGTTCGAGAAGCTTCTCAGGGCTCCCTTCCCGCCAGTTGAGAAGTTGCTTGAGGTTGGATGTGGAACGGGATATTTAGGACTCAATCTTTGTCTCAATGATGGCCTTGTTGGTGAATTCCATGCTTGCGACATAAGTTCAGGAATGGTTGATGCATGTTGGAGAAATGCAAAGAAACTTGGAGTTAAGGTAAAGGTGAAAAGATCGGAACTTGAAAACTTGCGTTACAAGGATAACGAGTTCGACATGGTGATTGGTCATGCAATTCTACACCACATTCCCGATATAAGACGAGCGTTCGAGGAGATAAAAAGAGTGCTTAAGCCCGGCGGAATATGCATGCTTGCTGGTGAACCTACTCTTGCCGGGGATCTAATGGGTAGATTTGCAAGAAGGATGACCTATGAGTTTTTAAGGATTTATGCGAAAAGTGGCGGCTATTTTGGGGGGGTGAAGGCTGAGCTTCGTGCGAACGAGGGCGAATGTTCAGACGCAAAGGCATTTGAGAGTATAGTTGATATCCATGCGTTTAAACCGCATCAAGTTTGCCGCATAGCAAAATCCGTTGGGTTCGTTGATGTTCGCTTTGAGGGCGAAGAACTTCTATCTTCTTTCGTTGGATGGATAACCAGAACAATTGAAAACAGTTTGTCCGAGGAGAATCTAACCTTCCGTTGGCGTTTGTGGTCATATAATACTTATCAAAAGTTGGCAAGGATTGACGAAAGAGTTTATCCCTATCTTCCATCTTCAATTTTCTATAACATGCTTCTTTACTTGAAAAAGCCGGAGTAAAACTCGTGTGTTACGTAACGGGATGACTAAAGTTTTTTGTTCTGGAAGAGATTGTCATTTCTCTTAGGAGTGAAAATTTATGTAATTGAAAGCGTTCTATTAAGAGCTATTCTCAACAAATTCGCTTGTTCTAATTTTAAGGCAATGAATGGCGAAACCTATTTTGCCCTGTTTAGAGGATACGGGGAAAAATAGCGCGAATTCACTGATTAGAAAGAGGGATCTCCAGAAAGATGAAAAAGGTGAGAGGCGCTTATTTGTGGATTTCAAGGAATGCACGTTTCATCATTAAGAACCGGATGTACACGCCGCGGTACTGGCGTCAGCTTTACAGATTCGTAAGATTTAAGATTCTTCATCCAGGGATTAAAACTGAAGGCTTTGTTTTTCTGCCACGCAAATACGACATAAGCAAAGGGAAGAATGCTACCTTCATTATAGGTGCATGGGTTTGGATTGGTGAGGGTTGCGCCTTCAGGGCTCATGAGGGAATCCTGCGAATTGGAAGGAAGACAACTTTTGGTGGGAAGAATACAATTAACTGCTATCTCAAGGTGGATATTAAGGAGGAATGTTTGTTTGCGGATAATATCTACATAGTTGATTTTGACCACTGGTATACGAATCCCGAAATCAGCATAAGGTCTCAGGGTATAAGGAAAGAGCCAATTGTGATAGGACCTAATGTTTGGGTTGGCGAGAAGGCATCGATACTCAGAGGAGTTATTGTTGGTGAGGGGGCTGTGATCGGTTCATTAAGTCTTGTTCATCGAGATGTTCCACCATATGCTGTTGTTGGAGGTGTGCCGGCAAGGGTTCTCAGGTACAGACGTAGTCCAGTTGATGTTGCTTGGGATGAAGGGAGACTTGATGCCTGAATTGAGGCAGGACATAGTTACCGGTAACTGGGTTGTTCACGCAACTGAGCGAGCAATGAGACCAACTGATTTTGAAGTGAGAAGAGTAGCTCATAAGACAAATCCTCAAGACTGCCCGTTCTGCCCAGGAAATGAGGTCATGACTCCTCTGGAGTTATTTGCCGTGAGGCCAAAAGGGAGCGAGCCTAATACCCCTGGATGGGAGGTTCGAGTTGTTCCCAATAAATATCCTGCTTTTTCGGAAGTTGAAGTTCTAAGAGGTGCGAGGGATTTGTTTCAAAGAAGGCAGGCTGAAGGTTTGCACGAAGTGATAATTCATACTCCTGAGCATTCACTCACTCTTGCTACGATGCCCTGTGAGAAAGTTGAACTCGTGCTTCGCGTTTACAGATTGCGTTATCATGCTGCAAGTCTTGATCCTATCGTGAGGTACGTTCACATAATTGTGAATCATGGTTTTGAAGGAGGGGCATCACTTGAGCATTCACATTCTCAACTTTTCGGCGTTCCAATAATTCCTGCTCTTGTTCAGCAGGAGCTCGCTGGTGCCTCCTGGTACGAAAAGAGCAGAGGTGAATGTGTGTTTTGTGCCATCGCTTCAAAAGAATTAGAAGCAGGCGAAAGAGTCATCTTTCAAAGCGAGCACTTTGTGGTTATTGCTCCTTTTGCTTCAAGGTATCCCTTTGAGGTCTGGATAATACCGCTTTCTCATGGCGAATCCTATGTTACTGCAAGTGATGATGAGCTTTCTGACCTTGCACAGGTTCTTAAGGATGTCCTACGAAGGTTTTCAGATGGCTTTGGGGACCCACCTTATAATTATTACATTCATTCCGCTCCAGTGGATGGTTCTGAACATCCCTATTACCACTGGCACATAGAGCTTATGCCAAGGCTTTCAACTATTGGTTCCTTTGAGATAGGAACTCAAATGATGATAAATACAACTACCCCCGAGGTTGCTGCATCATTCCTTTCCAGTCTTTAGAA
>Ga0315298_1005238_pt1 | contig 18612 bp, 16 predicted proteins | sample WHS_1_MG_FD_203077 | JGI IMG/M metagenome (GOLD analysis project Ga0315298, IMG submission 203077) | Extremophilic microbial mat communities from Washburn Hot Springs, YNP, Wyoming, USA - WHS_1_MG | ecosystem: Environmental > Aquatic > Thermal springs > Hot (42-90C) | place: USA: Wyoming...
CCAACGCTCGCTTCTGCTCCTTCTTGTTCAATGTCACCATCTCCGGTTCCATACTCTTTATGGTACCCCATGGGTGACATTTTCACTGAACCGTTACGGGGTGACAGAATCATAGACCATTCACACGCTAAAACGCTAGGCTTGACAAACGCTTACCCGCCCGAATAGAATACCGCGTGACCATGAATGCCTTTCTGCCAAGCAGCATACCTGCTGCGGCATTCTTCACATTCGGGCAGCTAGCCGAACGCTTGGTTCGTTCAGGCTGCGCATGGTAGGGGTAGACAATGGCGCGATGCACTATCGATGGCCACCCCCGGTCGATTGTGCCGATCAAGGGTCGCCATCCGTCACGTTGGATTAGATTTGCCGGTGGTCGATATCAAACAGAGGACGAAGAGGAAATCGCGATCCTCTTGAAGACCCCCGGCGTCACGGTAGACTTAGACCCGGAAGAGCCTTTCGCGCTGAAACTCCAGCGCCTACAGCAACGAAGGCGAGCAAAGACGATCAAGCGTGCGCGAGCAGCCGGCAAAGTGGCCGGGACTAAGCTGCAAGGCAAAGCCCGTCAGATCGCCGCCGCCGCACAATACCTTCTCACTCAGCAAGAATCGATCACCTTCCTCGATATTCGCCTTCGGGTCAACGCCAGCCTGCCGCTGATTGCCAAGGTGCTGCGAGAGATGGGCCTTCACGAACGGGTCCTCGACCCAGAAGGAAGAGGCGGTAGGAGGGTAGTCTTCGAGAGAGTACCCCTGGAACCGTGATTGTCGGCGGCATTCAATAGCCATCGGCCGTCACTGTCGGCTTCCCTTCGCCTTGTGCAACTACTATCGATAGTGGAAACAGACGGCGCCAGTCCTCGGAGTTGCCCTCTCATGGAAGGATCAGCCGGTCCCTTGCTCTCAAGCTAGCTACTAGCCCGCGGACGGCTGAGGGCTGATGGATGACGGCTGACGAGTGGTTCGGCCAAGGGCTTCAAGATGACCTCCGCCCGGCATAAGAGCGATCACTGCCTTTGCCGTGTCGACTGCCGCTTCAGGTTTCCCAATCTTTTGGGTATTGCTGGACAAGCACTCGTGCCACGCTGGATTCTTGGCTAGCAGAGTGACTTTCTCGACCAGATCGCCGGGGGATTTGGCGCGCATGCCTACACCGTTGCGCTCTACGAAAGCCACGTTGCCTTCCTCTTGTCCCGGCAGCACGTCGGTAAGCACGATCGGCCGCTGCATCGCCAGCGCTTCAGCGATAGTCACAGAACCCGCCTTGGTGACCACCACGTCAGCAGCATTCATCAATTCCGGCATGTTGTGGACAAAGCCATAGACCTGACCGGGAAGGTTTGGCAGGCTCCACTTGAGCTTGCTCTTCAATCGCTCGTTGTGTCCGCAGACTACCATCACCTGCAGCTCTGTCTGTGCCTCGGCTAGAGCCTTCACATTGGCGAAGAGATTACCAGCACCCTCGCTACCACCAACGACTAGGACGGTAAAGTGGTTTTCTTCCAAACCTAGACTGCGGCGCGACTGCTCCTTCGAGGCATGCAGGCACCCAAACCTCTGATCGATAGGCAATCCGAAGACGCGCAGTTTAGCCGATGAGATGCCGCGTTCAGAGAGCGCCCGTGCGGCCTCGGCAGTAGGGACACTGTACAAATCGAGGTCGGTCACGATCCAGCCAGTGTGGATGCTAACCAGATCGGTGAGTACGGTCATGATCGGCACCGACCACCCTAGTCTTTGGATCGTAAGCGAGGCCAAGTGGTTGCAGAGCGGGTGGACAGAGACGACAACCCCCGGTTGCACGCTGGCGAATAGGTGGCTCATCTTGAACGCCATCATTCTGTCGCCGAGGCGCACGAGGGAACGAAAAATCGGCTTATGATCAGTGAGATGGTACACTACCCCCCACAGCCACGGGTAGTGGACGATCAAAGGCGAGTAGAGGTAGGTGAGCCGGTCGACAACATTTCGCCGCCCGATAGCAAATGGATCGGCGATCACCACGTCGACATCATTGCCGTTTAGGTGCTTCAGCGCACCTGCAAGCGCTTGCGCTACGCTGCGATGTCCTCCTCCGGTATTGGACATGAGGATCAGGACGGTACTCACGTTCGGCCCCTCCCGTGAATCTCGGTAAGGAGAAGCGACAACAGACCGGCTCCTCGCTGCATTGTGTCAACGACCTTCCGATCGATCACCTGACCATTATTGCACAAATGGCTTTGCCAAAACAAGATGCGCGTTCTGATTGTTTGTATCAGCTAATCTGCAGTATACTCCTTAAAGAGTCGTGAGGGGATTCGTGATGTCTCGCATTAAGATCGGCATCGACGGCAGGTACATTCAGGACCACTTCCCGGGGATTGGCCGTTACACCTACAACCTCGTGCGGGCTCTACGGGATATGGAGGGAGAGTTTGGGTACGTGCTCTTCATCGATGAGCGTACCAGCAACTCCAGGTATGACCTGGCCGCACTTCGGTGCAACAACGTTCAACTCCTTTCACTCTCAGCGAGCACGTTCTCCCTGGCCGAACAGGTGGTGTTGCCATTCGCCGTGAAGCAAGCTGGAATAGCGCTTTTCCATTCGCCGTACTATGTGAAACCGTATCTCCTGCCCTGTCCTTCCGTAGTGACAATTCACGACGCCAGTCCGGCTCGCTATCCTGCCTCTCTGCCTTCGGCCAAGGCACGGGCCGCCTTCTGGCTTACTGCCAACTTGGCAGTACGAACCTCCAAGAAGGTGCTGGCTCCTTCCCGTTTCGCCGAAGACGACTTGGTGAAGTTCTTCCAAGTCCCTCGCGCGAAGGTTGCAGTGACCTACTACGCCGCGGACGAGCGTTTTCAACCGGGCCTAGCCGGTACTCCTCAGGCTGAGGTCGTGCGTCGCCGTTACGGCCTGCCGTCCCGCTATGTGCTGTACCTTGGTACCAACAAGCCCTTGAAGAACCTCGTCCGTCTCGTCGATGCCTTTGGCGAAGTAACGCGCCGGTTTCATGACAACGCCGGCAGTCCGGCGCCAGGGAACATGCCTGTACTGGTGCTGGCTGGGCAAGAAGACCCCCGTTACCCAGAAGCTAGGCAGCGGGTCGCCCAGTTGAGTTTGGCGGAATGGGTGCGCTTCGTGGGAGACATAGCCGAGGAAGACCAGCCGTATGTATATGCGATGGCCGATCTCTTCGTTTTCCCTTCGCTAGCCGAAGGGTTTGGACTGCCACCCTTGGAGGCGATGGCCTGTGGCACTGCCGTGGTTTGTAGCAAAGCGGCGAGCCTCCCGGAAGTGGTTGGCGACGCCGCTCTGAGCTTCGACCCGCTGAACGTCGAGGACATAGGCCAGGCGATCTGGACGGCCTTGAGCGATGAGAACCTACGCCGGGTCCTTAGCGAGAAGGGCCAGTTTCGGGCCAGACAGTTCTCGTGGCAGCGCACCGCCGAACAGACGGCAAACGTCTATCGGCAGCTCTGGAAAGAGGTTCAGCACGGCGGAATCTAATGTGGACACACAGAGACACGGAGAACGACGATGTGAATGGCCTCATGCAAGTGCTTCATGTTTATAAGGACTACTCTCCGGTTGTCGGCGGAATCGAGAATCACATCAGGACGCTCTGCACCGGGCTGAGCCAAGAGCCAGGAGTCAAGGTCAACGTGCTGGTGACCAACCGCGGTCGCGAGACCACTCGGCACATCATGGACGGCGTACCCGTTACCAAGGTGGGGCGTTTCGCCACGGTCGCCTCGGCGCCTCTTAGTCTGGGGCTTTTCCGAGAGATCGGCCGCCAAGTCTATGATATCGTCCATCTCCATTTTCCTTACCCTGTCGGGGAGCTGGCCTACCTCTGGCGTGGCCGCGCGAAGAGGCTGGTGGTGAGTTACCACAGCGACATCGTGCGCCAAAAGATCTTGCTCCGTGTTTATGCCCCGTTTCTTTGGAGGCTGCTGGCCCAAGCGGACCGTCTCCTCGTCTCCAGCCCATTCTATGCGCAGACGTCACCATACCTTGGTCGCTTTCCAGACAAGTGCGTGGTGATTCCCTACGGCATCGACTTGGCCAAGTTCGCCGACACGCCAGCCGAAAGGGAGCGCGCCTTGGCTTTCAGGAACGAGCATGCCCCACACGGGGAGCCGATAGTCCTTTTCGTCGGCATGTTACGCTACTACAAGGGAGTGGAGTACTTGATCGAGGCGATGCGGGATCTACCGGCGAAGCTGCTAATTCTGGGCGAGGGACCAGTCGGCAGAGCGCTCGAGCTACAGACCACACGACTCGGGCTGGGGAACAAGGTGACCTTTCTCGGAGGTGTTCCAGACGAAGACCTTAGCGCTGTCTACCGGGCCAGCGATATCTTCGTTCTCCCTTCTACACATCGCAGCGAAGCCTTCGGCATTGTGCAACTCGAAGCGATGGCTAGCGCACTACCGGTCATCTCCACGGAACTCGGCACGGGCACCTCGTACGTGAATCAACACGAGCAGTCCGGCCTAGTGGTGCCGCCACGAGATCCCGCGGCCTTGGCGACGGCCGTCCGGACGTTGTTGTCCGACCCAGAGCGACGGAGACAGATGGGCGAGAAAGGCCGGCAACGTGTGGAGGACGAGTTCAGCGCACCGGTCATGGTTCGTCGGATCCTAGACCTGTATCGGGAGCTACTCGGGGAAAGCCCCGTGCACGACGAACGCTAAAAACCTATCCGATAACGCAGCTCAAGGACAAGCCCCTGCGCTACAGGCATTGGTTGGCAGATGGCCACTAAAAATGCCGCGTCTTAGTACAGAGTGGGCGCTTACGGCGATTACCGAATTGACAGGGCGCGGACCGAATAGGCGGTCATCAGGTACCGTTATAATCAGACAAGTACCATTGGCGCTTCTCGCGCCACTCTCGAAAGCAACCGTCACGGCGACGTCATCTGAGTGTAAACCACCAGCCGGTCGCTATAGTTGTGGGCAGCCCGGTCGAACACTCCCACACAAGTTATCAAGTTGAGGTTGCGCTGCTCGGCCGGCCCGAAGATCCGCATTATGGGAGCTTGGCCGTCCGGGTAGGTCTCTTTGGCGATGACCTCGAATTCCCGCTCGACATTGTCCGTGGAATAGACGTAAACCTTGTCGCCGACCTGTAGCTGCCTAAGTCTCCAAAAGACGGCTGGGCCGGTGGTCGAGTCAAGGTGTCCGGCGATGGCAGCGTTGCCCTTCTCGCCAGGTCTCGGGCCCAGCATGTACCAGGCCACCGTATCGTAGCCCTTAGGCAACCCCATGGAGCCATCAGCAGCAATGCCAACTGGCTCAATCACGGCGTCGACCCCAATGGCAGGGATGCGCAGTCTCAATGGCTCGCCGGCAGACACGAGTGAGAAGTTGCTCTGAACGGCGGTTGGCCTAGTGGTCGGCGTCAGCTTAGGTGGTACCCTAGTGAAAGTTGGCAGCGCCGTGGACGTCGACGCGGTGACCACAGCAACTGGGGTATGCTGGGGTGGCGCAGTCTCCGGCGTGGCTGTTTCGACGGGGGAAGCCAAAGGGCTAGGAATCGATGCCTTTTCTGGAGACGACTCAACCACCGGGGTTAATGCATCGGTAGCCCCATTTGCTGCCCGGCTTGGGCCGCATGCCCCCAGTGTCACTAGGGAGACTACGGCTGCTAGGAGAACAACGAGCCGATAGGCACCGACGAAGCATCGAAACCAGCACGACTCGCACGCGCCGGAGTGAAAGCGGGACATCGCAAACAACAGCACACCGCTACTCTTGCCCATTGATGGCATTCTAGCACAGTGGTGCTCACGCTTCCAGTGACTATTTGGCTATTCCGCTATACCTTACTGTCCCATCCCCCTGTCTCACACTTTCACCCCACTGTCGACAGGCGCAATCCTTCTCACCAAGAAGACGCGAGGCGGCCGCCTTGGTCGAGCAAGACGTAAGCGGAGTGGGAGTCAAAGGTTGGCCAGACCACTCCTGGGTCTGTCGCTAGAGCCACCGACGGCGGCGGAAATAGATAAACAAGAGGGCAGCCACACTGGCCATGAGGCCGAAAGCCCAGGGATAGCCAAGCGTCCATTCCAGCTCGGGCATGTTCTTAAAGTTCATGCCGTAGATCGCGGCGATGAGCGACATGCCCATGAGAATGATCGCTCCCGCCGTAAGGACCTTCATGATCTCATTCAGATTGTTCGAAGTCATGGAGAGATAGCCGTCGAGGACCCCGGCAAGCAAGTCGCGGTAGGTCTCGATCATGTCGGAGACGCGCAGGAGGTGGTCGTGCACGTCAACGAAGAAGACAATGTCCTCAGAACCGAGGACCGGTATATCGCGCCTGGTAAGAATGCTGAAAACGTCGCGCTCTGGAGCGACCACCTTGCGGAAGGAAAGCAGGTCTTTCCGCAAAGCGAAGACCGCGCCGAGAGACTGCTGATCGAAGGCGACGAAGACCCTCTCTTCCAGAGCGTCGATCACGTCCTCGATCCTATCCATGGCTGGAAAGTAGTTGTCAACGATACTGTCGCAAATCGTATAGAGAAGAAAGCCGGCACGGCCGGCCTTGACCATCTCCGGATAGGACTCCCAGCGATGGATCGCTTCCTCGAGCTCCCGCACGGGATTGCGGTGGGCAGTGACGAGATAGTTCTTGCCCATGAAGATATCGACCTCGTTGGCCTGGAATTCGCCGCCTGCCCCTTCCTTCGCTACCCCATAAGCCACGGAGTACATGACGAAGAAGTAGTATCCTTCGTACTCGTCCACTTTCGGCCGTTGGTGGCCGCGCCGCACGTCCTCGATTGCCAGTTGATGAAAGCCGAATTCGCTGGCGAGCATTTCCAATTCATGCTCGTCAGGGTTGTGGAGGTCGAGCCAAACCAGCGCAAAAGGATCGGCCAGGAGATCAGCGATCTCCTGGAGGTCGCTCACCGCCCTCAACTGACCATCGCCATAGGCTAGAGCAGTATACACAATAGCCTCGCACAGACGTCCAGCGTGCAGTCTTGCCGCCCAGTACGCGGTATCATACATTACGGCTTGGTCGTGCGCAAGGGACACTCCGAACGAAAAGATTGCGCCAACACTTGATTTCCCTATGACCGTATGATACTGTAAGAGCGTTTGATGAGATGTAGTGTTGGCAGGAAAGGCTGTTGAGAGTCCTTGTTACAGGGGGAGCTGGCTTCATCGGTTCCCATTTGGTAGACGCATTACTCTTCCATGGCCACGAAGTGGTCGTTCTCGATGATTTGTCCACAGGTAAGAAGGATAACCTCGCCCCCCTGACCGGCCACGAGCGTCTCCGCTTCGTCGAGGGCAGCATTCTCGATGAGCAAACAGTGGAAGAGGCGATGCGCGGCAGTGGCGTTGTTTACCACCTGGCAGCTGCAGTGGGTGTAGCTCACATTCTCCGAGACCCCTTGAAGAGCATCCTGACCAACGTGCGGGGGAGCGAGGTTGTCTTTGCCGAGGCCAGCCGGATTGGGTGCAAGATCGTGCTTGCTTCCACCTCAGAGGTCTATGGTAAGTCCCAGAAGATACCTTTCGCCGAGAACGACGACCGATTGCTTGGCCCGACCGGCGTGGTTCGCTGGTCATACAGCACGGCGAAGGCGCTGGACGAGCATCTAGCCCTAGCTTATGCTATGAGAGGGTTGCCAGTAGTGATCGTACGCTACTTCAACGCCTACGGTCCAAGGCTCGGTCCCAGGGGCTATGGGAGCGTGGTAGCCAAGTTCATCGGTCAAGCGCTGCGCGGCGAACCCTTATCGGTGCACGGAGACGGTCGGCAAACCCGCTGCTTCTGCTATGTGGCCGATTTGGTACGTGGTACCGTCCTGGCTGCGACCAGCCCGGAAGCAGAAGGAGAAGTCTTCAATATTGGCCGTGACGTAGAAACCTCGATTCTCACTCTGGCCGAAACGATCATCTCGCTCACTCATTCGTCCTCTCAGATCCGATTCGTGCCCTACGACGAGGCCTACGGTACAGGTTTCGAGGATATCCCGCGGCGGGTTCCCAACGTGGCCAAAGCGGAGCGCCTGCTGGGCTTTCGGGCAGAGACGGCGCTCGAAGTCGGTCTAAGCCACACGATAACCTGGATGGCAAAGGAATGCCGCAATGCAGACTAGGCTCGGCGTCTTCTGCGACAAGCTGATCGAGGCCGGGTGGCTGGCGGCCGCCGTCACGACGCCAGCGTTCTTTAATCCGTTCAGCAGCAGGGTGTTCGAGCCAGATAAGCTCACGGTCTTACGCTGCATTGTGCTGGTGATGGCCATCGCCTGGCTCGTGAAACTGATCGAGACGACTACGAGCGCGGAGAACATCTTTGCTGGTGCTCGTCAGGTGTTTCGCACGAACCCATTGACCATCCCGGTACTGGTTTTCGCTGGGCTCTACGTGTTGACCACTTTCACCTCAATTTCCCCGAGTGTGAGCTTCTGGGGCTCCTATCAACGGCTGCAGGGCACTCTGGTCAATCTTTCCTATATCACCCTGTTCTTTCTCATGGCCCATCACCTGCGCACGCGAAGCCAACTCGATCGCTTGATTACTACGGTCTTGGCGACAAGCTTGTTCGTCTCCCTCTATGGCATCGTACAACACCTGGGGTGCGATCCTTTACCTTGGGGGGGTGACGTCGCCATGCGCGTGACCAGCACTTTGGGCAACGCCATTTTCTGTGCCGCGTACTTGATCCTCGCGGTGCCGCTGACCGTGGTGCGCCTCATCGGCGCCCTGCAGGTCATCCGAGAGCACGTGCGAAAGGACCGACCTGCCGGACACGATAAGCCGCCAACTGGCTCCATGTTGCGTGCTGGCGCCTACCTCCTCTTGCTGATCATCCAACTGCTGGCCATCCTGTATACCAAGAGCCGGGGACCGTGGGTCGGCATCGGCATCGGTCTCATTGCATTCTATCTGCTGGCGACCATCCGCTGGCGAAAATGGTCATGGGCCATCGCTGGAGGCGGCATGATGCTGTTGCTCGTCGCGTTTACGTACTTGCTCAACCAGCCCGACTCGCCTCTGGCGCCGTTGCGTCACACCTCGCCCTACCTGGAACGACTCGGATCGATGATGGATACGCAGTCAGGCACAAACCGGGTACGTGCGCTGATCTGGGCAGGCGATGGGATCGGCACCGGGGCGATCGGATTGATTAACGCCGATCCCTGGCGCAAGGTCATTGGCTGGGGACCGGAGACGATGTACGTCGCTTACAACCCCTATTACCCACCTGACCTGGCACATCTCGAAGCGCGAAACGCTACGCCAGACCGGAGCCACAACGACTATTTGGATTTCCTGGTCACCATGGGTGTGCTCGGCCTAGCGGCCTACCTCGCCATTGTCGTCACCTTTTTCTATCAGGGCGCGCGGTTCCTGTGGCGCACAGAAGACCCTTATTGGCAACTCATGGCAATCGGCCTGCTTGCTGCCGTAGTGGCGCATCTGGTAGAGACGTTTTTTGGCATTGCCATCGCCGCGACGCGTACCCATTTCTGGCTATATCTGTCAGCGACAATGTACCTGGTTGCCGGACAGACGGAGAAGGTCCCGTTAGTGGCCTCGCCTCACGACAACTCCCCGAGGCGAGAGAAGAGCGCGGCGCGGCCAGACACCACCGCAAGAAACCCCGCGGGGCAGTTTCCCGCGGGGAAGAAGAAGGCTCCTCCAAGAGCCGGGCGCCGGCCGGCGCCCGGCTCTGCCAGAGGCGCGTCGAGCATCCGAGAACCAAGAAGATCGTGGCTTGCAGATCCCTACCCCCGATACGCGACAGCGTCGACCTACTTGCTCGCCAGCGCCTTGCTTCTTCTCCTCCTTGCAGTGACGCCGCTAGGTCGGTCACTTTCCTATGAGACTTTGCCGCTCTTAGCGACCTTCGCGTTTGCCTGGGGCGTGCTAGGTGTCGCGGTTTTTGCAAGGGCCGATCGGAAATACGCTCCGCTACTCCTTTACCTGACTGTCAGTGGTCTACTAGCAGCGCTTCTCCTGTTCACGCCAGCCGGCATCGGCTTGGCGAGCGTTCCTGGGCTGTTTGCCGTGGTCGGATCGATCTGGCTGCTGCTCGGAGTGGCCGCCGCGGCCTTTTTCTCTGGTCCCAAATACGTGCCTATCTTGGCCTACCTGGCTATGAGCATTGTCCTGCTGCCTACCCTGCTATTCACGCCAATGGGGCAATTCATGTCCGGCGAGTCTCCGGGCCGGTTCGTGATCGCCGGCTTCGTTTGGCTGCTGCTGGGTATGATAGCCTGCACTTTCTGTCTCGGCCGGACCGAAGCGCCAAGAGTGAGCTGGCGCAGCGCACGCGCCTGGGTGTATTTTCCGTTGGTCGTTGTCGCCGGTTACGTGGCGATCGCTGTCTTTCTCAGCGTGATCATTGCCGACATACATTTCAAGCGCGGGCAAACCCTCGACGCTGCGGGACGCTTTGACGCGAGCGTGCCAGCCTATCTAGACGCCATTCGCTGGCAAGGTGACCAGGACTTTTATTACTTATTCTTGGGGCGCTCCTACCTGGAGCTGGCCAAGATAGCGCCAGAAGGGAATGTGGCGAGCACCATCCGCACGGTGGATGACCTCTTCCACACCGTCGATCCGCAGCAAAATGGGGAGAGCAAGACCGTGAGTCGAAAGCTGACTAGGAATGACGATCTCCAAGCCAGCTTGGTCGCTCTGTTGAGGGCACGAGAACTGAACCCCCTTAATACCGATAACTCGGCCAACCTCGGACGGCTGTACCGGTTTTGGGCGGGAATGACCGCTGACGTTCAGGAGAAGAATGAATTGCTCGACACAGCAGAGCGCTACTTTCAGCAGGCGGTAGACCTCAGCCCGCACGCAGCGCATCTCTACGACGAATTGGGCTCTGTCTATCAAGCCCAGCAGAACTACGACGCAGCGGTCGAAGAGTACGAGAAGGCGCTTCAACTGGACGCCCTGTATGCTCCTCCTTATGAGCATATTGGTGAGGTCTATATTGTACAAGGTCAGATGGATCGCTCGGAAGAGGCGCTGAAGAAGGCTATCGAAGTAGATCCCAAGCTCGTAGGCGCACACAGTTCCCTAGCCTATGTCTACCACCAGCAGGGCAGACTGAGGGAGGCAATCAACGAGAACCTCAAGGTAATCGACCTGGCACCCGACGACCTGGTGAGCCACCAGAACCTAGCGGTGATCTATGATCAAGTTGGCGAGATCGACAAGGCGATCAGCGAGCTTCAGACTGCCTTGAAGCTTGCTCCCACTGACCAGCAGCCGAAGCTCAGGTCCTTTCTCGAAGAGCTTCAACAGAAGAAGGGGAAATAGCCGGGCATGGGCAACGACATGTTGATCTTTGCTTCCGCGCTCGCTTTGGCCATCGGAGTTACCCCGCTAGTGCGCAGTATGGCGCTGCGTGCCGGAATCGTCGATAGGCCTGCGGCGCGCAAAGTGCATCTAACCCCTAAGCCGCTCCTCGGGGGTGTGGCGATGTACCTCGCCTTCGTCGTTGCGCTGCTCGTGTTCAGCGACCGGTTCAATCTGCCACAGCTCTTCGGTGTCCTCGTCGGAGCCACCCTTGTCGCCCTTTCTGGCTACTGGGACGACTGGCGCGGGCTACGCCCGCTTTTCAAGCTAGTAGTGCAGGTGTCTGCTGCGCTCATTCTTTATCTCTCTGGCGTACAGGTTCTTCTCTTCCGCGCTGAGCCAGTCAATCTTTTTCTGACTCTCGTCTGGGTGGTCGGGATCACCAATTCATTCAACCTCCTCGACAACATGGACGGGCTTTCGGGCGGGGTCGCTGCCGTAGCAGCAGCGTTCTTTCTGCTCTTAGCGGCGATGAACAAACAGATCCTAGTGGCTAGTCTCTCTGCTGCCGTTCTGGGTGCCTGTCTTGGCTTCCTGCGCTACAATTTTAACCCGTTCAGCCCGGCTTCTGTCTTCATGGGCGATGTCGGCGCCCAGTTCCTTGGCTTCGTTCTTGCCGCCTTGGGGATCAAGCTGAGGTTCTTCGGCAACACCAACATGGTGACCTGGATGATTCCAGTGGTGATGCTGGGGCTGCCCGTCTTCGACACGTCGCTGGTCGTGGTTTCTCGGCTGCGCCGGGGATTGAACCCGTTGACTACACCTGGCAAGGATCACCTATCGCATCGCCTGGTTGCCATGGGCATGACGCAGCGTGAAGCGGTACTTGTCCTCTACCTAGTCAGCGGCGCGCTGGGCATGGTCGCCGTATACTTGACACAGGCATCCCTGCTTGAGGCCTATTTGCTCGGCGTGGTGCTGTTGCTGGTGTACGTAGTGGCTCTGGCGCGCCTTGTTATGTTAGACCGTAAGCTGGGAATCACTACGCCCAGAGAGGTCGCTGGCGAGCCGACGGCAAAGGGGGGTTAAAAGCTTGTTGTCATTAGAACAAAGCATCAAGCGCGGTCAGGCTCATGTAGCGGTGATCGGTCTGGGCTACGTCGGGCTTCCGCTGGCCGTGGAATTCGCCCGGGTAGGCTTCCCAACTGTTGGCGTGGATACGGATGCCCGGCGCGTGGCGGCGATCAATCGAGGCGAGAGCTACATCCCCGATGTCCCCAACCCTCAGCTTGGGGAGGTCATCGCTAGTGGGAAGCTCAAGGCTACCGTGGATTATGACGTGCTCAGTGCGGTAGACGTTGTGTTCATCTGTGTGCCTACTCCATTTACGGCCACCAAGGCACCCGACATCTCCTCTGTGGTAACAGCCGCCGAGGGGATCGCCCAACGGCTGCGACCGGGGCAATTGATCGTTCTGCAAAGTACGACCCACCCTGGCACGACAGAGGAAGATGTCTTGCCGATTCTGGAGCGCTCCGGCCTGCGTGGTGGGCATGACTTCCATCTCGCGTTCTCGCCCGAACGGACCAATCCGGGTGACCGCCAATTCACGGTGGCAAATACACCGAAGGTTGTTGGCGGCCTTACGTCCCGTTGCACGGAACTGGCGCGCTCCTTGCTCACCACCATTACCCCCGAGGTGCATGCTCTTAGCTCGCCTAGGGCCGCCGAGATGACTAAGCTCCTGGAAAACATTTTCCGGAGCGTGAACATCGCGCTTGTGAACGAACTGGCGAAGCTCGCCGAAAGGATGGGGATCGACATTTGGGAAGTGATCGAAGCCGCTTCCACCAAACCCTTCGGCTTCATGCCTTTCTATCCCGGTGCCGGCGTGGGAGGCCACTGTATTCCTGTCGACCCTTACTACTTGTCCTGGAAAGCGCGCGAGTACGATTTCTACACCAAATTCATAGAGTTCGCTGCCGAGGTGAACCAGAGTATGCCCTATCATCTGGTGGGCAAGGTAGTCGAGGCGCTCAACCTTCACGGGAAGCCGCTACGGGGGTCGCGACTGCTAATCCTCGGCGTGGCTTTCAAGAGGGATATCGATGATCCGCGCAACTCGCCGGCCGAGCGGGTGATTGAACTCCTCCTAGATGGCGGGGCCTCAGTGCTCTACAATGACCCTTATGTCCCGCGGCTTTCAGTGGGGCACGACGTCTTTTACCGAGAGAACCCATTGCTCGAGTCGCAGCCCTTGACCGACGAGTTGATCGCCAGCGTCGATTGCGTGGTGATCGTCACGGGCCACACGGCGTATGACTATCAAAGGATCGTGGCCACGGCCAAGGCGGTGGTCGATTCTTGCAACGCTACCAAGAATGTGGCCGAGCGCAGCGACAAAGTAATCCGAGTCGGCGCGCCCAGAAGAACGGAGGCATAGGAAAACGATGGCACGTGTAGCAATCTTAACCACTCAACCCAAGACAGTGCTAGAGGACTATCAGCATCTGGCCGAGCTTGCCGGGATCCGGGAGGCATTGGACCCCGGCGCGACCACGATACTTAAGGACAACATCTCATGGCACTTTCCATTTCCTTCGGCCAACACCACGCCCTGGCAACTGGAGGGCACGATTTTGGCACTGCGCGCCGCCGGCTTCAGGGACCTGGCCTGCGTCCAGAACCGTACGGTGGTCACCAACGCCTTCAAAGGCACCGATCTGAACGGCTACTGGCCTATCTGCAAGGCGTACGACATTCCGGTGCTCTTCAATTTCCGGCACGACGATATGAAATGGGTTGAGTACAAGCCCAAGGGCAAGATGCTCGTCCTCGATAGGATCTTCGAAGGCCATATCCGGATCCCCGACTACTTCCCAGGGAAGAACATCGTTCATCTGCCCACGGCCAAGTGCCACATTTACACGACGACGACCGGCGCGATGAAGAACGCCTTCGGTGGTCTGCTCAGCGAGAAGCGCCATTGGACGCACACCTGGATACACGAGACTTTGGTGGATCTTCTCACGATCCAGAAAGAGATTCACACCGGTTTGTTTGCCGTCATGGATGGCACTATGGCCGGAAATGGCGCGGGACCGCGCATCATGGAACCGCAAACAAAGAACGTGATCCTCGCCAGCGCGGATCAGGTGGCGATCGATGCGGTGGCGTCGAGACTAATGGGCTTTGATCCACTGTCCATCCCTTACATCCGCATCGCTCACGAGGCCGGCCTCGGCGTCGGGGACCCGCGTGAGATCGAGATCGCTGGTGACCATGATGCGGCGGAGCAGAACTGGCATTTTCGGGTCGGAAAGACCTTTCACAGCTTCATGGCCTGGCTTTCCTGGTATGGCCCCACCCGGCATCTGCAAAAGTGGATCTTTCATACCCCCTTGGCGGCCCTGACCTTTCCGGTCTCCGAAATCTACCACGACTACTACCGTTGGCCGCTGCGCGAACGTCGCATCTACGAGCAGTGGCGACGCGAATCGCCCTGGGGTCAACTCTTCAGCCAGTATACCGAGCGTGGGCATCTGGCCAGAGGCGAGACGGCGTGGTAGTACACGGCGTTGCCTCGGCAAGCCATTAGCTATCAGTCGCCAGCCATCCGATCTGTCATTCCGCGGCCCGTGCCCCCGTCATTTCGGCGAAAGCCAGGATTTCCCTTGCCTCACTGGGCCAACGTTGCAGATGGAAACCGGTTCGTGCTACTTTCAGAGGAACGACGACTGATTGCTGGTTACTAGACCATCCTTCCCTAGTTGACCCACCAGCACGAGCGTTTCGGAAATTGATTCAGCGCCCGCTTGCCCGAGCGGTGGGATACATTCGTCGATTAGACGCGGACCGTAGAACCGCTAGCGGCTGCAGTCCCAGCCGTGGCAGCCTACAACATTTCACAACAGGTCAAGGAGGCGTAAGGGCTCATGGTAGTGTCAAGGTTATTGTGTAAGACCAGGAACAGGCTCGTTCCGCCATTTGGTGTTGAGATAGCTAACGACGCTATAGATGATCCTTGAGCAGCTCGCTTTGTTGTTGAAGCAACTCATTGGTTTGGTCCGCCGGCGGATCTCCCGGAAGGACCGCTCGATGGCATTGGTGGTCCTCAGGCTGCACCACAGCTCCCGCGGCTGGCTTAGGAAGGTCACCAGTTCCTCCTGTCTTGCTCCAGGCACTTCACCGCCCCTGGCGCCGCCTCCTGCCACTTCTCGGCCCACTCCCAGCAACGTTTCCTCGCCTCTCGCTCGGTCTGCGCCAGATAGATCTTCTTCGCTCCCTGCAGGCACTCCCTCTGCACCCTCTTCGGCAGCTTCGCCGCCACATTCCTCAGCTTGTGGACCCAGCACCGCTGCCTCGGTACGTACGGGTAGATCATCTCCAGCGCCTTGTGTAAGCCCGGGCAGCCATCGGTGATCACCATCGCCAGCTTCCGCCCCTTCAACCCCTCTGATGCAAGTGGTTCAAGAAGCTCTGCCACTGCCCCCCGCTCTCTGCCGTCGCCAACTGGAAGGCGACGATCTCTTTGCAACCCTCCTCGGTGATCCCGTAGGCAACCGGTCCGCTATTGACTGAGCATTGGCCGGCCGATATACTAGGCAATCAAGCAAGGCTGTGCCAACCCGCGATGAGCAGTGACGGGGGGAACAAGTGAATACAAACGATTCTTGGTCCGGCGTGCCCCTGCTCTCCAATTTGACCAAGGACGAGCTGAATGATCTCCAACCTTTCCTGACGAAACGCCTCTTCCGCGAAGGAGACATCATTTTTCATCAGGACGACCCCGGTGATCGCCTCTTTCTCATTCGAGACGGAAGAGTGAAGATCAGTCTCCTTGCAGAAGACGGCCGTGAAAACGTCATCGCCATCATGGCTAAGGGGGACTGCTTTGGCGAACTGGCGGCGCTGGACGGTCTTCCGCGCTCGGCTACTGCTACGGCCATGGAGCGCACCGAGACGCTTTTCCTGCGCCGCGGTGACCTACTGCAATTCCTCGAGCGACACCCGGGCGCGGCAATTAAGGTGATCGATCTCCTGAGCCGCCGTCTGCGCCAGACAGACGAACAGATTGCCGACCTCGCCTTCCTTGATGTACACGGCAGAGTAGCCCGCAAGCTGTTGGAACTGGCCAGCGCACACGGCGTCGACAAGGGCCAAGGCACAGAGATCGGCTTCTTTCTTTCCCAGCAGGAACTAGCGAATCTTGTAGGCGCATCCCGGGAAAGCGTCAACAAAGTGATCAACTATTTCAAGGATAAGGGCTATCTAGCAATCAACCGAGGGCGCATTGTCCTCATGAACCGCCGGGCGCTGGAGCAGAGAGCGAGTTACTGACAGGGTGCGCGGCTTCGGCGGCGTGATACGTGATTCGTGATACGTGGCTGCGTCGTTCCTGAAGATAGGCGGCGTCCATGCCGGCGGTCGCAGCAGGAGGCGCCCGTGGCAAAACCATTGTCTTTACGAAGACTGACCAATGACAAACAGAGGGGAATTGGACCTCATGTCGCTATTAGTATCTGTGGCATTGACTGCGCTGTTAGCGCAGGAATTGGTGCCCACTGGCGCGGTTCCACTCTTCTCAGCTAGCGCTGCCAGATGTCGATTCGTTCTGGGCCTCAAGACCGTTCACGACCAGATTCCTGACACGGTGGGCGATTGCACGGTAAGCGAACGCTACAATAACCAACACCCGCTTCTTGCCGATCCCGCGGCTCGTGTCTTCCTGCTGTGTGACGGATCGCCCCCGATAGACGGGGGTAATTCCCCCGGTGTACAACGATGGCAGCCGGCCCCCCGCTAAAGGCGACCAGCGCAATGACATCGGTGCCTATGGAGGGCCGAACAATGGCAACTGGCCCCGCTAGTGGCATCCGAGAAACAGGGCTGTGACCATACAATCGGCCGCCTGAAAGCCCGGAATCTCCTCTTTGAAGGGACGCATGAGGGACGGGTCATGCAATTGTACGGCGCGCATCCGGACACGATCAGGTCTCCCTTACCCCGAGCTCACCGACCACCGCTCTCAGCCGCTCCACCGAGATGGCGCCTTGCCTGAGCACCTTCGGCACGGACGTGGTGAGGTCGACTACCGTGGAAGGAATGCCGCCAGGGCATTCCCCAGCGTCGAGGAGGAGATCGATCCGCCCGTTCAATTCCTCCCAGACTTCGTCGGCTGTGGTAGCGCTGGTGCGCCCGGAGATGTTGGCGCTGGTGGTCGCGAGTGGTATGCCGACAGCGCGGATCAGCGACAGGGCGACGTCGTGTGCCGGAACGCGGACGGCCACGCTATCTTCGGCGCTGACCGCAGGCGACACCGTTTCTCGCTTTGGCAGCACGATCGTCAGCCCGCCGGGCCAGAATGCTTCGGCCAGGCGCCAGGCGGTTTCGGGGACCTCCCGGGCTACTGTTGGCATCTCGGCCGCCGAGGCGAGGAGTAAAGGAATGGCCTTCTCGATCGGTCTCTCCTTTACCAGATAGAGTCGCCCTACGGCCGCATCGTCATCGCTTCGGACGCCAATGCCGTATACCGTATCCGTTGGAAAGGCTACTACGCCCCCGTCCAGGAGCACGCCGGCCGCGATGCGGACTGACCGTTCGCTTGCTTTCAGACGTCTCGTTCGCTTCTTCACTATCGTCGCCCTTGACGGAAGTATAGCACAGATGGTAATCTTCAGGCGAGTTACACGAGCCGTCAGCGCTTGAGGCCTGATATGTCTTCCGTAATGCGTGCTGCCCATTTCGTTTTGCATAAGGAACGACCCCGCGACGCAGTACGTGACTGAGCATGCTGATGGCTAACAAGTGGTGGCTGATTGCTGGACGGAGACTGCCATGCTGAAAGTTCTCGTGGTGGGAAGCGGCGCGCGCGAGCACGCCATTGTCTGGAAACTGCTGCAGAGCCCCAAGGTTGGTGAGGTCTTGGTGGCACCCGGAAATGCCGGGACAGGCCTAATCGCCAGGAACGTGGACATACTGGCTAAGGATATAGAGGGTATCGTGAACGTATCTTTGCAGGAGGCGGTGGGTCTGGTGATCGTCGGACCAGAGGATCCACTGGCTACGGGCCTCGTGGATGCGTTGGAGACTGTCGGCATTCCTGCATTTGGTCCGTCCAAGGCCGCAGCAGCAATTGAAGCCAGCAAGGGTTTTTCCAAGTCGCTGATGCTCAAGTATGGCATTCCGTGCGCGAAGGGTGCCGTCTTCTCTTCCTTGCCAGAGGCAGAGGCTTACCTTGCCCAACAACAGCCGCCGGTCGTGGTCAAGGCCGATGGGCTTGCTGCTGGCAAAGGGGTAGTCGTCGCCCAATCCCTGGATGAGGCCAGAGAGGCGCTGCATC
>Ga0315298_1005239_pt1 | contig 18607 bp, 18 predicted proteins | sample WHS_1_MG_FD_203077 | JGI IMG/M metagenome (GOLD analysis project Ga0315298, IMG submission 203077) | Extremophilic microbial mat communities from Washburn Hot Springs, YNP, Wyoming, USA - WHS_1_MG | ecosystem: Environmental > Aquatic > Thermal springs > Hot (42-90C) | place: USA: Wyoming...
CGGCGCGGAAGGCGAGCTGGGTGGCCAGCGCGTCGTTCAGGGTGAGGCGGGCGAGGGCCGCGTGCAGGGCGGCGGCGGCATCGCCGGCGAGGGCGAAGACGGCGCCGGCGCGCGGCCGCGTGGCGGGGGCGGCGCGTAGGCGGCTGGCCTCGGCGTGCAGGATCATGCCGAGATTGAGCGGCATGACCTCGTTCAGCCGGGCGAGGGGCAGGCTCATCCAGTCCGCCGGGATCGCCTCCAGCGCGTCGGGCTCGAAGCCGTAGCGGGCGCGGATGGCGGGCCAGAGGTGGGAGCGGGCGGCGGCGGCGGCCGGCCAGTCGAGATCGACCGCCGCCTCGAACAGGGCGCGGGCGGCGAAGCCGAGGCCGGGATCGGAGACCGGATCGAGGGCGCGGGCGCGATCGGCCAGCCAGGCGCGGAAGCGCGGGCGCTGGGCGGCATCGTCCTCGGCCAGCGCGCCGCGGGTGGCGCCGGCATAGGCGACCAGGGTGAAGCCCTCGCGGCCGACGCGGACATTGGCGAAGCCGGCGGATTCGAGCAGGCGGCGCAGGCTCGCCTCGGTCTGGAAGACCATGTGGATGCCGGGGGCGAGGAGCTGGGCGAGGTCGGTTTCCGGGGTGGCGCGGTCGATCGCCGCGCCGTCCGGCGTGGTGAGCAGGAGGATGCCGTCCGGCGCCAGGCGGGCGCGCAGCTCGGCGAGCAGGGCGGCGGGGCGCTGGACGTGCTCGATCACCTCGGTCGCGGCGATGACGTCCCACGGCGCGGCATCGGGCAGGGCGTCGGGGAAATAGCCGTCGACGATGTCGAGGCCGAGATCGGCGGCGCCGACGCGGGCCATCGGCGAGGGGTCGATGCCGAGGCAGGTCCAGCCCATCGCGTGGCGGGCGAAATCGAGGCCGAACCCGTAGCCGCAGCCGATTTCGAGGCAGCGCGTGCCGGGCTTGCGGGCGATGCGGCCGAGCAGGCGGGTGATGGCGACGAGGCCGGCGCCGTGCTGGATGTGGAACTGGTGCCAGCCCCAGTCCATCACGTCGGGGTCGCCATAGTTGGGGACGCGCAGCGGCGGGTAGAAGCGGGCGGTGCAGGCGGGGCAGGCGAGCACCGGCTTGCGGTCGCCGCGGGGCAGCTTGGGCGCGGTCCAGGCGACGTCGAGCAGGCGGGGCTTGGGGCCCTCGGCGCCGCAGTTCGGGCAGACGAGATCCTGCGGCGCCGCCGGCGCGTCCGGCCAGTGGACGCGGATCGCCGGGGCGGTGGCGGGCTGGGGGGGGCTGGTCGTCATCTCCGGCAGATGGGCGCGCGCCGGTTACGCGAACAGGGCCGGGACGCGGGCGCGGAGGGCGGCGTCCAGCTCCGCGCGGCGGGCCCAGAGGGCGCGGTACCAGTCGGTCCGGGCGCGGACCTGGTAGGCGAGCATCCGGTTCGCGGCGACCTCGGCGCGGGCGGAATCGGCGAGGCGGCGGGCGGCCTCGGGATAGGCGAGCAGGCGGAGGAGCTGCATGCGCAGATGGTCGGGCGAGGTGAAGATCAGGCCGGTCTCGCCGTCGCGCAGCGAGTCGCCATAGACCACCGGGCTCGCCAGGGGAACGACGCGGGCGGCGCCGGCCTCGATGTATTTCAGGTCGGACTTGGCGCGGTTGAAGGGCGTGTCGGCCAGCGGCATGAAGCTGATCTCGCAGCCGGCGAGGCGGCTGCGATAGGTCGCGTAGTCGGAGATCGGCACGAATTCCTTGTTCGGCGTCTCCAGCGCGTCGAAGAAGGCGCGGTCGTGCATGACGAGCAGGTGCAGGCGCGGGCCGACGGCGCGCAGCACCTCGTTGAGCACGGGCATGAAGGGCGCCCAGTCCTCCTCGCGGTTGAGGGCGCCGAAGAACAGGGTCAGGCGGTCGGGGTTGGCGAAGTTGGCCGGCGGGTCGAGCGCGCGGATCGCGTTGGGGAAGACCGCGACCTCGGGATTCCAGGCGGCGAGGGTGGCGGCGAGCGGCTCGGTGCTGGTCTGGATCGCGTGGACGCCGGTGAAGGAGAGCAGCTCGGCGACATCGATGCCGCGGGCGGCGAGGAAATCGGGGTGGTCGTCGAACTCGGTGACGACGAGGAAGCCGCGATCGATCAGCGCGCGCAGGCGGGCGCGGCCGGAGTCGCCGACCAGCAGCGGGCGGTGCAGCACGGCGATGTGCGGCGCGCCCTCGATCATTGGGGCGATCTCGGCTTCCTGGCGGACGACGCTGAAGACGGTGGGGTCGCTCGCCAGCGCCGCCGCCGGCTCGATGACGCGGACATCGGAGACGCCGCCCTGCGGCGGCAGCATGGTGGAGGCGACGACCAGGCGCTCGCGCGGGGCGAGGCTGGCGCGCCAGACGAACTGCACGGGGGTGGCGCGGCCGAGATATTCCGCCGGATCGACGCCGATCGCGGCGAGGCCGGGGCGCATCGCCTCGACGAAGCGGGCGGCGGCGGCGGCATCGCTCGGGCGGGAGCGGACGTCGCACGGGGTGAGGCCGGCGCGTTCGAGCAGGGCGCGCATGGTGCGCGGGGTGAAGAAGCGCAGATGCGTGCGGTCGAGCAGGCCGCGCTCGTCATAGTCGAACCGGCCGGCGAACAGCCGGTAGGCGATGCTCCAGTGCTCGACATTGGGGAAGCAGACGACCACCGCGCCGCCGGGGTTGAGGTGGCGGACATGGCGGGCGAGCACGGCCCAGGGATCGGCCAGGTGTTCCAGCACGTCGCCATAGACCAGGACGTCGACGCCGCCGGAGAGGTCGAAGGGCAGGTCCTCGGCCTGGATGTCGCAGCGGGCGACCTCGGTGAGGCGGGTGCGGGCGATGGCGAGCGCCGCCTCGTCGGTATCGATGCCGAGCACGCGGGCGGCGGGGTTGAGGCGGAGATAGGCGGCGCCGAGCGCGCCGCCGCTGCAGCCGATGTCGATCACCGTCCGCGCGTCCAGCGGAATGGCGGCGAGCAACTCGGGGTTGGCGAAGTCGGGGTAGGCGCCGGCCATGGCGAGTTCGGGCGGCGCGTCGCCGGCCGTGGCGCCGGCGGTCAATTCATCCATCGGAAAACTCCCTGTCCTGCTCAAAATCCTGCTCAAATTCAGGGTTCGCGGCCAATTGCGAAACGCTGCCGCGACCCACGCCATGATACACGAAACCGGCGGCGCGAATCGCCGCCGGGTCGAAAATGTTGCGCAGGTCGACGATCAGCCGGCCCTGCATCCGCGCCGCGAGCCAGGCCGGGGCCAGGGCGCGGAACTCGTTCCATTCGGTGACGGCGACCAGCACCGCCGCCCCCTCGATCGCCGCCTCGGCGGTTTCGGCATAGCGCACCGCGGCGGGCAGCAGGGGCTTCGCCGCCGCCATCGCCGCCGGATCATAGGCGATGATGTCGGCGCCGTCATCCGCGAGCGCCTCGATCAGCGGGATCGCCGCGGAATCGCGCATGTCGTCGGTCTCGGGCTTGAAGGCGAGGCCGAGCACGGCGACGCGCATGCCGCGCACCGAGCCGCCGGCGGCATCGAGCACGCGGCGGCCGAGCCCGGCCTTGCGCGCGTCGTTGACCGCGACCACCGCCTCGGTCAGGCGGGAGGGGGCGCGGGCGTCCTGGGCGATGCGGGCGAGGGCGAGCGTGTCCTTGGGGAAGCAGGAGCCGCCGAAGCCGGGGCCGGGATGGAGGAACTTGGCGCCGATCCGCCGGTCGAGCCCCATGCCGCGGGCGACGCCGTGCACGTCCGCCCCCACCGCCTCGCAGAGATCGGCCATCTCGTTGATGAAGGTGACCTTCATCGCGAGGAAGGCGTTGGCGGCGTATTTGATGAGTTCGGCGGTTTCGAGCCCGGTGATCAGGATCGGCGTCTCGATCAGGTTGAGCGGGCGGTAGAGGGCGCGCAGCACCTCGCGGGCGCGCTCGTTCTCGGCGCCGACGACGACGCGGTCCGGCCGCATGAAGTCGCCGATCGCGCTGCCCTCGCGCAGGAATTCCGGATTCGAGGCGACGTCGATCGCAAGGTCGGGGCGGCGGGCGGCGGCGAGGGCGGCGAGGCGGCGGCCGGTGCCGACCGGGACGGTGGATTTGGTGACCAGCACCGTCGGGTGGTCGAGTGCCGCCAGCACCTGCTCGGCGGCGGCGAAGACATAGGACAGGTCGGCATGGCCGCCGCCGCGCCGCGAGGGGGTTCCGACGGCGATGAACACCGCCTCGGCCCCGGCGATCGCCTCCTCGATGCGGCCGGTGAAGCCGAGACGGCCGGCGGCGCGGTTGCGCTCGACCAGCGGATCGAGCCCCGGCTCGTAGATCGGGATCTCGCCGCGGCGCAGGCGGTCGAGCCGCGCGGGGTCGGTTTCCGCGACCATCACGCTGACGCCGAATTCGGCGAAGCACGCCGCCGACACCAGGCCGACATAGCCGCCGCCGATGATCGCGATCTTCAACACGTTCAGCTCCTCTAACTCGCCTCGGGGATGTTCTGGCAATCATGCGGGCGCGAGGCAATAGGCGCCCGCGCGGGGATCAGGGCGGCGGCGCGTCGCGCTCCCAGTAGGGCGGGGCGCCGAGATGGGTGGCGAAGCCGTCGATGAAGGCGCGGACCTTGGGCGGGACCACGCGCTTGGGCGGGTAGACCGCCCAGATGAAGCGCTCGCCGGGCCAGAACATCGCCTGGTGGTCGGGCAGCAGGCGGACCAGCTCGCCGGCGCGCAGCGCGGCGCCGGCGACCCAGAAGGGCAGCAGCGCCGCGCCGAGCCCGGCGCGGGCGGCGGCGAGCAGGGCCTCGCTATCGTTCAGGCGGAGGCGGCCGGTGAGGGGCATGTCGTGCCGGTGTCCGCCCGGATCGGTCAGCAGCCAGCGGTCGTGCGGCTGCAGCGCGAAGAGGAGGTGCGGCAGGCTGGCGAGATCGTCCGGCGTGGCGACCGGGCCGTGCCGGGCGAGCAGGGCGGGGGCGGCGCAGAGGACCCGGCGGTGCGGCGCGAGCTTGCGGGCGATCAGCCGGCTTTCCTCCAGCGCGCCGATGCGGATGGCGAGATCGGTGCCGGAGTCGATGATGTCGACCACCGAATCGCTCAGGGTGAGGTCGATGCGGATGTCCGGCCAGGCGGCGGCGAAGCCGGGCAGGAAGGGCATGACGTGCAGCCGGCCGAAGGCGGAGGGGACGTTGAGGCGCAGCAGGCCCTGCGGCCGGGCGTTGAGATCGGCGGCGACGGCGCGGGCCTCGTCGAGCTCGGCGAGCACGCGGCGGGCGCGGTCGAGGAAGGCGAAACCGACCTCGGTGAGATGCAGCTTGCGGGTCGAGCGGTTGAACAGCGCGGCGCCGAGCTCGGCCTCGAGGGCGGCGATGGCGCGCGAGACCGAGGAGGGCGGCAGCCGGGCCTCGCGCGCGGCGCCGGAGAAGCTGCCGAGCTCGGCGGCGCGGACGAAGGCGCGGAGGCGGGCGAGTTCATCCATCGGGCAGGCTTGTGCTGGTGGAACAAAAATGAATTGCGATTTCTGCTTCTACAGCACGGGCGGCGGCGGGCGCAAATGGAATCGGGCGATGAGGAGTGAGGGACATGCGCCGGATTTCGGGATTTCGGACCAGGGGATTCGCGCCGGCGGCGCGGCTTGCGGCGGGATTCGCGGTCGTGCTCGTCTGCCTCGCGGCGGGCGGCGCGGTGGCGCCGCTGCTGCCGGTGCGGCTGCCGGGGGCGCTGGTGGGCATGGTGATGCTGGCAGCACTGCTCGCCGCGCATCGCGGCCGGGTGGCTGTGGCGGCGGGCGAGGCGGGGGCGCTGCTGCTGCGGCGCTACGCGCTGTTCTTCGTGCCGGCGGGCGTGGGGGTGATGACCGGCGCCGGCGCGCTGCGGGCGGCCTGGCCGGCGGTGGTGGCGGCGCTGCTCGTCTCCTCGCTGCTGGCGCTGGCGGTGACGGGGCTGACGATGCGGCTGCTGCTCGGGTCGCGGGCTTCGGCGCCGCGGGCGGCGTTGCCGGCGGCGGGCGGCCATGAGTGAGATGTGGAGCGGCGCGCTGCCGGGAATCGGGTTCGCCGCCGGCACGGTGCTGGCCTTCGAGGCGGCGCTGCGGCTGGCGCGGCTTGTGCGGCATCCGGCGCTGAACCCCACTCTTTTGGCGATTCTCGCGGTGATGGCGGGGCTGGTGGCGGGGCACGTGCCCTACGCGGCCTATGCGCGCGGGGCGGCGCCGGTTTCCTGGCTGCTCGGGCCGGCGACGGTGGCGCTGGGCGTGCCGCTGGCGCGCAATCTCGGCGCGATCGCGCGGGACAGCCTGGCGGTTCTGGTCTCGCTCGCCGCCGGCGCGCTGACCGCGGCGATCGCCGGGCCGCTGGTGCTGGCGGCGTGCGGCGGCAGCGGCGCGCTGGGGCTGGCGATGGCGCCGAAGGCGGCGACGACGCCGATCGCGATGGCGGTGGCGCGGGAGATCGGCGCCGCGCCCGCGCTCGCCGCGGTGTTCGCGATCGCCGGGGGGGTGATCGTGGCGATCGCGGCGCGGCCGCTGCTGGGCTGGCTCGGGATCGAGGATCATCGGGCCTTCGGCCTCGCGGCCGGGGTGGCGGGCAGCGGGATCGGCGCCGCGGAAGCGGTGGCGCGCGATGCGGAGGCGGGCGCCTACGCGGCGCTCGGCGTCGGGCTGACGGCGGTGGCGACCGCGCTGGTCGTGCCGGCGCTGGCGGCGCTCGGGGTGGTCTGACCGGCGCGGAGGGCATCGCGGGGCGGACCGGACCCCGCGGCCAGCGCCGCGGCCCGGGGCGGCGGTGGGCCGCGCCGGGCTTGCCGGTGGCGATCTGCGGGTTCGGGCCGGGCGGCGATGCCGTCCCGGACGATCAGCGTCACGCGGGCCGGGCCGGCCTTCCGCCTGAACGCAATCCCCGCAGCCCGCCGCGGATTGCCGGCGCCGAGCGGGCGCCCAGGAATCCGACGATCGCGGTGCCGAGCAGGAGAAGGGAAGACGGCTCGGGCACGTTGACCGGGGTGGGACCGGGACCGGGGCCGGGGCTCGGCACGCCGCCGGTATGGCCGTTCACGGGCGGCGGGTTGGGGGCCCCGGGGACGGGCGGCAGGCCGGTATCCACCGCGGGTATGAAGGACGGCATGGGTTGGGAGAGAATGTCCGGATTCGGGATCTGATCGGTCACGCCCTGAGGGGCGATATACGGACTCGGGTTGCTCACGCCGCCGACCGGTGTCATCGGCATGGCGACCGGACCCGGGGCACCGGCGATGACGGGCGGCGCCCCGACCGGATGCGGCGGGCGCGGATCCGCGTGACCGGCCAGCGTGAATGCCGCTCCCAGAACGCAGGCGGTGCCGACGACCGCATGAGGGAGTGCCAGCCATGCGGCCCGCGAACCGTGCCAGGGCACCCATCTGCATTGGAGGCGATTCCAAATTTTCATACACGAAATTCCAAAATGCCGTAAAAAAACTATAAAAACTGCCCAAATATCGCTTATCGCGATTCTTGCTGTTTGGCAATATTTCATTAAGAATTTGATCCGCGGCTCCAGCGCCACGGTCAGGCGCGTCGAAGCCCGCCGATCCGGGTGATCAAAAAATCTCTCGCAATCAGAACGTTATGGGCTGGATCGCAGGTAGGCCTCGGCGTGTCCGGCGTTGGAGGGGCGGGGCGCGGGGCCATGAGGGCCGGAGGCGTTGGCCTCGGGCCCCGCGGGGCGGATCAGCTCGCGCCGCGATCCTTCAGCAGGTCGCGGATTTCGGTGAGGAGAAGTTCGGTCGGCGTCGGCGCCGGGGGGGCGGAAGGGGCCGGTTCCGGCGCCTTGTGCAGCTTGCTGATCAGCCGGACCATCCAGAAGATCGCGAAGCCGACGATCAGGAAGTTGAACAGCGTGTTGACGAAGGCGCCGTAGTTCAGCGTGACGGCGCCGGCCTTCTTCGCCGCGGCGAGGGTGGGCTCGGCCGCGCCCTTGAGCGTGATGAAATGGTTGGAGAAATCGACCCCGCCGGTCAGCAGGCCGATGACCGGGTTGATGATGTCGGCGACGAAACTCTTGACGATATTGGAAAACGCGGCGCCGATGACCACGGCGACGGCCAGATCGACCACGTTGCCGCGCATCAGGAAGGCCTTGAAGTCATCGACCCAGGCGGGCCGTTTTGGCTTGAACGACTCTGACATCGAATGCTCCCGTCGTGAAAAACGCCCGTTTTGGGGCGAGTGGCCTGGCATGACCGTTGGCCGGTCACGCTGGCGTGCGCGGAGGCTAGCCGGGTTTGCGCGCCGGGGCCAGCCCGATTGCGAGCCGGCGCGCCGCCCAGCGCCCGGCTTCGGCGACGACGGGATCGTCATCGGCGGCGAGGCGCGCGGCGGCGGGGGCGAGTGCGGGATCGGCCGAATTGCCGATGGCGATGGCGACGTTGCGGGCGAGGCGGGCGCGGCCGATGCGCTTGATCGGGCTGCCGGTGAAGAGGGCGCGGAAGCCGGCATCGTCGAGGGCGGCGAGATCGGCGAGGCGGGGGGCGAGGAGGTCGTCGCGCGCGGCGAGTTTCTGCTCGCGCCCGGCGACGGCGAACTTGTTCCAGGGACAGGCGGCGAGACAGTCGTCGCAGCCATAGATGCGGTTGCCGATGGCGGGACGGAACTCCTCCGGGATCGGGCCCTTGTGCTCGATGGTGAGGTAGGAAATGCAGCGCCTGGCATCGAGCCGGTAGGGGGCGGGGAAGGCATCGGTCGGGCAGGCGGACTGGCAGGCGGTGCAGGTGCCGCAGCGGTCGGGGTGCGGCGGATCGGGCGGCAGGGCCAGCGTCGTCATGATCTCGCCGAGCAGGAGCCACGAGCCGTGACGGCGGGAGACGAGGTTGGTGTGCTTGCCCTGCCAGCCGAGCCCGGCGGCGGCGGCCAGCGGCTTTTCCATCACCGGCGCGGTGTCGACGAAGACCTTCACTCCTTCGCCGCGCGCGGCGATGAACTGGGCGAGGTGCTTCAGCCGGCCCTTGATGATGTCGTGATAGTCGCGGTTGCGGGCATAGACCGAGATGTTGCCGCGATCGGGGCGGGAGAGGGTCGCGAGCGGGTCGCCATCGGGGGCGTAGGACAGGCCGAGGGAGATGACGCTGACCGCCTCCGGCCAGAGCGAAGCGGGGTCGGCCCGCTGGGCGGCGCGATCCTCCATCCAGCCCATCGTGCCGTGATGGCCGGCGGCGAGATGGGCGCGGAGATTGTCGCGGACGCTCTCGGGCAGGCGGGCGCGGGCGATGCCGATCGCATCGAAGCCGAGAGCGACGGCGCGGGCGGCGATGGCGGCGCGGAGATCCGCCTCAGCCACGGCCGCGATAGGGCGGCACGCCCTGGTCGGGCAGGTAGGCGCCCTCGGGCGGGGCGCCGGTCTGCCAGAACACGTCGATCGGGATGCCGCCCCGCGGATACCAGTAGGCGCCGATGCGCAGCCAGCGCGGGGCGAGCAGGTCGACCAGGCGCTCGGCGATCATCAGCGTGCAGGCCTCGTGAAAGGCGCCGTGGTTGCGGAAGCTGCCGAGATAGAGCTTGAGCGACTTGCTCTCCACGATCCACGAATCGGGGATGTAGTCGATCACGACATGGGCGAAATCGGGCTGGCCGGTGATCGGGCAGAGCGAGGTGAATTCGGGGCAGGTGAAGCGCACCACGTAGTTCTTCCCCCGGGACGGGGCGGCCACGCGTTCGAGCACCGCGGCCTCGGGCGAGTCCGGCATGCGGCTCTCGCGGCCGAGCTGTTGCAGCGCGTCATAGCGTGTGTCGGTCATCGCCCTGGCTCCATGCGTCGCGGGTGGCGGCGGCGTAGGCGGCGAAGCGTCCGGCCTCGATCGCCTCGCGCGCGCCGCGCATCACCGTCTGGTAATAGCTTAGATTGTGGGTGGTCAGCAGCATCGGGCCGAGCATTTCGTCGCAGCGGAAGAGATGGTGCAGGTAGGCGCGGCTGTGGCGCGCGCAGGCGAGGCAGTTGCAGGCCGGGTCGAGCGGGCGGTCCTCGGCGGCGAAGCGGGCGTTGCGCAGGTTGAGGATGCCGCGCGAGGTGAAGGCGCGGCCGGTGCGGCCGGCGCGGGTGGGCATCACGCAGTCGAACATGTCGACGCCGCGGGCGATGCTGCCGAGCAGGTCGTCCGGCGTGCCGACGCCCATGAGGTAGCGCGGGCGGTCGGTGGGCAGCAGGGGGGTGGTGACGTCCAGCGTGTCGAACATCGCCTGCTGGCCCTCGCCGACCGCGAGGCCGCCGATCGCGTAGCCCTCGAAGCCGAGGCCGGTGAGGGCGGCGGCGGATTCGGCGCGGAGATCGGCGAAGACGCTGCCCTGGACGATGCCGAACTGGCCATAGCCGGGGCGCGGTTCGAAGGCGGCGCGGGAGCGTTCCGCCCAGCGCATCGACAGGCGCATCGAGGCGGCGGCCTCCTCGTGCGTGGCGGGGAAGGGCGTGCACTCGTCGAAGGCCATGGTGATGGTCGCGTCGAGCGCGTTCTGGATCGCGGTCGAGGATTCGGGGGTGAGGTGGTGGGCGGAGCCGTCGAGATGCGAGCGGAAGGTGACGCCGACCTCGTCGATCTTGCGGAGCTTGGCCAGCGACATGACCTGGAAGCCGCCGGAATCGGTGAGGATGATGCCGGGCCAGTCCATCATCCGGTGCAGCCCGCCAAGGGCGCGGACGCGCTCGGCGCCGGGGCGGAGCATCAGGTGATAGGTGTTGCCGAGGACGATCTCGGTGCCGGTGGCGCGGACGGCGTCCGCCGTCATCGCCTTCACCGTGCCGGCGGTGCCGACCGCCATGAAGGCGGGGGTTTCGGCGGTGCCGTGGGCGGTGACCAGGCGGCCGCGGCGGGCGGCGCCGTCCTGCCCGAGATTGTAAAAGGCGAAGCCGGTCATGCGCGCTCCAGCAGCGAGGCATCGCCATAGGAATAGAACCGGTAGCCCCGTGCTATGGCGTGGGCATAGGCGGCGCGCATGCGCTCCAGCCCGGCGAAGGCGGCGACCAGCATCAGCAGGGTCGATTTCGGCAGGTGGAAATTGGTCATCAGCCGGTCGACCAGCTTGAAGCGGTAACCGGGGGTGATGAAGAGCTCGGTCTCGCCGTGCCAGGGGGCCAGCGTGCCGTCATCGGCGGCGGCGGTCTCCAGAACGCGCAGGCTGGTGGTGCCGACGGCGACGATGCGCCCGCCGCGCGCGCGGGTGGCGTTGACCAGGGCGGCGGTCTCCGGGCCGATCAGGCCGCGTTCGGCGTGGAGCTTGTGGCGTTCGAGCTGGTCCTCGCGCACCGGCAGGAAGGTGCCGGCGCCGACATGCAGCGTGACGGTGGCGAGGCCGACGCCGCGTTCGGCGAGGGCGGCGAGGACGGTTTCGGTGAAATGCAGCCCGGCGGTGGGGGCGGCGACGGCGCCCTCCTCGGCGGCGAACATGGTCTGGTAGTCCTGCCGGTCCTGTTCGGAGATGCCGGCGGGGCGGGGGATGTAGGGCGGCAGGGCGAGGCTCGCCGCGCGGTCGAGCATGGCGCGGAAGGTCTCGGCGTCGCAGTCGAAGCGCAGGGTCGCCGAGCCGTCGGGCGCGCGGTCGATCACCTCGGCGGCGATGCCGCCGGCGCCGTCGATCGCGATGGTCTCGCCGGGGCGGGCGCGGCGGGCGTTGCGCAGCAGGACGCGCCAGGTGCCGTCGGCCAGCGGGCGGTCGAGGGTGATGCCAATCCGCGCGTCGCCGCGCCGCCCGGTGAGCTGGGCGGGGATGACGCGGGTGTCGTTGACCACCAGCAGGTCGCCGGGGGCGAGCAGGGCGGGCAGGTCGAGGATGGTGCGGTCGTCGAGCCCGTCGCCGCGGACATGCAGCAGGCGCGCGGCGTGGCGCGGCCGCGCCGGTTCGGCCGCGATGCGCTCGGGCGGCAGGTGATAGTCGAAATCAGCGAGGTTCATTCTTCGAGGTAGCTCGAAATCTCGACCAGGTTGCCGTCCGGATCGCGGCAGTAGACCGAGCGCATGGCGCCGAGCGCGCCGATTTTCGGCGCCGGACCCTCGACGATGTCCACCCCCTGGGCCTGGAGGTGGTTCACCACGAAGTCGGTGCCGAGGGCGGTGACGAAGCAGATGTCGAGCGCGCTGGGGGCGGGTTTCGCCGCCTGCGGGCCGGACTCGCGCCCGGCCTGGTGCAGGTTCAGCTTCTGCGCGCCGAAGCGCAGGGCGATCCGGCGCTCGGCGCCGAATTCCTCGCGCTCCATGCCGAGGACGCGCTCGTACCAGTCGGCGGTCCTGTCGACGTCGGAGCAGGTCAGCACGACATGGTCGATCCGGTCGACGGTGAACTTCATGGCGGGCTCAGGCGAGGTCGGCGAAGAAGTCGTTGCCCTTGTCGTCGACCACGATGAAGGCGGGGAAGTTCTCGACCTCGATGCGCCAGACCGCTTCCATGCCGAGTTCGGGGTATTCCAGCACCTCGACCTTGCGGATGTTGTCGCGGGCGAGCACCGCGGCGGGGCCGCCGATGGAGCCGAGATAGAAGCCGCCATGCGCCTTGCAGGCGTCGCGCACGGCGCGCGAGCGGTTGCCCTTGGCCAGCATCACCAGCGAGCCGCCGGCGGCCTGGAACTCTTCGACATAGCTGTCCATCCGCCCGGCGGTGGTGGGGCCGAAGCTGCCGGTGGCCATGCCCTCGGGCGTTTTCGCGGGGCCGGCGTAATAGACCGGGTGGTTCTTGATGTAGTCGGGCAGGCCCTCGCCGCGGTCGAGCCGTTCCTTCAGCTTGGCGTGGGCGATGTCGCGCGCCACGACGATCGGGCCGGTGAGGGCGACGCGGGTCTTGACCGGGTGTTTCGAAAGCTCGGCGAGGATGTCCGCCATCGGGCGGTTGAGGTCGATCTGCACCACGTCGCCGCCGAGATGGGTGTCGGTGACCTCGGGGAGGTATTTCGCCGGATCGGTTTCGAGCTGTTCGAGGAAGACGCCTTCCTTGGTGATCTTGGCGCGGATCTGCCGGTCCGCCGAGCAGGAGACGCCGATGCCGACGGGCAGCGAGGCGCCATGGCGGGGCAGGCGGACCACCCGGACGTCGTGGCAGAAATACTTGCCGCCGAACTGCGCGCCGATGCCGAGCCGGCGGGTCATTTCCAGGATCTGCCGCTCAAGCTCGAGGTCGCGGAAGGCGTGGCCGGTGGGCGAGCCCTGGGTGGGCAGCGAGTCGAGCCAGCGGGTGGAGGCGAGCTTGACCGTCTTCATCGTGGTCTCGGCCGAGGTGCCGCCGATGACGATGGCGAGGTGATAGGGCGGGCAGGCGGCCGTTCCGAGGGTTTTTACTTTGGTTTCAATGAATTCGAGAAGTTTCTTCGGATTCAGGATCGCCCGCGTTTCCTGATACAGGAAGCTCTTGTTGGCGGAGCCGCCGCCCTTGGCGACGAACATCAGCTCGAATTCCTCGGCATGGGCCTCGCCGGGGGCGGCCATGATGTCGCACTGGACCGGCAGGTTGGTGCCGGTGTTCCGCTCCTCGTACATCGAGAGCGGCGCCATCTGCGAGTAGCGCAGGTTGGTCTCGGTGTAGGTGCGGTAGACGCCGTGGGAGAAGGCCTCCTCCTCGTCGCCCTCGACCCAGACGCGCTGGCCCTTCTTGCCGAAGACGATGGCGGTGCCGGTGTCCTGGCACATCGGCAGGATGCCGCCGGCGGCGATGTTGGCGTTCTTGAGGAATTCCATCGCCACGTAGCGGTCGTTCTCCGAGGCCTCGGGATCGTCGAGGATCGCGCGGAGCTGGCGCAGATGGCCGGGGCGCAGCAGGTGGGAGACGTCGTGGAACGCCTGGAAGGCGAGGGCGGAGAGGGTTTCCGGGGCGATCCGCAGGATGGTCCTGCCCGCCGCCTCGATGGTGGAGACGCCGCCGAGATCGAGCCTGCGCCAGGGCGTGTCGTCATGGCCCAGGGGGAACATGGTGCTGAAGGCGAAATCGGGCGTCTTCTTGGTGATCGCGTTCATGGCGGCTCTCCGGGCTCAGTCTTTGGCGGGCGGGCGGCGGCGGAAGGCGTCGAGGCTGACGACCTCGGCGGGGCCCTGCTCCGGTGGCGGCGGCGCGGGTTCGGGCGCGGCCGCGGGCGCTTCTTCCGGCGCTTCGGGGACGCGGGCGGCGAATTGCAGGCCGAAGCGCACCGCCGGGTCGGCGAAGGCGGTGATGGCGTCGAGCGGGATGTCGAGCGTCGCCGGCACGCCACCGAAGGAGAGGCGGACCGAGAAGCGCTGCGCCTCGGCATCCACCGACAGGTCGCGGTACTGGTGCTGCAGGACGATGGTCATCTCGTCCGGATACTGGGCGCGCAGCCGGTCGGGCATGATCACGCCGGGATGGGCGGTGGCGAAGGTGATGTAGAAGTGATGCTCGCCCGGCATGCCCTCGCGCGACGCATGGTCGAGCGCGCGCAGCACCACGAGGCGGAGCGCGTCCTCGGTCCATTCGTCGTAGGGCAGGAGGCTTTCGGGGATCGGCGTGTCGTCGTCTTCGGCCATGTCGTCGAATTCACCTTGCAGTCGTCATGCGTGCGGGCCGGCAGCGGCGCCGGCGGCTTGTCAGCGGGACTGTCGCTCGTAATGGCGGTAATATTTTTCGGTCACAAGATCCGTCTGCACGACGACGGCTATGTCCGTCGTGTTGAACTGCCAGTCGATCACCGCGCCGTCGCCGACGAAGCCGCCGAGGCGGAGATAGCCCTTGATCAGCGGCGGCAGCTCGGCGAGGACCTGGCGGGCGTCGTATTCGTCGGCGCCGAGGCGGCACATCTCGACATAGCGCGCCTCCAGCGCGCGCGGGCGGATGTGCGCCGGGGCGAGGTGGTGGGCGTGCAGGTAGGAGAGCGCCGGCGCCAGATCGTCGAGATCGGTGCCGTGCAGGCTGGCGCAGCCGAACATCAGCTCGATCCCGTGCTGGAACACATAGGCGGCGATGCCGCGCCAGAGCAGCTGCATGACGGCGCGGGAGCGGTGCGCCTGGTCGACGCAGGAGCGGCCGAGCTCGAGCAGGCGGCTGGAGAAGCGTTCGAGCGGCGCGATGTCGTATTCGTCGGCCGAATAGAAATGGCTGCCTTGGGGCAGGGCGTCCTGCCGGATCAGGCGGTAGGTGCCGACGACGCCGCGGGCATCGTCGGCGATGTCGTGATCGATCACGAGGAGATGATCGGCGATCGCATCGAAGGCGTCCTGGTCGCGGCCGGAGGCGAGGGTCGCGGCGTCGGGATGGGCGCCGAGCTCGTCGTAGAAGATGCGGAAGCGCAGGGCCTGGGCGGCGTCGAGCTCGGCCGCGGTCGCGGCGAGGCGGACGCCGAGATTGCCGACCCGGATTTCCGGAAAGGCCAGCAGGCTGTCCATCGGGCGTTCGGCCGTCATGGTCCGGCCGCCTCGCCGGCGGGCTCCGGCGCGCGCGCGGCGGTGCCGAGGCGGCGGCCGAACAGCTCGATCTTGAGGGAAACGAGTTCGAACCCGTGGCGGGCGGCCACCTTGCGCATGAGAAGTTCGGTCTCCGGCTCGTCGAATTCGATCACCTGGCCGCTGTCCTGGTCGACCAGGTGAAAATGGTCGTGCTCGCCCGACATCTCGTAGCGCGCGCGGCGGCTGCCGAGGCTGCGGCGCTCGAGGATGCCGTGCTGCTCGAACAGGCGCACCGTGCGGTAGACGGTGGCAAGCGAGATCCGCGGGTCGAGGCGGTGGGCGAGGCGGTGCAGTTCGTCGACATCGGGGTGGCCGTTCACCTCGGACAGCACGCGCGCAATGACGCGCCGCGGGCCGGTCATCCTGAGCCCGTTTGCCACGCACAGACGCTCGATGCGGGTCTCCATCCGCTGCCTTGTGGACCATCTCGGCGGCGCGGTCCACCCCAATCCGCGCCCGAGGGCGGGGGCGCTAGGACAGGCGGCGGCGCGGGGTGTAGAAATTGCAGAAGCCGGCCGGCGCCACCGTGCCGCGCACGCGCCGGCAGGCGGCGCCGGCGGCGCGGAAATTGGCGCAGGTCGCGCAGCGCGCGCCGTTGCGGAAGGGATGCGGGACATAGCCGGCGGCATCCCGCGTGGCCTTCGGATGGGGGGCGCGCAGAACCCGGGCGGCGGCCAGGGCGAGGGCGCCGCAGAATGTTTCGAGGCAGTAGCGGCGGGGCCGGGGCGGAATCGTCGTCTCCCTGCGGATTGCGCGTCACGTTATCATTTCTAGGGCGGTCATGCACGCGAAAGTTGTGTTCCGATGGCGGCGGCGGCGCGCCGGGCGCGGCGGCTGCATCCAGATTGTCTCGGCGGCGGTAATGCCATAAGCAATGTTCGATGGCGCAGGATACGGAACGGTGACGTCGTCGCCCGGTGTGGCGGTTGCGGCGGATGAGGAGCTTGGCCGGTTGGTCGAGGCCTGCCAGGCGCAGGACGCGGCCGCGCTGCGCGAGCTTTACCGGCGCATGTCGCCGATGCTGATGGGGGTGGCGCTGCGGTTGCTGCGCGACCGGCCGCAGGCCGAGGAGGTCTTGCAGGAGGCGTTCCTGCAGGTGTGGCGGAACGCGGCCAGGTTCGACCGGGCGCGCGGATCGGCGAAGGCCTGGATGATCGGGATCGTGCGCTACCGCGCCCTCGACCGGATCGACAGCGAGCGGCGGCAGCCGGCGAATGGCGGCGAGATTCCCGATATCGCGGCGGAGATGCCGGTGGCGGTGGAGGACGGGCGGGCGCTGGCCGCCTGCCTCGGCGAACTGCCGGAACACTGGCGGCGCGCGGTCGTGCTGTCGTTTGTCGACGGGTATTCGCACAGCGAGATCGCCGAACGCACGGACACGCCGCTCGGCACGGTGAAGAGCTGGATTTCCCGGGCCCTCGGCGCGCTGAAAAGGTGTCTTGAGCGATGAGCGGGTCGATGGCGGACGACGGGCCGGACCGGGCGGGGCTTTACGTGCTGGGCCTGCTGCGCGGCGCGGAGCGGCGGGAGTTCGAGGCCGCGTGCGCGCGCGATCCGGCGCTGGCCGCCGAGGTGGCGGCGTGGGAGGAGCGGCTGCTGCCGCTGGCGCTCGCGGTGCCGCCGGTGGCGCCGAGGCCGGCGGTGTGGGCGGCGATCGAGCGCGCGACGAGCCCGCGCGCGGCCGCGCCGGCGCGGCGCAACCGGCTGCGGGAGATCTGGGACAATCTGTTCGTCTGGCGGGGCATCGCCCTGGCCGGCGCGGTGGCGGCGGCGCTGCTGCTCGTGCTGCCGCGCGGGGCGCCGGGGCCGGCGATGGTCGCGGTGCTGTCGGCGAAGTCGGGCCCGGTGTTCACCGTGGCGATGAAGACGAACGGCGCGCTGAACATCGCGCCGGTGGGGCATGCGGCGCCGCCGGCGGGCAAGGTCTGGCAGCTCTGGGCGGTCGGCCAGGGCGAGGCGCCGGTGCCGATCGGCTTCGTGCAGGCGGGGGCGACAAGGCTGCCGGCGAACGACGTGCCGGCGCGGCTGCGCCGGGCGCATACGCTGATCGCGGTGACGGTGGAGCCGCCCGGCGGCTCGCCCACCGGCAAGCCGGACATGCCGATCGTCTTCGCCGGGCCGCTGCTGCCGGTGGCGCCGACAGCCTCCTGATATCCGGCCGGATCAGAGATCGAGGCTGGTCTGCGCCGGCGGCGCGCGGTCGGCTTCGGGACGGACGCCGAGCGTGCCGTCGCCGAAATGCAGCACGAGGTGGCGTTTCGATCCGGCGTCGCGCCGCGTGGTGACGGGATCGCCGGACGGGGTCGCCACCATCACGAAGCCGCGCGCCAGTGTCGCGTGATAGGACAGGGCTTCGAGGCGGGCGGCGAGCGCGCCGAGGCGGAGCCGGTTCTCCCGCAGCAGGCCGGGGGCCGGGGCGGCGAGGCGCTGGCCGAGCAGGGCGAGGCTGTGGCGGCGGGCGGCGATGATCTCGCGCGGATGCACGAGGCGGGCGGCGACTTCCCGCGCCTGGGCGCGCTTCGCGGCGACGAGGCGGGGCAGGGCGAGGGCGAGGCGCTCGCCGCGATCATCCAGCCGCTGGCGGGCGGTGCCGATCATCGAGGGCAGGTCGGGCAGGGCGGCGGCGGCGCGGTCGAGCCGCAGGCGGACCGACTGGGTGACGCGGGTGAGCGCGCCGGTCAGCCGCGCGCCGCTCTGGGCGAGATCGGCGGCCAGCGCCATGCGGTCGGGCACGGCGAGTTCGGCGGCGGCGGTGGGGGTGGGGGCGCGGCGGTCGGAGGCGAAGTCGATCAGCGTCGTGTCGGTCTCGTGGCCGACGGCGGAGATCAGCGGGATGGGGCAGGACGCGGCGGCGCGGACCACCTCCTCGTCGTTGAAGGCCATCAGGTCCTCGAGCGAGCCGCCGCCGCGGGCGACGATCAGCACGTCCGGCCGCGGCACCTCGCCCGCCTCCGGCAGCGCGCCGAAGCCGCGGATGGCGGCGGCGATCTGGGCGGCGGCGGCCTCGCCCTGGACGGCGACCGGCCAGAGGATGATGCGGCGGGGGAAACGGCGGGCGATGGTGGTGCGGATGTCCTGGATCACGGCACCCTGGGGCGAGCTGACGACGCCGACGATGCGCGGCAGCAGCGGCAGGGCGCGCTTGCGGGCGGCGTCGAACAGGCCTTCCTCGGTGAGGCGCAGGCGCAGCTTCTCGATGCGGGCGAGCAGCGCGCCCTCGCCGGCATAGTCCAGCCGCTCGATGATGAGCTGGTATT
>Ga0315298_1005242_pt1 | contig 18599 bp, 18 predicted proteins | sample WHS_1_MG_FD_203077 | JGI IMG/M metagenome (GOLD analysis project Ga0315298, IMG submission 203077) | Extremophilic microbial mat communities from Washburn Hot Springs, YNP, Wyoming, USA - WHS_1_MG | ecosystem: Environmental > Aquatic > Thermal springs > Hot (42-90C) | place: USA: Wyoming...
TATGACAAATGTAATAGAACGACTGAATAAAGAATTTAAGCGGAGGACAAAATCTATGGAAATAGTTGCGGGAGAGACATCTTGTTACTTGCTACTGGCATTCATATCTTTAAAAATGGAGATGAGCTGGAGACATACAAAAATAGGCAAGGTGCATCCTAATTTGCCTTTCTATAAAAAATTTACACAAGAATGTTAACACTACCAAAATACATATAAAGCGAATATACAAGAATTGGAGAAATAGCATAGACAATTGCGTTGTTAGATTAATGAATTTTTCTTTAAAAACAACAACTCATATAATAAAAGTCTAAAGGATTGTTAAGATTATATAGTTATAGGCTATAAACACTTATAAGTGTCTATAGTGTTGGTATACAGGAAGCAGCGTAAATGAGGAATAAGAAATTAGAAATTCTTGACTTGACAAAAGGGGTTCGGTATAGTTTAGATAAAAATCATATTTGTGTCAATTACAGCGAAATTGATGATGAGGAATATGGAGTGAGCGAAGAGGATAAGAAGTTAAATAGGGAATTTTATAAGGTTTAAATTATGGAAGAGAAATTACATTTACCTTGGGATAATAAAAAACTTAAGGATTTACTCATTGAAATTATTAAAATTGGTGAAACAACAAAGATTGACTTTAAACAAGAGTTAAATATTGGTACTGCTAAAGAAAAAGCAGAGTTTCTTAAAGATGTTTCCGCAATTGCTAATACCTTTGACTCCAATTATTACAATTATGGTTTTATTTTAGTTGGGGTAAAACAAAATGAAATTGTGGGATCGTCATTTTTACAGAATAAGGAAGTGGACAATTTACAGGCCACTATTGATGAAATAATAAAAGTTCATTTATCCCCGTTTATAGAAACACACCTTAAGATTTTTGAAGAAAACGAGAAGACATGGGGAGTTATTATGATACCTCCGACAACAATGTTGCCTCATGTTTTTATAAGAGATATAGATAATAAATCTCGTGGCGATGTTTATGTCAGAAGAGGAACGACTACAGAAAAAGCTTTGCCGGAAGATTATTCAAGATTTTTTAGTGTATATACTAACGAATTTATTTCAAAAGAGAACCCAATAAAACGAGAATTAATAAAAGAGGCACATGCCATACGGACATTTCTTGAGTCTGACGCTATTAGTTGGAATCTTCAAATTTCTTCGAAAGAAGAAGGCAAAGAACTTTTTGATAGTATTAATAAAAAAGCAGAGGTATATTGGCAATCTTTATCTGAGATTCTGCTTAAAGATGATGAAGGGAAATACAATGAAGCAATTATTAAATCTATTGAACAGATCTCACATTACTATGAACCGCCAATTGGAACAGCACATTCACACTCCGGGCAGTGTATTCGTTATTATCTTCTTGTTGTCATTTTATATATAATTTTTGCAGTAGGCACCTTTAAAAAGAGAGATTCTATTTTAAAAAAAATTTCTGAATTAGAACTTACCAGAAAATTCTACTATGAAGAACCGTTTCCTATTGCGGATTCTTTATTTTTTATCCGTGAAGCCGGAGAAATTTTCCAGACTCAATATGAGCAATATCCACAGAAAAAGTGGTGTGATCCCGTTGCTAGTTACATAAAATCATTATTCGATCAAAAAATACGCATAGAAGATTATTCATGGGATCCGGATGCTTATTTTTTTATTGGCGAATTCCTTCTAAGTTTGCTACCTTTGGATATTGTAGACAAAAATACAGGAAGAAAAATTTTTAATTATCCTTCTTCCGGATTATACATGTATGTCCCTAACTCCGTTCCTATTATTAAAAAGTTTTTGGCTAGGGAGCGTGATTGGATTAGAAAAATTTTTCATCGACCGCTAAAAAATATTTTACAAGAATTTGACACTACAGCAAAAGATCTTGTTAGACCTTTGTGTAGAGCTTTGGGATTTACGAATGGAGCATTACAATCTGCTTTTCCAGAAAAATAAAAAAGGAAAAAATTGGAATAACTATGCTTTACGAAACTTTTAATTTATTAAAAGAATCATTTGGGTTAGGTTATTTTACTGATAACGGCGAGGCAGGCATTGATTATGACGAAGTAAGAAGCAACACATGGTAGAAAAATGCATACCCCGGTAGAAAGGTATAAGGGTATGATTTAAAACAAGCAGAAATCCATTTAGCACCAATTGGAATTAACTCAACTATTTAAACAAACAAGAAAACAAGAAAGTATGTTTCCAAGCCATTTCAATTTGGAGTAACACTAATTTTTATTAAATAAATAATATATACACACTACCTTTTAATGTTTATTATTTAATGTTTATTATAATATTTTTTGATAACTTATTATGATACTTCCTGAGGCAGGAAGAAACAGCTATTTAAGTTATTGAAATAAAAGGCTCTTTTACCATATGTGTCAGTAACTGTGTCAGTGTCTCTTTTGAGTTTCATAGAAGTTTTATAAAGGCTTAAAGCTTTTTAAGCATGCTTAATTTCCGTGCAAAGTAAGAAAATATAAAAAGAACAATTACTTTTGAAGTATTCTAACAAAGGAATTAACACCTGTTGTTAGTCCCTCTGCCAAAAGTTTCTCCAGAAGTGATTATTCTTTTTATGCTACCTTAAAAAATTAAGTTATGAGAGACCCGAGGTTACGGCAGATAACGTTCCTAGCATAAAAGAAGTTCCGCCAAAGGCGGAATTTGGGTGAGTGCCATAGGGCAAGAACATTTTATGCTGTATTAGGCGATGCAGTAACATTTTCTCATTCAACATCCTCACCTTTAATACTAACTCCTGCCTGATTTATTGCCTCCTTGATCTTATCCTCATATTCCGAAAGCGTCATCTTGCCATCTTGAGCGGATATTTCAACTTTTATATTTACCTGATTAAACTTGCTTTTGATGTAGTTAACTATTCTTACAATATCAGATAATTTACCCGAAGGAACATTCAATTTAAGGTTAATATTATGATATTTTTCTTTTGGTTTAACAATGCCTTGTAATTTGTCCTTCCTTCTTTTTATCTCATTTTCAAGTTTCTTTCTTTGCTCTGGCAATAAGTCATATTGGGCAATCTCTTTTTCTATTTTCTTTATATCTTCAACCGTGTTGCATTCTTTGATTTTATTAATATACGATTGGATTTTCTCATCATTATTTCCTTTCTCCTGTTACTGAACGGTCCCTGGCGTTGTAATTTACGCTACCTATCTGCTTCCCATTTTTATCATAAAAAGTATAACTTATGGATGAAAGATTCCCGTTTGTGTATCTCCTTTCTACCCTGACCGAAGAGCCATCGCTATTTATTACACTCTTTGACCAGACAAGGCTTCTTTCCTGTTCAATCTGCTCAATCCTTCCAGTCCAGGTTCTGTCAGCAGGGTCAACAATATGACCTGGGTCAAGCTTCATCTTGGTAAATTCTTCAGGGGAGGGAAGATGACGCCCACACAGGTCAAAACCTTTACTTGAAAAACCTCCACCTTCACCGGTCGGATTTGTCACCAATTCTCCTTTCCCTGCCTTTGACTCTTTTTCTCTCTCGTAACCCGATTTGGTGGATTCTCCTGGATAGGTTTTAGCAGGTTGCATTCCCTTTTTACTTGTCTTTCCTCCTATTTGTTCTTGTTTACCAACCTTACCTTCCTTGTTCTTTTGTATGGAGGCTTCTAACTCCTTTTGGTATTTTCTTCTTAATTCATCAGCTTTCCCACAGACTGGACTATCACATGAAACAATTTCAGGGTTTGGAGTATAAATTGTCTTTTTAATCCATTCTTTTCTATCTTCAGGATATTCAGTTGACCTAACTGCCCCTTTTGCAAATTCTTGCCAGGCTTGTCGATCTAAGTTGTCGTCATTACGCCCAATCACCCATCCTGTATGAATGTCTTCTGCAAGATTATCAAGTTGTTCTTTTGTCGGATTTTCAGAATTTTTTACTTCTTCCATATCTCTTCTTGTTCTATCGTCATTTATTTTACGCGCTTCTCCCAAATCTTGCTCGGCTGCTTCTTTGTTGTTATGCGAAAAGTTATCCATTGCTGAGTCCATCTCTTCAATAATCTCCTGATCTTCTTTCTTTCTATCGACTTCTCCCTCCATTGCCTGCCCTGATTTTCCGACAGAAACGCTTGGTTTGTCGGATAACTTACCAAGAGAAATATTGGTACTGGAATATTTTTTCATCCCGCCCATTGGCTTTTGAGCACCCTGGCAAGGATCATTCCCTATAGTAGGAGAGGAAAATCCAAGAGAAATGATGATACTGGCTGTTTCTTTGTCGGCCTTTTCAGGTGGGACATTATTTTTTGTTATTACTTTGGGCTTCTGCTCCTGCTTAAGTTGAGCATAGGCAGCACTCCCAACCCCTAAAATTAAAACAACCGAGATAGCTAAAATTATTAGTTTTTTCATGGTGACCTCCTTTTATTTTCCTCGAAAATGAACACAGATTAACGTTCTCGGGCTATACGAAGTTCCGCTGAAAGCGGAATTTTGGCGAACAAAGTGAGCCGTATAGCCCGTGTTATACGCACCTGTAATGGTCGGAGCTTTGCGAAGCAAAGCGGAGAGTTCGCCCGCAGGAAATAAATGATTATGGTTGAAATTCTTCATCTATAACATCCTTCCATTTGCTAAATGGCATGATTACTTTTACATCCTCAATTTGAAGAAGTTTATTACCTTGAGAACTATATAAAGTAGGATTTCGGAGAGCATTGATGACAACATAAATGAAATATTTGTCTTGCTTGTCCCGGAGGGTTCTAAATTCGTTTACCGTTAGAAATATGTCATAAGAAGAATCGTTAGTGCCTTTTACTTCAATACATCTCTCCTCATTTTCTGATTTTGATTCTATATCATATCCCAACTTTTCAGATTCACCCAATTCTTTTAGCTCTTCTAGCTTTCTCACGCTCTTTTTTACTCTTTCTTCTTCATATTTTAAAGATGTTAAAATGGCTATTCGTTGAACAATTTTATTTTTCTCGTTCTCAACAATTTTATCTACGCCTAATTCTTCAAAAAATTTACGCCATTTTCTAATTTCATCGTCGTTATCGTCTTCAATGAATTCAGGGCTAACAAATTTTAAAGGCACATCAAGCAACTTTTTTTCGACTAAATTTTCAATATTATGTTCTGGCTTATATTCTTTTGGAAAAACAAGATTATGTGGTTCTAACCACTCTCCAGTTTTTGTTTTAAGTGTAAGAAAATTGTAACCTTCAAGAGATAAATACTTCGTATCCCATAGATTCTTTAGGTTCTTAATTTTTTCTATTTTCTCTGAATTAGTAAGTTGTTCCCATTTCTCGGGAGTCAATTCAACAGTTTCTTGTTCTTTTAGGGCTTTTTTAATATCATCTTCTGTCAACTCCCTTATCACTTTACTTTCAGGAGGGGGATGAGAATATCTTTCTTTATTTAATCTCTCGATGAATTGCTTAAATTTTTCGTCTTTGACTAATTCTGGGTGGACTATCCTAAACTTATTTTTTATTGGTTCAGGTATCTTAAGTCTTTTAGGATTTGTATAGCACTCATTTATTTTTGCCAAGCTATAATTTTCTGTTAGGACTATTGGTTTATAGGAATCGCGCATTCTATTCCAAAAGTTATCATGCTCTACATTATAATGGGAGTAATGGTTATAAAAATATGAATGTGTATATTTATCCACAAACTTAGAGAACAGTTTTTTAAACCACTCAGTATCTTTTAACTCAGCTTTTCGTTTAATTAATTCCTCTCCTTTGGAGGAATTGATAAAGGAATAAATATTTTGTGGCAGTATTTCTATTTTCAAATAGGAACTTGGCTTACAATCACTATGAATAATTTTTTTGCCGGGGTATAAAGATTGTAAATCTTCATCTGTGATTAATTCTCTAACTTCTTTTTCAACTTTGATCAATTCATCTGCTTTTGATTGCGACCCATCTTCTGCAATCAAAACTGCGGTGTTTTCAAGATATTCCCTTAAAGGCTTTTTAATATAGTATTCAAATAATTCATGCCCACTTTCCAAAGAATACAAAACTTCGGTAAAATTCATTTTCCACTTTTCATGTTTTAAGAACGTAGAAATGCATTTGCTGGTTATCAAGTTACATATTTCCTCAGCCAGCCAGTTATTCCATAAACATTCACGGGCAAGTTCCCCTCTTCCAGGGGTGGTTAAAAAATCTGCTTGAATCAAGAAATTCAAACCACTTGGAATTTCTTTTAAAGGCAAGAAACTAAAAACACCGATATGTGCAGTTCCCTTTCTTTCAATTACTAAATTATCTTCATTTCCTAACTTAAATGCTACCAAGACCTCTCTTTTATCTACATTTTCCCTCTCCCATTCTTTTGTTATATAATCTTCTCTTACTCTTTGAGGCACTGAGCAAGAAGAACGAAATATTACCCATCTATCTTGATTCCTCAAAACCTCATTTTCGTATTCTTGAATTTGACAAATTTCATAGTCTGAAGTCTCAGAAAATTCAGATTTTGTAATTTTTCTTTTATAATTCTGACTTGAGTCTATTATTTCTATTTCCTTAACATTTCTTAGAAAAAGCAGTATCCTATTGCTTAAATGCTCAGGTTTTATTTCTTCCCTTATTTTTTCTATTAATTTGATTTCTTTAAGAGGTAGATTAAATGTTGTTGTGTAGTCATCAGACAATTCTACTTGTGGACTATCAATCCATAAGGGTATTACTTGCCAAGGTGTATGAGAAGGCTCATCCCAAGCATTTTTGTCAAATTTAAATCTGAAATCACCTGAATATATTTCTGGAGATTCAGATATGAGAAACACTGCCTTGAATCCTACTCCTAAGTATCCAATGTAGTCTTTCGGTGTCTTTGAAGAACGCCCAACCTTACAAATACTCTTTATATCTTCCTCAGAAAATGGATTCCCATCGTTAGATACTCTTATTCCACCTTCCTTTATGTTAATTGCCAAAGATTTACTATTAGCATCATCAGCATTTTGTACAAATTCCATTAAAAAACTACCGTATCTGGGAAATGCTTTTTGCAATCTATCAATGGCTCCTGTTAAAGAATCTAATATAAACTCTTTATCGGAGTTGATTTGTCTACTTTTTATATTTTCTATATATTCTCTTGGTGTCATTTACTCACTTATTCCTGTGGGCGAATTGCGACCAACTTGTTTGTATCCGCAGCTATTGCGTATATCCCTCCAATTTGAGGGTGTAGACGCAATGCGGATATTTTTACTTAGGTAATGGACGAAAAAGGGGAATCTCCATCTTAAACCTTTTTGATTTGTGAGAATTTGAGCTTGAGTAAGTCCTTTTTTCTCTCTATAATAGGCTATTTCGTTTGCAATGCGGAGTTTTTCAAGCCCTTTGTAGAACTCAGCCTCAAATTCTTTATCTTTGAATTGTTCCTTCAAAAAGTCTCTAAAGATTATCATATTTATGCTCTCCCTGATATTTTTTATTATACATTTATCTAACAAAATAACCAATAATGGTTACTTTTAATCCCTTCTTTTATATAAATCTATTTTTAAAAAGGAGTCCACTTATGCAACAACTCCCCCTAATATGAATACATAGCTAAAAATCCTAATGAAGTTATAGCAAAAATAAAGCAACAATCGGATTGCCTGCTTAATAATCCTGTTCTACCTATGCCTGATTTCTCTGAACTTGAAAAGTTTACCCTTTATCATTACTGGTCATATTGTGAATCTGTTAATGTGTTTCTTATGGTAGGAACTAATCATCCAGAATATCAGGGAATGTCAGAGCCTTTTTCTCAATTATATCCAAATATTTTTCCAAGAAATCAATTTTCATAATATCTATTAAATAAGTTTCTGTAAGTTGTTCTTTAGATGATATTGGAGTAGAGTAATTAATAAAGGAAGTTAAATATTGGATATAATTCACTTCTGTTAATTTCGTTTCTTTATCTTTAAATTCCATTTCGAATAAATTCCCGTCAGCAATAATTAAAGGATAATAAATGTATATGGGATTAAAAGGTTTTGATTTTGGTTTTGATTCCTCAATATTTTCCGTCATTTGGAGGAAATTTCTTATAAGTCTTCTCTGTCCAGAAAGGGCTTTAATGACTTGAACTTTGGACTCAAAAATAACATCCTTATTTTTTGATTCTGATTTTTTAAAAGGTTCATAAGATATTACAGCTACTTTATTAAAATCTGAAGAATAGTAATGAAAGCAATTAACAAAATTTTCAAAATTTATAGGATGAAGAGGGGGTTTACTGTCAAATTTGATTAATCCAAAAACAACCAAGGGATCAAATATTCCTAATGACTCCTTATCTCTACACCAAAATACCCAAGGATATTCAATTTTCTTACATTCAATGATTAGAACAAGATAAATTGTTTGGTAAACAGCCTGGGATGATAGTTCTACATTTTTAGTTGCTAAAATGTCTGTGGCTCTCCATGTATTTGTTTCAGGATCTATATAACCTTGTTGATTTGAAACATGCCATCCGTTAGATTGTAACATAAGCGTTACCTCGATTTCCAAAGGATAACCGGATTTTTTAATTTTCTCTATCATGTTCTCTGCTGTCCATTTCCTTTGCTCCATCTCAATACCTCCAGTTTAAAAGTTTCTCCCTGCTTATGTAAAAAGTTTAACCTCTACAAATTGCCTGTATATATTTTGTAATGTCATATTTTGCTACCCATTGTATAATTTTGCATAAGTAAATCTCGACAGCAGAATGCACAAAAATCTATTATTTGTTTTCCTGTATTCCTTGCAAATTCTAAAGCTTGCTCAGCTGTTTCAAAGCCGTGTTTCCAGTATCCGTTATGAGTTTTGTCTATTCCTTTATAATATCCACATTTATCTCTATGTACAATTGCTTTGTTGTTTGGATAATTTACATATACTCTAAACATTTTCACCCTCCCAATCTTCTCAATTTCTCAGCAAACCCTGGATCAATGGTTTTTAATTTTGGATAAAGCTCCATTGCTTTCTGTTTTTCTCCTACTGTAAGGTAAGCAAGCCCCAAAACAAATATTGTTTCTGCATCTTCTGGTTCTATTTCAAGCACCTTTCTGTAAAGATTTATTGCTTCCTTATACCATCCTTTTGTTTCATATGCCTGTGCAAGAAAGTAAAGGGCATCTGTATTTTCTGGGTTTATGCTCAGCACTTTTCTGTATTGCTCAATTTCAAGATCATAAAGCCTTCTTTCATAATAAATTCCTGCAAGTTCAAGATAGGCTCCCTCAAGTTGTGGGTCAAGTTCAATTGCTTTTTTAAAATATGCTTCCGCAACATCATTTTTATTTGAGTCAACTGCAAGTATTCCTTTGAAGTAGTAGTAAAGTGCCTCTGCAATGTTTTTTTCTTCTTTTACTGTTTCAACTTTAACTGGCTTTTTATTTTTTAGTTCAGCAACTGCTTCTTTAAGAAGTCCAGCAAAGATTACTCTTCCTTCTTTCGTTGATGTTACAGCTAATGCTTTCCCATCCCTGTCAACAACTATTCCATCTCCCTGAGATTCTTTTTCTGAGATAATCTGCAGAAAATCAGGCTCTTTTTTTGTTTTCCTCGTTAATTGAGGTTTTAAATCAGCCACTATTGCTTTAACTGTAGAGCCTTTCTTGGATGGTATTAAATACACTTCCTCTCCAACCATAGCTGAACCTGCTACAGTAAGAGGCTTTGCAGTTGATTGTAGAGCCTGAATCTTAATTAATGCGATATTTCTTTCTCTGTCAATCAAAATCTCATCAACTTCATAAGTTTTACCATCATTAAGTATGATTTTTAATTTCTTCGCTCCTGAAATAGGATACATTGAAGTAAGTATGTAGCCATCCTCTATTAATATCCCTCTCAGTTCAGCTTTAACCCTTTCAGCTGCATCAACTGCCCTAACAGTAACAATTGATGATGGGTCAACTGGAAGGCTTTCTTGCTTTACTGTTACAAATAAAACTGAGAAAAGTAAAATTATACAGGCAAATGCAAGAATTAACTTTTTGTGAGTAAAAAGCTCTTTAACTGAAGTAAAAAAATTTTTTAGTAAACCTCTCTTAGATAAACTGTAAAGGTATTCAGTTTCTTTTAATTCAATTACCTTTTGCAGGCAGTAGTTACATTCCTTTAGATGTTTTTCTAACAGAGCTTTTTCTGCCTTACGGAGTCTTCCTTCAACATAAAAAACAAGGATACTCTCTTCAGGGCAGTTTTCCTGCTTTTTAAACTCTAAGCTGTTAAAAATTTCTTTCAGTTTTTCTTCCATTTCTATATAATAAGACTCCTTTTTTAGGAATTTTCTTCCATCAGATTTTATTTTTAATTTTCTCAATTATTCTATGCCATCTGGAAGCAACTGTTCCTGCTTGAATTTTTAGTATTCCTGCTATCTCCTTTTCAGAATGACCCTTCATTTTTAATATAAAAAGTTGTCTTTCCTCTAATGTAAGGTCTCTGATTAATTCTTTAATTGTTATTTTATATTCAATTGAAACAGTGGGAGCATGCACATTTTCTCCAAGTTCCAGTGTATCATGCTGATTTTTTAAAAAATCTTTACAGACATTGACACAAATCTGTTTGAAGTAAAGAAGAAGCTGTGCCTGAGTATAGCCGTTAAACTGTTTCATTGCTTTGTAAAATCTTTCCAGAGCAGTATGAACTATGTCTTCTGAATCCTCTATTGTATGGGAGAAATTGGAAACAATCCGCAAGCCAAAAGATTTAAGAGCTCTGTAAAGGTTATTCCATGCCTCATCGTCTCCTTCAATGGCTTTTTTAAACTCTTTAATAAGTTCATCCATTGATAAATTATACAAAAAATTTTTGGAAGAAAATTTCTTTTTTTGGAGTCTATATAAGTAGAAAGAAACAGAAAGGAGGAGAAAAATAATGAATTATTATGAAGGAAAAAGCAGTGTTAATGTAAAGAGGCTTGTTCAAAATATAGCCGCACAATATCCATTTGAACCAGAACGTGCTGCTATTTTAGAACTCATAGCAAACTCGCTCGATGCAAAAGCTTCATTAATTAATATAATGTTTGATAAAAACAGGGGTATTTTAGAAGTTTCAGATGACGGTGTTGGAATGGATAAACGACAATTTAGAGAATATCATGATTTTGCTGCAAGCACAAAAGAAAAAGGAGAAGGCATAGGATTTGCGGGGCAAGGTGCTAAGCTTGCTTTAAACTTCTGTAGAAAAATCATAAGTGAAACATGGTCAGCTAATTATCGTGCTTATTCAGAGTGGTATTTAAAAGGGAATGATGCTCCATATAAGATAAATGACGGAAGGCTTGAAACTCTTGCCCACATTGGAACTAAAGTAACTTTATATCTTAATCAAGACAGTGTTAGTTATTATAGTGAAAGTTTGATAAAAGAAACTATATACGAACATTATTTCCCATTGATTGATCTTGGACTTAGTGAAAATTACAAATCATCATTTTATAAAGATGGGATAAAAATTTTATTAAATGGTGAAGAAATAGTTGAACCTTCAATTGAGTCTTATTTAGAGGATAAAAAAGAAATAATAATTAGAATGCACTCTAAACCAAAAGCTGTAGGATTTTTTGGCAAAATAAAAGATGAAGAAAAAGAAGTTATTCCTGGGATTATGATTTGCACTTATGGGAAAGTAATTGAAAGAACATATTTCAAAAAAGAACCTAAAGACAAAGAAAAAATTATAGGATGGATTGAGGCACCGTATTTAATAGAAGCTGTAACGACTGATAAATGTAGATTTCAAAAAGGTAATAAAATATGGGAAGGTTTTTTTAGAAAAGCTCAATTTGAATTTAATAGATGGCTTGAAGAAAAAGGCTTTTTGGAAAAGTCAGAAAGAAAAAAATCAGACTATACATCTTTAGAAAAGGAAATAAATTCTATACTAAAAATTATGCCCGAGCTTTCATTTTTTGGCAACACTACAGTTAAAGAGGTATCAATTCCCGATAAAAATGGAGAACTAAAAAAATTTGGAGAAGGCATACAAAGAGTTCCAGGGACAATGACAGGAGAAACCTCAGGTGAAGGAGTTCCAATCTCTCCAGGTCCAGAAGATGGGAAGGCTCCATCTGTTGATAAAGGTGAGGATATTTTAGCTACTCCGAGACCTAGAACTATTAGAGGAGGTATTAGAATCACTGAAGATGAAAAACCTGATTTGGCAAAATTAAGCTGGTTTGATGGTGAAACAGTTACAATAAATAAAGCACATTCTGCTTTTAATAAAGCAAAAATGAATGGATTATTAAATTATCATATTATTAATTCAGTTGTAATGAGTCTTATTGAGTTTTCTTTAGAAAGAGAACCTGCGGCATCTTATCAAAAAGTATTTGAACTTCATCAGAATTTTTTTAAAATATGGGGAGAAAGATGATATCAGATATAAAAATTCCAGTTCAGATAAAAAAAGTAAGGAATCCTGATGGGACAGAGGGGTTAAAAGCAACTGTTCCAATGAATATTATTTTCGAGAAAAAATTTGATGCTGACTGGCTTACACAAGAAATTGCTAAAGTTGAAAAAAGATATTTTTCATTATTAAATGAATTAAAAAGGCTTCTTGATCAACTTCGTTCTTATAAACAAAAAAATGGAAGAGTTTTATTATACTGGAATATTGGTGACAAAATTTTAAAATTTATTAAAAAGTATGAGAGAAGTCCCTTATTTTTGGAAGATCTCACAAAATCTCTACGAAGAGACCTTGGAATTTCAGATAAAATGATTTTGCGTTGTAAAAAGTTTAGGAATCTTTATCCAGAAATAAAAAGAATTGATCCTGAAAAATCATTTTATAGTTATGTAGAAATTTTTGAAAAAGGCTATATTTCTAAGAAAAAACAAAGGAGAAAAACAAAATGAGAAACATAGAAATTGACGAAGAAGTTTATCAGGCTTTATTTAAACTTGCAAAATCATTTGAAGATACGCCAAACGATGTTTTAAGAAGACTTCTTGGTATTGATGGGCGATATGAAGAGCAAATTATCCAAAAAGGTAAGAGAGATTATGAGCAACCTTTAAAAAATTTGATATCTTCAATGAATCTTGAATACAAAATTTCTAAAAATAGAATTAAAATTACTCCTTTGGAGGATTACTATGTACCTATTCTTGAAACTCTTGTAGAATTAGGCGGAACTGGCAAAGTAGAACAAATCCTACAGAGAGTCTTTGAAAAAATGAAAGATAAATTTACCGAGGATGATTTAAAAGATGTACCTTCTGGAGTAGATGTAAGGTGGCGAAAATGCGCTCAATGGGCAAGATTTAAATTAATACAAATGGGATTAATATCTAAAACTTCTCCACGAGGAATCTGGGAAATTACCAGCGAAGGTAAAGATTATTTAGATAAAACTGAAAAAGATTTATAAAAATTCAAAAAAAATGGAAATAAAGCCAAAGTATCCTGTGATTGAAGAAAACCCTTTTAAACCTGGCAGTTATTTCAATCCTTATGTAATCAAGCCTTTGCCGGGGAGAAGACAGTACGAGATAAGACCGAGATTTCCGTCATGGTAGAAAACTTTTTAGCGAAGATGTTTATATCAGTCTCTCAGCTTTATAAAATTGGTTTGTAATGTTTTATAATAATCAAAATTATTCAAAATGAAAGAAAAATTTTATTTTCAGAGGTAAATGATATGGTAGATTTAAATTTTGAAGATAAATTATGGAAAGCAGCGGATAAATTAAGAAAAAAAATAGAGGTTCATGAATATAAATATGTTGTATTGGGACTTATATTTTTGAGGTATGTTTCCTTTGCCTTTGAAGAGAAAAGAAAACATATAGAAGAAAAAGAGGTAAAAAATTTTCCTGAAAAATTCCGATGGCAGATTTGCGAGGATAAGGAAATTTATAGAGCAAGTGGAGTGCTTTATGTTCCTGAGATTGCAAGATGGGATTATATAAAGAAAAATGCTAACCAGCCAAACATAGGAGAAATAATTGACAAAGCTATTGAGACTCTGGAAAATGAATATTCAAAGCAATTAAAGGATGTTATACCTAAAATTTTTTCAAAGGTAAATTTAGATTATCATGACCTTGCTTATCTTATAAATCTTTTCTCTGAAATTCAATTTGATGGCGAAGATCTTGATAAAGACATTTTTGGAAGAATTTATGAATACTTTCTCGGAAAATTTACTGAGGTAGAAGGTAAAAAAGGTGGTGAATTTTATACTCCTCGTTCTTTAACAAAATTGATTGTTGAAATTCTTGATATAAAGGAAGGACGAATTTTTGACCCTGCCTGCGGTTCTGGAGGATTTTTTGTATCTGCACTGAAAAAACTTCAAAGAGAAAAAATAATAAAAGAAAAGCTCTCTATCTATGGCCAAGAATCAAAGGAGTTTGTCTGGAAAGTATGCAAGATGAATTTAGCAATAAGAGGAGTTGAAGGAGATATAAGATGGGGAGATTCCTATCATGATGATAAGTTTTATGATTTGAGAGCTGACTATGTAGTTTCAAATCCGCCTTTTAATGACAGCGAATGGGGCAGAGACAGAATAAAGCCAAATGACCCAAGATTCAAATATGGGCTTCCTCCTGAAAACAATGCAAATTTTGTCTGGATACAACATTATATCTATCATCTTGCACCAAATGGAAAAGCAGGCTTTGTTATGGCTAATGGTGCTTTGTCTGGAGGTAATCAGGAAGGAGAGATAAGGAAAAAAATTATTGAGGATGATCGGGTTTATGGAATAATTGCAACACCACCAAAGATGTTTTATACAGTCCCTTTACCAGTTTCTTTGTGGTTTTTAAGAAAATCAAAGCCAGAGCATATGAAAGGGAAAATACTTTTTATTTATGCGAAAAAAATGTTCAAGCCAATTTCAAGAAAACAAAATGTTTTTACTGAAGAGCACATAGCAAAAATTGTTGAGAAATTTAGAATGTTTGAAAGGGGAGAACCTGAAGAAAAGATAAATGAAGTTGGATTTGCGAAAGTGGCTACCTTAGAGGAAGTTGCTAAAAATGGCTATGTATTAACACCCGGAAGATATGTTGGAGTGAAGCTTGATGAAGATGAAACTCCCTTTGAAGAAAAGATGAGCCAATATTCAAAGGAAATGGCATATTTATTAAATCAAGAAGCGGAATTAACTGATAAAATAAAAGAAGTTTTTAAAAGTTTGGGATGGAAATTATGATAGAGACCCAAAAAATGGAATATAAAGAAAAATTTTCAGACAGGGCATTGGAGACATTGTGTGCATTTGCTAATACAAAGGGAGGAACTTTATACATAGGGATTGCAGATGATGGAGGAATTGTTGGAGTTGATGTTAACAATGAGAACATAAGAGCTATCACAGAAAAAATCACTTCAAAGCTTGGCATTCATCCTGAAATAGAAGTTGAAAACAGAGAAGGTAAGAAAATAATAAAAATCTTTGTTAAGCCATCGCCCATTCCAATTTCTTTTAATGGCAAATATTATGAACGCGTTGGAAATACAACAAGAGAGATGACTTCAGAAAGATTAAAAGAATTTTTACTAAAGGGAATAAATTGGGATGGGCTGATAAATAAAGATGCAAATTTTGATGATATTGATGGGGAAACGATAAGATTATTTATTAGAAAAGCAAGAAGCACTGGAAGATTAACCATATTTGAAGAGAACACAGATATAAAAACCATCTTTGAGCATTTAAAACTTTCTGTGAGAGGAAAACTTACTAATGCTTCAATAATTCTGTTTGGAAAAGACCCGCAAAAATATTTTATAAATGCTGTTTTAAGAATAGTTCGTCTCAAAAATCAAACGACCATAGTTGGTGACAGGCTATTTACAGGGAATCTTTTTAATCAGGTTATTCAAGGAGAAGAGGCTATAAAAAATTTTATTAATGTAAGATATGAAATTAAAAAGTTTGAGAGAGAAGAAGTCTGGGAATATCCCCTGCCTGCTATCAGAGAAGCCTTGATAAATTCTTTAATTCATAGAGATTATTTCAAATTTAATGTTCAGACCCAGGTAAAGATTTTTGATGATTACATTTGGTTTTATAATATAGGTGGTCTTCCAGAAGGTATAACCCTTGAGGAACTTAAAAAACCACATTCTTCAGTTCCGAGAAATCCTTTAATATTTCATGTTTTTTATCTTGCTGGATTAATTGAAGAAGTTGGTTCAGGGATTGGAAGGATTATGGATAGTTTGAAATTGCAAGGTTTACCAGAACCAGAATTTAAGGAAGAGATGGGCGGTTTTTCAGGAAGGTTTTACAAAGATATTTACAATGAAGAGAATTTAAGGAAGATGGGATTGAATGAAAGACAGATAAAGGCGGTTATGTATGTGAAGGAAAAAGGAAAAATCACAAATAAGGAGTATCAAGAAAATTTTGGAATAAAAAAGAGACAGTCAACTGACGACTTAAAAGTATTAGAAAGAAAAGGAATATTTGAAAAAGTTGGCACTACAGGAAAAGGAACTTATTATGTCTTAAAGAAGCAACAAATGGGCGAAACGGGCGATAAAGGGGCATTAAAGGGGCAATCGGTTCATAAAGGACTCGCAAAGGACTTAAAGGAGTAATATGCTCAAATTCTGCTGGGAAACTGAATTTAAGAAAACAGAGATGGGGGAGATACCGAGGGATTGGGAAATTAAGAAATTAGGTGATTTATTAAAAAGTTTAGAAAGTGGAAATAGACCGAAAGGTGGGGCTTTAGCCCACAGTCCCAATGGAATCCTAAGTATTGGTGGCGAAAATATCTATTGGGATGGAAGTTTAGACCTTGCTGAATGTTTACGATTTGATGAAAATTTTTATAAAAATTTAAAGAAAGGTAGAATAGAACAAGGCGATATTTTATTAGTAAAAGATGGAGCAACCATAGGGAAATTGGCTTATATTAAAGAAATACCAGAAGGCAAGGCGATGGTTAATGAACATGTCTTTCTACTTAAATCAAATAATTTTAAGACTTACTCAAGATTTTTGTTTTACTTTTTATTTTCAGAAATAGGCCAACAACAAATTGAAAGTTCAATTTCTGGAAGTGCACAAGGTGGAATTAATAAATCAATCCAAGATAACATATTAGTTTTTTATCCTCCCCTCCCAGAACAATCACGCATTGCTACTGTTTTATCTTGGTTTGATGATTTGATAGATATAAAGAAAAGGCAGAATGAGATTTTGGAAAAGACGGCGATGGCAATTTTCAAAAGCTGGTTCATTGACTTTGAGCCGTTTAGAGCCTGTCCCGAGCGAGAGCGAGGGAACTACGAGTTTGTGTATAATGAAGAATTAGGCAAAGAGATACCAAAGGGGTGGGAGGTGAAGAAAATAGGAGAAGTAATAAAATTTATTTATGGAGAAGGACTACCAGAAAGGAACCGAAAAGAGGGAATTTATCCAGTCGTAGGATCTAGTGGCATTGTTGGTTTCCATTCTGAATATATTACTGAACCACCAACTATTATTATTGGAAGAAAAGGAAACGCGGGTAGTGTGCAACTTTTCCTTGAGAATTCATATCCTATAGATACTGTTTTCTATTCCTCAAAACATACACCACCAGAGGTTATTTTTTATATTTATCATTGGCTAAAGATTATTTCATTGGATGATATGGCATTAACTGATACTGCTGTTCCAGGACTCAATATCCATATGCTTAATTCATTAATTATTTTAATCCCCCCTCCCCACATCCTTCAGAAATTCCACTCCCTTGTTGAACCCCTCTTTCAAAAAATCATCCTCAATCAAAAGCAAATAATGACCCTCAGGAAAATCAAGGATACACTTTTGCCATTGCTTGTATTTGGTAAATTAAGGGTAGAGGAGATATGAGATGGCACAATTAACTGAAAACTACCTTGTTGAACAACCTGCAATAAACTGGTTTAAGGAAATTGGCTACTCCTACATTCACGGCTCGGAACTTATACCTGACAACGGAGAAAGGGAATCTTACAGGCATTGTGTTTTAAAGAAAAGGTTTATAAATGCGGTAAAAAGAATAAATCCCTGGCTTACTGATACTCTTGCAGAAGAGGTCTATAAAAAAGTCATTGAATTTGACCATCCTGATTTTGTTATGAAAGGGAAAATATTTTATGAGCTTTTGACAAATGGAGTAAAACTCACATTCAGAGAAGGGAGAGAGGAAAGGACAAGGATTGTAAGAATTTTAGATTTTGAAAATTCTGAAAATAACGAGTTTGTATTGGCAAATCAATTTAAGGTTGAATATCAATACGAGAAAGACAAATACAGAATACCTGATGTTGTTTTATTTATAAATGGTTTACCAGTTGCAGTTTTTGAACTCAAAAGTTTCAATGCCAATGAAACTGCAAAAGATGCCTTTTTAGACCATAAATTTAAAATTAGGGATATCCCTCAACTTTATCTTTATTGTCAAATAATTGTTGCATCTGATGGTTACGAAACAAAATATGGTTCTCCAACAAGTGATTGGGAAAGGTTTTTTGTATGGGAAGGTATTCTGAGCGACGATGACCTTAAAGTTGAAGAAATCTCTGAAGGACGCTACCGTTATT
>Ga0315298_1005243_pt1 | contig 18589 bp, 13 predicted proteins | sample WHS_1_MG_FD_203077 | JGI IMG/M metagenome (GOLD analysis project Ga0315298, IMG submission 203077) | Extremophilic microbial mat communities from Washburn Hot Springs, YNP, Wyoming, USA - WHS_1_MG | ecosystem: Environmental > Aquatic > Thermal springs > Hot (42-90C) | place: USA: Wyoming...
TGGTGGAGTTGGTGGCAACTAATGTGCCTATCGTTGTATCTATATCTGGTGCACCTGATGCCCCTATCCCGGTTGCCGCTGATAGTGTCGCTGTACCAGTCGTTACAAGGTTCGCTGCTTCACCTGCTGTATTGTCACTGATTGCTCCTGCACCGCTGGAATCACTGTCTGCGGTAACATTCAACGCACCACTGGTGCTGGTGAGTAATGACAACGCTATATTTCCAGTTGCAGTGTATGTGATAGAACCAGAAGTGGTCTGGGTAGTTGTCCCGTCTGCCATCGTGATATCGCCATTGTCGGCTACTGCCTGAACTGTCCCGAGTTCTAACCCGACATCACCAGTCGTTACGTTTCCACCAGCATTCTGATTTATCGCATCACCAGTTATCACAATGTCTCCACTGGTGCTGCTAACTGCCGCATTCAACGCTATTGTGCCGGCATCTGCGTTCAACGTGATGTTGCCGTCACCGTTGGCTGTTACTACACTGTTGACTGTTAATCCGCCTGCATCTACATCTATATTGATGTTTCCATTCCCACCAAGCGTCCTGACTCCTGTCCCGCCGATTATCAGTCCGTTGGTCTCCTGAACATAGATGTCGCCGCTGGTGGAGTTGGTGGCAACTAATGTGCCTATCGTTGTATCTATATCTGGTGCACCTGATGCCCCTATCCCGGTTGCCGCTGATAGTGTCGCTGTACCAGTCGTTACAAGGTTCGCTGCTTCACCTGCGAGATTATCTATAATCGCACCATTTGAGGAAGTCACATCAATTGCAGAATTTCCTGCATTCAAAATAGAAAGTGATATGTTTCCATAAGCGTTAACCTGTATCGCGCCGGTTCCTCCGCCAGCAGCAGTGTTAAATGATGTTCCGGACGTCTGTGTAAAGGCGCCTCTGAAACCATCGGCTACACCGGCGCCCTCGGTATCAGCGGTAGCGGTTATTGTTCCGCCTACCGCATTGGTATTTTGCACCGTACCGGAAGTTTGATTTATATTATCGCCCGCCTGAAGCAAGATGGTTGTCCCTGCTCCAGTTGAGGTTACATTAGCATTCAGGGTTAAATCATCGGGAGTTACCAATGAGGCAGAACCGGCAGCAGTCAAAGTAATATTACCAGCAGCAGTTACCGCGGCATTTACAGTTAAAGGTGAAGAAGCGCTAATGCTGACCTTTCCACCAGAATTGGTTACGCCGGGAGTAAGACCGACTGTGGTTATAGTCAGGGCACCGGTATTTGTGATGTTAATATCATTGAAGGTTGTATTGTTTGCGGCCAAGTTACTAACTGCGGTCTCAATAGGATTTGTTGAACCAATACCATTTGCTGCAATTAGTTCTACACCAGTGGCAGATATATCGGTTCCAACTGCGGCATTGCCCACTATCGCACCCGAAGCATAAAGGGTAATATCACCGGTTGTCGTAAGTGAACCCGAGCCGCTGAAGGTAATGTTCTTGCCAACAGGATTGGTAGTGACAAGAAACAGATTGTCATTCCCAGCACCATAAGCAGTAGTTATATTTATGGCTCCATCCGTATTGCGGATTTGAACAGTTTGTGTAGTACCGGCATCAGTGGATATCGTCACCACAGAAGGATTTAAATCACCAGAGGTTTCATCTACATAGATATCGCCGGAAGAAGAAATAGTGGCCAAACTCAGATTTCCTTTTCCCAAATCTATATTGATTGGGCCCCAACCGCCGGTGCCGATTCCATCATAGGCAGAAAGGGTTATATTGTCCGCCCTTATAAGGTCCCCACCCCATTGATAAATACCGCCCTCTGAATCCAGATCGCCATAACCTGCTTCAAGGGTAACTGTCTTTCCTGAACCCTGTGCCCTTATTGTTGTTCCGCCTTCCTGGTATATATCATCTCCTGCCCTTAAAGTTACATTTCCACCGGTTGAGTTGATATTAGCCCATATATCAATGTAATCAGCCCAAAATCCTGGGTCGCTTGTCTCATTGGCAGTTAAGTTTATGTCGCCAGCAGCAAGAACATCAGAATTTACTGTTATAGGTGATTGAGCGGTGATATTAACGCCGCCGGCAGAGGAAATTGAATAGCCCCAGGACGCGATTGAAGGGTCAATGGTATTGGCATCTTCCAGGGACAAAGACGCGGATGAATCACTGATATTAATAGGACCAGAAGTAATTGTTCTTGCAGCGAGTTGAGGAACAGATGTATCAATCGCATCAGTAACACCTATACCTGTTCCAGCATCAAGGATGGCACCATTGGCAATAATATTGGGGTTTCCGCTGGTATCATTATCATAAACCTGGGCATTGGCGAGGACATAAACAATCCCGGTTCCCGGACCTGCCGCAAAAATCTGAGCCAGTTTTGCGTTTCTTCCCGCAGTCAGATTGACATTGCCAACAATTCCGGAGAAGCCATTCTGGGTATTTATTAGCGTTCCATCGGCCATAACCATATCTCTGGCGGCGGTAATATTAACATTTCCTCCTTGGCTCCAGATGTCATTTTGGACCTGGACATCGTTTCCTGCTTTTAAGGTTATATTTCCGCCACCTGTCAGACCTCCGGTTGAATCTGAAATTAAAACACCAGAAACAATATCATGCCCCGCAGATAAAGTTATGTTACCACCAGCAGTTATTATTGCTTCGGCTGGATTAAGGAAAACGATATCTCCTGTTGAAGCAATAAGAGCGATGGTATTTCCGGGACCAACACCTGCAAGATTTAGTTGTCCATCAAGTGAACCAGTAGCCAATAGATTGATGTTTATGTTATTTACTGCCTGAAGCGTAATATTGCCTACCCATCCTTCAAGCGTGGTTTCATCAATGGTATCAGGAGGAACGGTATCGCCAAAATTTATGACACCGCCATTCCCAATAAAAATGCCATTAAGTGAACCCCCACCGTCTCCAATGATAGTTAAGTTAATAGGGTCTATAAGGAAAGTACCAACATTCCCATTCTCTGCAGAAACATCAACATTTCCATACAGATAAATATGATTACCGGCACTTGCTTCTATAAATCCGCCATCACCGGTTTCTCCGCCTTTTGCTTCAAGTTTGGCGCCAGTTGGAAAGATAGTGTTTCCATTTGATAAAATCCTTATTTCTCCACCCGAAGAATTCTGACCAACTCCATTAGCAGAGATTAAACTTTCAGAACTAAGAAGGGTTGCCTGCGTGGAATTTAATATAATACTGCCGGCGTTTTGATTTGCCGCACCGTTTGTCTGTATTGTTCCTGAATTGACAAGCAGCCCGCTTGCGCCGACAAGTTCTATAACGCCATTGCCATTGTCAATAACCTGGCCTGCTTCAACAATCCCGCTTGTATTAACCGCGGATTTGATAATATCGCTTACAGCCGCCTGAGACATAAGAACAGTGCCCGGCTGGCCCTCGGTCTTATCAATGGCGAAGTTAATCAGGCCTGAACCATCAAAATTCACTGTGAGTTTCTCTGCCGCACCGAGACGGACTTTCCCTAAATTCGCAACAATGAGCCCTTCATTAGACACGAGAGGAGCCACCAGAACGACATAACCTTCGGGAGAGACAGTAATCGTGCCTTTATTTACGATATAGGAGGCAAGTTTTTCTGGATCCTGGGCAAAATTGTAGTTTCCTGCCAGGAAATCAGAGTCAGATATATTAAGAGTCGTCGCAAGGAACGAACCAACATCAATTCTTGCGCCCTGCCCGACAAGAATGCCTGCGTTGTTGATAACAAATACCTGGCCGTTTGCCTGCAACTGGCCGTAAATCAATGATGGGTCGCCACCAATAACGCGGTTCAGAATGACCGCAGAAGTCCCTGGCTGGATAAACTTTACAAGTTCATTGGTGTCAATGGAAAAACCCTGCCAGTTGATTATTGCCTTCTGGGTCAACTGGTTTATTTGCATTGTCGCTGAATCAGGCAAACTGATACTTGCATTGCCAGCGACAACATTTCCTCCAGTTGGCATTGGTAGCGCCTGAATAGGCCATACGAGAATACTGCAAGCGATCAAAGCAGCAATCTGCAGAAAGACATTCTTTCTGACTCCGTTCATGTCCTTCCTCCTGTTTTTGTCATGAAATGGTTATGGTTCATTTGTCTATTATCCTGTTTTATTAAAACTTTAATTGTCCCTGGAAATAATAATGGTAATTATCACCATCAGATGGCTCTTCACCCTTTATTGGGAACCCAGCATCAAATCTGAAATCAAAATTCTTGCCAATGAAGAACCGGATTCCTGCGCCATATCCCTGAAGTGTTATGCTCTTGTGTTCTCCAGGAAGCGGCTTCTTCAAATAAGCGCCGCCGATATCATAGAAGAATGCCCACTGGGCATATTTATTCACCTTCAAATTGCCCGGCAGTATTGGTGTTCGCAGTTCTGCACTGAGTGTATAGGCATCGTCACCAAGATACTCGCTCTGAGGATATCCACGTACAGTATCTGCCCCGCCGATAGCATATTTTTCACCGACTGCAAGTTGCTTATTTGATAATTGCCCTGACCCTCTCAAAAGAAGCGCAATATTGTTATTGAACTGAATCAGGTGAGAAATATCAGCATTAACTTTCAACCAGGTATTATCAACACCGGGCTTGCTCGGAAGTGGCGGAAGGTCTCCCATACCTCCAAAAAGTTCACCGAGCCCTGTTGAAACAGTTACATTGTAAATATCGCGATGGCCCGGCTTCACATACACGCCACTAATTCCAACGCCAAGAGCGCTGATTTCATCTTTTGCTGAAAGGATACTGCCAAAGAGATAGTTCTTGTATCCCCTGTACGATAGGGATGCTTCAAGATTTACGGTTTTTTCAGAAGTCCTGACAAGCGGATGGGTTAGATATAAGGAGGCAATCTTGCTCTCTCCAACAATACCAAGAAGAGCAAGTTCCTTACCAACCTCATAGTTCATGTCAGCAAGCGTAATACCCATCCTTGTGCCATAGGTGCCAACAGGGAATGAGTATGCAACCTTTCTATAAAAATCAGATTCCCAGCCAGGAACAGGCGTCACATAACCGAGGGAAAGAATATCGGCATGCCCTGTAATATTTCCTAAATCAAGCATTGCGCCAAACCTATTCTGCCCCGTAAACTTTGAACCAAAATTGTTGTAATAGAATGTAAGATTATATGGGAAAGAATCCTTTGCCTTAAGGTCAAGATTTACTGTGCCAAGTTGTGAACCGGGCGAGAGAGTTGCCTGGACATTCAATTTTGGGTTCTCATTCATATTAAGAAGAGCACCTTCAAGGTTCTGTCTGCTGATAACCTGGTCCTTAACAACCGGCTGCATCATTCCTGTAATGTATTTATCTCTATAATACTTATTTCCGCTAACAGTAACTGCGCCGACCTTGCCTTCAAGAACAGCAATCTCTACAACTCCATTTTGAATAGTCTGCACAGGGACATAAGCCCTTGCAAGGAAGTATCCTTTCTGACGGTATGCCTGAGTTACGACATTGCTAATAAGCCGCAAGTCATAAAGCGTCAGTTCAAATCCTTCGTATGGCTTAAGAAGTTCTGCAATCGCACCAGTGGATAATTTGGTATTGCCTGTGATTTTGAATTTAGAAACTTTGATAATGGCAGCGCCGGTTTCTTCAAGTTCAGGCCTTGGCGGCGCTTCAAATTTAAGCGGTTGTATTGTTGGCTTGTCTTTTTGGGGGGTGGTTTTTTCAACTGTGGATGTTACTGAACCAGCTTTGACATTATCCGGAATTGCTGCGCACTGTACGAAAGGTGAGATTAAAATTGATATAAATGCCGCTACGAGCAGTGCCTTTCTCGCGTCAGCTCCCATGAGCCCTCCTGTTTTTGGAATTGCATAGGTTCTTAGTTTTTATTTCCCATTAATTTTCTTAATGACTGCATCTGATATATCAAGCGGCTGCGCAAAATAAATCATCGTATTTGCGCCAACAACGATGTCAAAACCATTTTCCGCTGCGTATGCTTTTGCCGCTTCTATAACCTCCTGCAACCTTTCCCTCGTCATATCCTGATTCTTTGCAACGAGATACTCATCGCTTTGTTTTTTGAAACTATCAAGGTCTCTTTTTGCATCCCTGATTTTCGCCAGCAATTCTTTTTTCTGGGCGTCCTTCATCTTGTCTTTGTTGGCATTATATTCGTCATTCAGTTTTCGCAGTTCAGCGGCTTTCTTGTTATATTCTTCCTGCTTCTTGTCTTTTTCTGCCTGCAAATCCGCAAGTGACTTTTTCGCCTTGTCATATGCGGCATATATTTTCTGGATATCAACAACACCTACTTTGAGTTCCTTGGAAAAAACCTTTGGCGAGATAAGAAGAAGGGCTGCGCTTGCGAGGACTAAAATTCTTTCTACATTCTTCATGCACTCCTTTCGTAGTGAAAATATTTCTGAGTGATATATATTTAAATACTAAAATTTTCTTTGTCAAGTGCTACAAGTTAAACATATCTTTTTTTCTTTGTCAAGAGTGTTTGAAAATATTTCTGAGTGATATATATTTAAATACTAAAATTTTCTTTGTCAAGAGCATTTGAAAATTTCTAATGTATTTATCGTTATCATCTGGAAAAATCTTTAATTTTGTATTTGCAACCCTCTTTCCACAGGTTTTTTGTAGGGGCTTGATTTATCAAGCCCGCAACCATCTTTAGGGAGGAGACCTCTCCTCCCTAATATCCTACCTCCCAATGCAAAAACAAATTAACCACTTTTCGGGTCGGATAAATCCGACCCCTACATTACCATTCATTTTTTGTAGGGGCTTGATTTATCAAGCCCGTCTGCATTTACCAAACCCACGGGTCGGATGAATCCGACCCCTACAGATACACTACCTCCTACTACTAACTACTTCGGGTCGGATAAATCCGACCCCTACAAGTATCCTACCTCCGACTGCTAGCTGCTTTCGGGTCGGATAAATCCGACCTGGTTTAGGGACGTAATTACAAAAAGTGCATTTTCTCAATGCGGATGCCAAACTTCCCGGGGATATAGATACCCGGCTCAATAGTTATAACCATTCCCTTCTTCAACACATCACAACTGCTTGAACCAATATGCGGCTTTTCATGAACCTGGATTCCAACGCCATGGCCAAGGCCATGAACAAAATAGTCCGCCATTCCACTCTTGCGCAGGAACATCACTGCTTCATTGTGAAGTTTTCTGCACAAAAGCCCGGGCCTGATTAAGGTATTGATATATGAGTGAAGTTTGCAAAGAGTTCTGTACGCAGTTTGCATTTCTGATGAACATTTTCCTACAAGAAATGTTTCTGTAAGGTCACTTGCATAGCCCTTATAAATTGCGCCAATATCAACCACAACAGCATCGCCCTCGCAAATTTTCCTTCTGGTTGGCTTATGGTGCGGATAGGCAGAATTTGGGCCTGAAGCAATAACCGGTTTGAAACTCTCGCCTTCCCCGCCGTATCTATTGATTTGAAATTCTATTTCTGCCGCAAGGTCAAGTTCTGAAACTTTCGGCCTGACTAATTGGGCGATATGGAGAAGGGTTTTCTTTGCAATACTTTGCGCGCGTTGAATATATTTTTTTTCCTGCGCGTCTTTGATGGCGCGCATATCCATAATAAAATCCGGTATCACGCGGGCAATACCTGATTTTTTCCTGAGCATTTCAAAACGCTCAACTGAAACATCCCAACTGCAAATCGCACCATTGCGGAAGTTTTTCAGGTATTCAAAGAATTTTGGAGAAAGAAGTTCTATGCTGATTTTGTCTTTCAGGATAGCCGGAAGTTTATCAGAGCATTCCCTGAAAAAGATGCCGCCTGTAAAGAAACGGCAATTGCCATCAGGCAAGCAAACGAGATAGCCCTCAACTTCGTACAGGGCAGTGAGGTAGAAGATGTGGGCGGGATTTGTAATAATGCAAGCAGGAATCGCTCTCTTACGCAGGTATGATTTAACTTTTGAAACCCGGGCGCAGTAATCCGGAAAAAGTTCTTTATTTGCGGGCATAAAGAAAATGAAAGATTGCCTTCTGTATGTGCAACCGGTTTTCTGTCTGGTCCCACACGATTGAATGCGCCCCATCAAGGATGTCGCCTGTCACTTCCCATCCGCGGTGCGCAGGAAGACAATGCATGAACATATAATTTTTTGGAGCATTTTTTAGAAGGTCTGAATTCACCTGGAATGGCTGGAATATCTTCCTTCTTTTTTCTGCTTCTTCTTCATCGCCCATGCTCACCCATGTGTCAGTGTAAATGATATCTGATTGAGGAATGAAATCCGCAGGGTTTGTGCCTTCCCGAAAGAGTTTTTTATTTTTGACCAATCCCCAGATTTTGCTCTGTACACGAAACTGCGGGGGCGTTGCCACATTGCATCTCATCCCCAGAACATCTGCTCCGAGAATGATGGTATTGCAAACATTATTCCCGTCACCGATATAGGTCAGGGTAAGGCTCTTTAAATTCTTTCTGCGTTCCCAGATTGTAAAAAAATCCGCAAGTATCTGGCACGGATGAAACAAATCAGTCAGCGCATTGATAACAGGAAAATGCACAATTCCTGCAAACTCTTCAATCTCTTCCTGTTCAAATGTTCGGATTACCAGCCCGTTGAGGTATCTGTCAAAGACCTTTGCAGTATCAGAAATGGTTTCTCCGCGGGAAAGTTGCAGTTGCTCGGCAGACATAAACAACGGTTTCCCGCCAAGTTCATATATCGCAACCTCAAAGGAGATACGGGTGCGGCTTGACGGCTTGCGGAAAAAAAGCCCTATTGTGCGTCCTTTGAGAACTGGCAGTACTGGTTGGTTATTCCTGCGCCTGGCCTTGTAGAACTGTGCGCGGGAAAAAATCTCAAGAATTTCATCGCGGCTCAAGTCCGTGATATTAAGAAGGTCCTTTTTCGTTTTCATGGCGATTTTGTATTAACTGCCAAAATTATTACCAAATATTTTTCGGGTCGGATGAATCCGCAGATTCTTCGTAGGGGCTTGATTTATCAAGCCCGCAGCAACCTTTAGGGAAGAGTGATCTCCTCCATAATATCCCACCTCCCAATGCTAACAACCCTTAATTACTTCTCGGGTCGGATGAATCCGACCTGCTTTAGGGAGGAGGGATTCTCCTCCCTAATATCCTACCTCCAAATGCTAACAACCCTTAATTACTTCTCGGGTCGGATAAATCCGACCCCTACAAATACCCTACCTCTGACTGCCTTCGGGTCGGATAAATCCGACCCCTACAAATATCCCGTCCGCTACAACAAACGGCCAATTTACCCATTCTTTCAGGAATTGATGAATCAAACCCTTGCAAATTCAGATGCCTTGAACTTGTTGTTGATTTCTTTAATTCCTTCCTTCAGGATGCGCAACCCTTTTTTCAACTGGCTCTCTTTGATGTTCATGGGAGGCATAATCCGGATTACAGTATCGTGCGTGCAGTTGACCAGAAGCCCCCTCTTCCAGCACGCCTGCACCAGGTCCTTGCCCGGCACATTCAGATCAAGCCCCATCATAAGGCCTATTCCGCGCACATCCTTGATAACCGGGAACATCTTTTTATACTTTTCAAGCGTTTCGCGTAAAAGCATGCCGAGATGTTCTGCGCGTGCAAGAAGGTTCTCCTGCTCTATCGTCTCTATTGTGGCAAGAACAGCGGCGCAGGCAAGAGGATTGCCCCCAAATGTGGATGCGTGCGTCCCTGGAACAAGCAATCCTGCAACATCATTCTTTGCCACCAGTGCTCCGACCGGGAAACCGCCCCCGATTGTTTTCGCAAGCGTCATCACATCAGGTATAACACCAAAATGCTGATATGCAAAATATCTTCCGGTCTTGCCCATACCGGTCTGGACCTCGTCAAACACCAGAAGCATTCCTTTTTCATTGCATAAGGATCGCACCCTTTTAAGGTAGTCCGCATTAGCAACATTAATACCGCCCTCGCCCTGTATTGGTTCAATAAAAATGCCGGCTGTTTCAGCGCTTACAACCCTTTCAAGCGCAGCGAAATCATTAAAAGCAACATAATCAAACCCTTCAGGTAGAGGAGCAAATGGCGCCGAATATTTAACCTGGCCTGTCAGGGTTACTGTGGCAAGTGTCCGTCCGTGAAATGAATTCTGCATGGAAATAATCCGCCACTTCCCGTTTGCAGAACCATGAAGCCGGCAAAGTTTTATGGCGCCCTCATTGGCTTCAGCGCCGCTGTTGCAAAAGAAAACCTTGCCACCGAATGAGATTTCACTGAGTTTTCTTGCAGCGAGCGCCTGCCACGGGTGATAGTAGTTATTGGATAGATGCATCAATACCTTTGCCTGATTTGAAATGGCCTTTACAACTGTGGCAGGTGAGTGGCCCAGTCCACTAACAGCCCACCCGGGGAAAAAATCAAGGTACCTATTCCCATCCGCATCCCAGAGATAGCAACCCCTGCCGCGCACGAAAACAAAATCGTCCCTTCCGTAGCAGGAAATTACATAGTCATGATAAAGTTTCTTGACTTCATCAGCGTTCATTTGGTACCTGCCCGTTTTCAATAATTTCTGTGCCAACACCCTGGTCTGTGAATACTTCAAGAATAAGGGAATGGGCGATATTCCCGCTTATGATATGAACCTTTCTTACGCCGCTCTTAATACTTGCAATAGCCCCTTTAACCTTTGGAATCATTCCATGCTGGATGATGCCCTCTTTGATGAGATTTTCTGCCTGGCCGGAATTCAGGATGGAAATAAGCGTATCTGAATTATCAAGATTTCGCATAACCCCGGGCACTCCTGTGAGAAAGATAAGTTTCTCTGCGCCAAGTGCCTGCGCCACTGTTGCTGCCGCGGTATCTCCGTTTATATTGTACAATTGCCCTTCTGGTGAAATCCCGATTGGTGCGAAAACCACAACACCTTCTTTCAAACAGTCATTAATAAGATGGGTTGACACTTCTGTAACCTGCCCCACAAACCCGAGGTCAATAATTTCCTCCCCTTTCTGCCAGTGGATTTTCTTTGCGATCAGCACCTTACTCTCTGGCATAAGAGAAAACGCTTTCGTAGAGAAAACCGATTCAAGGGTATTCTTAATATCATCCCTCGCCGCACCAAGAACCTCAGTGACAATTTTCAGCACCTCGGAATCAGTGATGCGAAGCCCTTCAACAAAGGTCGCCTTCATTCCCCTTCGTTCTATTTCTTCTGTCACTGTGGGACCTGCTCCACAAATAATAACTGTCCTTATTCCGACAGAATTAAGGAATGCTACATCCTGCAGAATCGTCCTTTTGGATTCAGGGAGACGCAAGATTCCACCGCCGACCTTTACAACAAATGTTTTCCCTTTGTATCTCTGAATATAGGGAAGCGCCTCAACAAGAACTTCTGCCTTACGCATCAAAATGTCGTCTACCACTTTTTTCTCCTTGCAAAGGTATGATTCAGGAAAAACGAAAATTCAAGATATGTATTTTACCACATTCTGAAAAAACTGTAATCCAAAACCCGGTTCTTCTTTTCTGCTGGTTCTAAGCCAGTCAGGCAGGTATGTTGAAAACAACGCGCGTTCTGGATGCGGCATCATCCCGACGACAAGACCGGATTCATCACATACACCGGCAATGCCGGCAACTGACCCATTCGGATTGTACGGATATGGTGCAGGATTACCGGACGGGTCCACATACCGAAGAACCACCTGGCCATTTCGTTCAATTCTTAAAAGGCCCCTTTTGTTCGCAAGAATAAACTTTCCTTCAGCATGGGCAACCGGGAGCCGGATAATATCCGGAAGATTGGTGAAAAATGGCGAGCGGCTTTTTTCAACCTTGAGCCATACCCACCTGTCAACAAAACGGCCGATATCGTTCCACACCAAACTTGCGCCCCCGGTTCTTGCAAACGGTAGAAGTTTTGCCTTGGTAAGTACCTGAAACCCGTTGCAGATTCCAATTATTGGGCGCTTTTTCTCCCTGAATTGTTCAATCCTGTCGTGTATTTTCAACATTATCTCATTTGCGAGTACCTTGCCCGCGCCAAGGTCGTCGCCATATGAAAAACCGCCTGGAAATACAAGAATATCATACTGGTCAAGATGAACATCATTTTCTATGAGCCGCGCAAGATGGACACGTTGGGGCCTTGCCCCGCAGAGTGTAAACGCCCATTCAGTTTCAAGGTCGCAGTTTGTGCCTGCGACGCGCACTATGAGCACTTTCACCATGATAGTGTCTCCGTCCACTCTTTAGTCAGCACTTCACCTTCAATGTCAATAAGCGGCCTATCGCCTGATGATGCCTTGAGGCGGAAATCCGGAATGGTTCTTCCGATACAGGAGTATGCAAGCCCGGCAAAAAGATTTTCTAAATTGTCAACAGAATCTTCATTCACCTCAATAATAAATCTTCCCTGGCTTTCAGAAAAGAGCAACGCAAGGTCATCCCCGGTCTCGCGCGGCATCTTCTGGACATCAATTTCAGCGCCGTAGGAACCGCCTATTATCATCTCTGCAAGGGCAACCATAAATCCGCCTTCAGAACAATCGTGGCATGCGTGCACAAGACCTGATTTGATGGCATTATGAAGCGCCCTCATCAGCGGAAGGGATTCTTCCGGGCGCGCCAGCGGAACTAAACCGGATTGGTGTTTCAGGAGCCGGCAAAGATGGGAGCCCCCGAATTCTTCCCTTGTGGTGCCAAGCATGTAAATCAGGTTTCCTGCTGATTTGAAATCAGAACTTGTAATCTTGCACACATCGCCAATTACGCTGACAGCCGAAATCAGAAGCGTCCCTGGAATTGAAATTTTCGTCCCGTCAGGACGGGTGTAAAAATTGTTCAAACTGTCCTTCCCTGATATAAACGGCGTGCCAAATGCTTCTGCATAGTCCTTGCATCCTTTGACACAGCGAGTGAGTTTGCCAAGTTCTTCAGGATCGCTGCAGTCACCCCAGCAGAAATTGTCCAGAATTGCTATCCTGTCAGGATTGCCGCCAACAGCAACACAATTGCGAATCGCCTCTTCAATGCAGCAGCCAGCCATTCGGTATGGGTCAATCCTGCCGTAAAAAGGATTAATGCCGCACGAGACCACTATCCCCTTTCTACTGTTGTATGACGCTCTTATTACCACGGCGTCTGAAGGACCCCGCCCATCAACGCCAACAAATGGCTTCAGGATGGTGCGCGCCTGGACTTCATGGTCGTACTGGCGCACCACAACTTCCTTGGAAGCAATGTTCGGCTCTCTGAGCAGGCCTGTAAGCAGTTCAGTGAAATCGGGATTTTCAGGTTTCGCAAATCCCGGCAGTTGTCGTTCTTCGTAGCGAGCAACAAGCGGCGGAAGAAAAGGGTCGTGAAACAAGAATCCAAGGTCAAGATTACCAACCAAATCTTTTCCGTGGAAAATTTCAAGCCGGCCGCTTGATGTAAATTCACCGATGCAAGAGTGTTCAACACCTTCCTGCTGAAGTATTTTTTTCAGGCGGGGATATTTTCGCTTCTCAACAGCAAGCACCATCCGCTCCTGGGATTCTGAAATCCATATCTCCCATGGCTTCAAATCCGCATACTTGAGCGGGACCCTGTCAAGAAAGACCCTCGCACCGCAATCCTTAGCAAGTTCGCCAACCGCGGATGAAAGCCCGCCTGCCCCGCAATCAGTTACAGCAGCATAAAGCCCCAGATCGCGCGCAACAAGCATTGCGTCCAGCACCTTCTTCTCAACGATGGGATTCCCTATCTGTACAACGCTGGTCGGAATATCCTTTTCCAAACTCGCAGAAGAAAATGTGGCGCCATGAATACCATCCCGGCCTGTTCTTCCGCCGATAAGCACAACAAGGTGGCCGGGCTTGACCTTTTTGCCAATCATCCTGCGCGGCATCACCCCAACAGTCCCGCAGAATACAAGTATGTTGTAAAGGTAACCCTCGTCAAACAAGATCGCTCCGTTACCGGTTGGAATGCCCATTCTGTTGCCGTAGTCCCTGACACCGGAAACAACCCCTCTGAAGAGCCGTCTCGGATGAAACACCTCGGCAGGCAATTCATCGCGCGGCGTTGAAAGTGGGCCAAAACAAAAAATATCAGTATTCAAAATCGGTTTTGCTCCCAGGCCTGCGCCAAGAATATCGCGGATAACGCCACCTATGCCTGTTCCTGCTCCTCCGTATGGTTCAAGTGCAGACGGATGGTTGTGCGTTTCAACCTTGAATGCCACGCAATCGTTCTTATCAAGCGCAATAATTCCAGCATTGTCTTTAAAAAGTGAGAGGCACCATGGTTTTCTTGTCCTGTCTGTCGCTTCCCTGATGAGCGAGAAAAGACCGGGTATCGTGGTTGTTGTCTCTGAACCAGCAACTGCTTCAGTGTAAGTAATTCTGCTTTTGAATGTCTTATGAAAGCAGTGTTCTGACCAGGTCTGCGCGAGTGTCTCAAGTTCAAGGTCAGTGGGATTCCTTTTGAGCCGACTGTAATAGTCCTTGATAGCCCTCATTTCTTCCAGAGTAAGCGACAACAATCCCCTTCTGCTGATGGCAATCAGTTCGTCATCTGTCAGTCCAAGGATCCGTACAGTATTGGCTTTAGCCATGTGGGTTACCCTGCCTTCCTGCGCGCTTATGTGATGGCAGTATGGCGTAATCTTGAATCAGAACATTTGCAAGGATTGTCCGCGCAATATAGTCAATCTCCTCTGTCCTTGCTGTCCCCTTGAATTCGTATTTCCTTCCGCAGGAAACCGAAATATCGCTTTTTATTCCGAGGTCTATGATGCCTTTTTGTGCCGTAAACGCCACAGGGTCAGTGACGCCTTTTTTGTACCAGACAACAACTGCGGTCCAGCCAGGTGTGCAACCTACATTCAGGGCAAGTTTCATTTTCTGTGAAACAGGGTCCAGTAGAAGTTCCCGCGCAATGCGGCTCGCCAGTTGTTTTGTTACAGCACCGTCCAGCCGGTACAGTTCAACAACCTTCACTTCTCTAATACCAGTGATTCCAAGTTCATGGATGGAATTTTTGATATCAGCACCAAATGCGTCAAAAAGAGTTTCCTTTAACCTGATTTCTACGTAATAGGTTACCTGTTTCATAGTAAAATGGTCCTGATTCGTTTTTTGACAAACCAAACACCCTGACACACCTAATCCTTCATGATGGTAATCCACGGTTTATGCAGTCAGAATCTCATAAATCCTGGCATATTTTTCAGCAGTTCTCTGCACTACATCTGCGGGGAGTGCAGGCACAGGAGGATGTTTTTCCCAACGTATTTCTTCAAGATAGTTGCGGACATACTGTTTATCTAAACTGTCCTGTGGCTGGCCTATTTTATATCTGGCTTTTTCCCAGAAACGGGAAGAATCAGGCGTAAGAATCTCGTCTATCAGGATAGTACTTCCGTGGAACTGGCCAAACTCAAACTTTGTATCCGCAATAATTATGCCCTTTTTTTCAGCCCATTCACTTGCCTTTTCATACAGTTTTATTGATGTATCGCGGAGAAAACCGGCAACTTTTTCCCCAACTATCTGCTCCATTTCTGCAAATGAGATGTTTCTATCGTGAACACCAAGTTCTTCTTTGGTCGCAGGAGTGAAGATGGGAACCGGTAGTTTCTCGCTTTCCCTCAGTCCACAGGGCAGTTTAATGCCGCAGACCGTGCCTTTCTCCCTGTATTCATTCCAGCCGCTGCCAGCAAGATATCCGCGAACAACACATTCTATCGGTATTTTCTCGGTTCTTTTTGCTATTACGCTGCGACCTTCAAGAATGGAACGGAATCCCTTGAGAATCTCTGGGTACCTGTCAAAATCAATGATGTCCAGATGATTGGGACATATATCCTTGAGGTATTCAAACCAGAAAAGTGAAAGTTGATTAAGAATCTTTCCTTTGCCTGGTATCGGCGTTGGAAGGACAAAATCAAAAGCGGAAATTCTGTCCGTGGTGACAAGAAGAATCCGTTCGTCGTCTACCTGGAACAGTTCCCGCACTTTTCCTGAATAGACCTTCTTAATCGGCAACGTCACTGTTGCTACTGTGTCCATCTGTTTATTCCTGCCTGGTGAAATTTAGAGTTGCACAGCGATTCACAAAATTTGTTCCGGCATCAGTTATTGGTTCATCCAGTTCCAGACCTTGCTTTCTTCGCTTTCAAACCAGTCGCCTGTTCCTGTAATGTATGCAAGCACATTTCTGATTGCCTCCATATGTTTCCGTTCTTGGTCCATAAGCGACTGGAGGAATTCTTTCTCCTCTGGTTTTTCTGCGCTAACAAGGAACTTCTTGTACGAGGCATATCCTTTTTCTTCTGTTTGAAGCGCAAGTTCATAGGCAGAAATGTTACCTGCATCGCTACGAAAATCCATTCCTCCTGCGCCCACAAAAAATTGACGGATGTCCTGTTCAATATCAGCACTTGAAGAAGGGAGCGCCAGTTTCACTGCGGTTGACTTCACGGCAATTTCACGGTATATCTCATCAAAACTTTCAGCGTGCTCCACTTCCTGCTTTGCAAGGGCATAAAAAAGACGTTTGCCAAGGAAGTTTGTTGTCCTGGCAGCAAGAGAAAGATAGAGTTTGACGCTTTCTGCCTCAAATTTAAGGGCGAAATCAAGCAGATTTTCTTCCATTGTGCCTCCATGATTAACAGAAATTCATGATAAGGTATTGTGTGCCGGAATATTATTTTATCATAAAAAGGCGCCGGGACGAATTATGGCTTTTGCAACCGAACTACCTGTCATTATCCTGTCTGAAACTGACAGATGTCCTATTCAGCGCATTGTAGTTGGACGATTTCATTCCTCGGCATAGGAAGCGCACTGGCGGTCATTTTCCCATACAGTAACATACCTGACTGCCACAGCGCGACCTTTCAACAATCTTTTCATCCTGTCAAAGATATACTTTGCCATCTGTTCAGATGTAGGATTGTGTCTCCTGAAATGCGGAATTGCATTTAGATACCTGTGGTCAAGATTTGAAAGAACCTTTCCAAGTAAATCCTTAAGCACTCCAAAATCCATAACAAGGCCATCAGTCCCGGCCTCACCGCGCACAGCAAGTTCAACCTTCCAGTTGTGCCCGTGAAGATTCTCACACTTCCCCTTGTATGCCCGCAATCGGTGGGCACCAGAAAATCCGTCTATAATTTTCAGTTCAAACATTATTCAATAACTCCCTTATACACCCGCAGGTCATCACTGCCCCAGAATGCCTTAAGAACCTTCCAATGATTCTGGGCCAAATCACTGAAATATAAGACAGGAGTTTCGGGCGCTCCATTATCAGAACCCCTGTCATTATCAAGAATATCCTTTACCCACCTGCTTGTTACCTCAGCCGCATCAATAAGTGCCACTGATTCGCCCACCACTTTCTTGATGGTACGTTTAAGGAGGCCATAGTGAGTGCAACCAAGCACAAGGGTGTCAATATTATGCTTTACGAGCGGCGAAAGATACCGCCTTGCCACTTCAAGAGGGATTTGCCCGGTCAGCCAACCCTCTTCAGCGAGCGGGACAAAAAGCGGACAGGCGGACGCGTATATTTTCACGCGACTATCCGCCCTTTTAAGCAGAAACTCGTATCGGCGGCTTGAAATTGTTGCAGTTGTCCCAATTACGCCAATTCTGTGATTTCGCGTGGTTTTCAGTGCGCATGTAACTGAGGGTGTTATAACATCAGCAAACTTGATGTGAGGAAAATTCCTGCAAAGGGTGTTGAATGCGATAGAAGAAACAGAATGGCATGCTATCACAACAATTTTAGGGTTGAAGCGCATCAGGAATATCGTAATCTGGCGCGCGTACCTGACAATTGTCTCCTTTGATTTGGTTCCATAAGGGACGCGTGCGGTATCCCCAAAATAAACTATGCGTTCATAAGGCAATATCCGATGGATCTCCTTCGCAACAGTCAATCCACCTGTGCCAGAATCAAAAATCGCAATTGGACGATGCTTGTTCACGTCAATTGATGATGTTCTTCTGCTTCAGATACTGGAGGATCGCCTTGCAGAGTGTTTTGCTGATTTCTTCGCGCACCTCCACATCCCTGAGATTTGCTTCAATGTTTGGATTACAGATAAATCCGACTTCAACAAGGACAGAAATCATAGGTGTATATTTGAGAACATAGAAATTTGCGGATTTTGCACCCCTGTCAGGGCAGATTAAACGCTCTGCGAGGTTTTCCTGCACAAGTTCTGCAAGAATCCTGCTCTCCTCAATGACAGAAGTACTGTTAAGGTCTGAAACAATCTGGAATACTGTTCCGGTTTCAGTATCTACTGCTTCATCCTGCGTTTCAGGAACAGAAAAGGAAATATCTTCTTTTCGTCTCGGATAATATGTCTCAAAACCATCAGCATTCCATTTGTTAAAACGGGAAGAATTTGTGTGGATGCAAAAGAAAATATCTGCTTTTAATTTTTTTGCAAGTTCAACACGTTCATCCAGCGACAGGAAAACATCGCTGTCTCTACTCATCTTGATACTCACCTTTGGACAATTCTTCAACTGCGCTGCGAGGTAACTTTTTACGCGCAATGCGATATCAAGATTCACATCCTTCTCTTTTAATCCAAAATTTCCAC
>Ga0315298_1005245_pt1 | contig 18585 bp, 13 predicted proteins | sample WHS_1_MG_FD_203077 | JGI IMG/M metagenome (GOLD analysis project Ga0315298, IMG submission 203077) | Extremophilic microbial mat communities from Washburn Hot Springs, YNP, Wyoming, USA - WHS_1_MG | ecosystem: Environmental > Aquatic > Thermal springs > Hot (42-90C) | place: USA: Wyoming...
GGCACGCGCCGGCACAATCACCGCATTCCTGTCCTTCACCGGCTCGCTGAGCGAGGTATAGTGGACGCCCAACCTGAAGCCATCAGCCGCCGCCATGGTGAGCCGGTCGTCATTGAAGTCCATGTGCACACCGGTCAGCACCGGACGGGACTCTTCAGTGGCAGCGGCAAATGTTACCTGCCCGATTGCCTCCTTGAGCAGCTCAGCATCTATTTTGGTGAAAATGCCATCGGTGACCACAGGGATGGGGGGGAAGTCCTGGGCATCAAGCCCGTTTATCCTTGCCTCAGAGCGGAGACACTGGAGGTGGAGCGTGCGCTGGCTTAACGCCATGTCCACACGTTCGTTGGGCAGGGAGTTGATGAATTCGGTGAGCAGCCTCGCCGGTATGGTGATGGCACCTTCTTCTTCAATGCGCGCCCCCACCCAGCAGGTGATGGCTATCTCCAGGTTGGTCGCCGCCAGCTTGAGGCGCTGGCCATCGGTTTGTATGAGGACATTCTGGGTTATAGGCAGGGTCGACCTGGTGGCAACAGCACGCCCGACAATGCTTAGGCCTTTGCTGAGGTTACTCTGAAGGCAGGAAAGCTTCATGACACACCCCCGTCATCTTGTGGTGACATGAGTATACCCCGCCAGGGGTGGGAAGTCAATGGGGTTTTAGTCGCCCTCACCTTTATCCTCTCCCGTCAAGGGAGAGGAAGGATTCTCTCTCCCCTCCGCGGGAGAGAGCTGGAGTTAGGGGTTTCACCCTCACCTTTATCCTCTCCCGTCAAGGGAGAGGAAAGGGTGGTACTCTCTCCCCTCCGCGGGAGAGAGCTGGAGTGAGGGGGAGCTCTCACCCTCACCTTTATCCTCTCCCATCAAGGGAGAGGAGAGGAAAAGGTAGTACTCTCCCGTCAAGGGAGAGGGAATTTTGTATATCAATTGACACTGAATGTGGCTTTTGTTACACTGGCGGCGGTGGCAAGGAAGCAAGCTGACCCTCCAGGCAAAGCCCCATTTAAAGGTCTGGTGGAGCTTTTCACCGGAGACGGCAAAGGTAAGACGTCCGCCGCCCTGGGCATCGCCCTGCGGGCACTGGGCTGCGGCAAAAGGGTGCACATCGTGTACTTTATGAAGGGCGGCTTCCCCTACAATGAGCAGAAGGCCCTGGCACACCTTCCGAATGTGAGCTATGAGCGCTTCGGCGGATGCCACTTCGTCAACCCCAATGATGTGAGCCCTGAGGACAGGGAGCAGGCAAGAAAAGCCCTCGCCGCCGCCAGGGAGGCGATGCTCAGCGGGAAGTACGATGTGGTCATCCTGGACGAGGTGAACATCGCCGCCGCCTGGGGGCTGGTGGACACCGCCGAGGTGGTGAGGCTCATCAGGGAGAGGCCGGAGAATGTGGAGCTTATCCTCACCGGACGCTACGCGCCGAAGGAGCTCGTCGAGCTTGCTGACCTGGTCACCGAGATGGTGAATGTAAAGCACCCCTACGACAAGGGCGTGCCCTCACGAGAGGGCATTGACTATTAGTCATGAGCGGGAAGCAGAGTCAGGAGCTTGAGGCAAGGCTCAGGCGGTGGCAGGAACGGGCAGACAGGCTGCCGGAAAGGCAGCAGCGCTTCATCACCACCTCCGGCGTGCCGGTGAAGCGCGTTTATACACCGCTGGATATCGAGGACACCGACTATCTGCGCGACCTGGGACTGCCCGGGGAATACCCGTTCACCCGCGGCATCCACCACACCGGCTACCGGGGCAAGCTGTGGACGATGCGGATGTTCGCCGGCTACGGCAGCGCCGAGGAGAGCAACGCCCGCTATAAGTACCTGCTGGAGCACGGGGAAACGGGGCTGAGCGTCGCCTTCGATTTTCCCACCCTGAACGGTTACGACACCGATGACCCCCAGGCTAAAGGGGAGTTTGGCAAGTGCGGTGTCGCCGTGTCTTCGCTCGCCGATATGGAAATCCTGTTTCAGGATATACCGATAGACGAGATTACCACCTCGATGACCATCAACGGGCCCGCCGCGGTCATCTGGGCAATGTACCTGGCGATGGCCAGGAAGCGGGGTATCCCCTGGGAGAGGCTCGGCGGCACTATCCAGAACGATATTCTGAAGGAGTATATGGCGCAGAACGCGTATATCTTCCCGCCGCAGCCATCGTTAAGGCTCATCGTGGACACCTTCGAGTTCGGTATGAGACATGTGCCGAAGTGGAATACTATCAGCATCAGTGGCTACCATATTCGCGAGGCCGGTGCCACCGCGGTGCAGGAGCTGGCGTTCACGCTGGCAAACGGGCTGACCTATGTTCAGGCGGGAATAGACCGCGGGCTGAAAGTTGACGATTTCGCCCCGAGGCTTAGCTTTTTCTTTAACTGTCACAACGATTTCTTTGAGGAAATCGCCAAGTTCCGCGCCGCCCGCCGCATCTGGGCGCGGGAGATGAAACGGCGGTTTAACGCCAGCGAGCGCAGCCAGTGGCTGCGCTTCCACACCCAGACCGCCGGCTGCTCCCTCACCGCCCAGCAGCCGGAGAACAACATCGTGCGCACCACCATCCAGGCGCTGGCCGCCGTGCTCGGCGGCACGCAGTCGCTGCACACTAATTCGCTGGACGAGGCCCTGGCATTGCCCTCGGAGAAGGCGGTGACCATAGCGCTGCGCACCCAGCAGATAATCGCCCACGAGAGCGGCGTGGCCAACACCATAGACCCCCTCGGCGGGAGCTACTTCGTGGAGTGGCTGACCAACGAGACGGAGAAGGCGGTCTATGAGTACTTCGCCAGAATAGAGGCGCTGGGCGGGGTGATACCGGCACTGGAGGCCGGCTTCTTCCACCGTGAAATCGCCGATTCCGCCTACCGCTTTCAGCAGGAGGTGGACTCGAAGCAGCGCATCATCGTGGGAGTGAACGAGTATGTGAGCGCCGAGCCCATCACCGTCCCCCTCCATCAGATGGACCCGCAGGGGGAGAGGAGACAACTGGAGCGCTTGAGCCGGCTGCGCTGCGAGCGGGACAACGAGCTGGTGTCCAGCAGACTGGAGGCGCTGCGCCGTGCGGCGCAGGGTAAGGAGAACCTGATGCCCTATCTGATAGATGCCGTAAGCGCCTACGCCACACTGGGCGAGACCTGCCGGGTGCTGCGTGAGGTTTTCGGAGAGTACAAGCTGCCGGCTATGGTATAATACCGCGGGCAGGTCGCGGGCTGGTATAAGCAAGGGAGCAATTAACAGCGAAGGAGGTAACATGAAGGTAACCCTGAGCGTCATCAAAGCTGATATCGGCGGCTTTGTGGGACATTCCAGCTCCCACCCCGATGTCTTGCAGGAGGCAGAGAAGAGCCTTGCCCAGGCGAAGAAGTCTGGCCTGCTCATCGACTACCACGTCACCAGGTGCGGCGATGACCTGCAACTGATAATGACCCACCAGCATGGCGTGGACAATGAGAGGGTGCACAAGCTCGCCTGGGACACGTTTCTTGCCTGCACCCAGGTAGCCAAGAAACTGAAGCTTCATGGTGCCGGGCAGGACATGCTCTCCGATGCCTTCTCGGGGAATGTCAGGGGGATGGGGCCGGGCGTAGCCGAGATGGAGTTCGAGGAGAGAGAGGCGGAGACCATTATCATCTTTATGGCAGACAAGACCGCCTCAGGCGCCTGGAACTATCCACTGTATAAGATATTCGCTGATCCGTTCAATACCATCGGGCTGGTGATCGCGCCGAATATGCACTGCGGCTTTTCCTTCGAGGTGCACGATGTCAAAGAGCACCGGAAGGTGGTGTTCCATGCCCCTGAGGAGATATACGACATGCTGGTGTTCCTAGGGGCACCCAGTCGCTTTGCCGTTAAGGCAGTCTACCACCGCGATACCGGCAACATAGCTGCAGTTTCGTCGACACAGCGGCTGGCGCTCATCGCCGGGAGGTATGTGGGCAAGGACGACCCGGTGTGTATCGTACGCGCCCAGGGCGAGTTCCCCGCCGTGGGCGAGGTGCTGGAGCCGTTCGCTCACCCGCATATAGTTGAGGGGTGGATGAGGGGCTCGCACCACGGTCCACTGATGCCAGTGCCGATAAGGGAGAGCAATCCCTCCCGCTTCGACGGTCCTCCCAGGGTGGTGGCTGCCGGCTTTCAGCTCGCCGAAGGCAAGCTGGTGGGTCCTCTGGATATGTTCGATGACCCGGCGTTCGATAACGCCCGCCAGGAGGCGCTGGATATGGCTGATATGCTGCGCCGCCATGGGCCCTTCGAGCCCCACCGCCTGCCGCTGGACGAGATGGAATATACCACGATGCCCCAGGTGATGAAGAAGCTCGCCGGCAGGTTCGAGAAAATTTAGGTCATGCTGAAGCTGGTCCTGGGGACGAATAACCCCGGCAAGATAAGGGAGTTCCAGGTGTTGTTCCAGGGGCTCCCCTGGAGACTGGTGACCCCGGAGGAGGCGGGGGTGTTTATGAGGGTGGAGGAAACGGGCAGCAGCTACGAGGAGAATGCCCGCACCAAGGCGCTGGCATATGCCAGGGCTTCCCGCCTGACGGCACTGGCCGACGATTCCGGGCTGGAGGTGGACGCGCTCGGCGGACTCCCCGGAATAAACTCCGCCCGGTTCGCCGGCAAGACCACGGATAAAGAGAGGGTGGAGCACCTGCTGTCATTGATGAAGGACGTCCCCGAGGGAAAACGCAGCGCACGGTTCGTCTGCGTCATCGCCATAGCCACTCCGGACGGCACGGTGGAGACGGTGCGGGGTGAGTGCCACGGGACCATTGCCTTCGAGCCCAGGGGCGAGCACGGCTTCGGCTATGACCCGGTGTTCTACTTTCCCGAGCTGGGGAAAACGCTCGCCGAGCTGCCGCTTGACGTGAAGAACCGGGTGAGCCACCGCGGCAAGGCTGCCAGGGAGGCATACCGGGTGCTGGACAGGCTGGCCAGGGAGGCGAGGATATGACCGGCCTCGCCGACAGCTTCAACCGCCCTATAAATTACCTGCGCATATCGGTCACCGACCGCTGCAACCTGCGCTGTGTCTATTGCCTGCCCCCCGAGGGTGTGCCTTTGCTGCCCCACGATGATATACTGAGTTACGAGGAGATAGCCACCTTCGTCCGCGCCGCCTCGGCACTTGGCATCAGCAAGGTGCGGCTCACCGGCGGCGAACCGCTGGTAAGGGCTGAGCTCCCCAGGCTGGTGGCAATGCTTTCCCGGATAGAGACCATAGACGATATCTCGCTGACCACCAACGGCACGCTGCTGGCAGCCCACGCCCGGGACCTGAAGGCCGCTGGCTTGAGACGGGTGAATGTGAGCCTGGACTCGCTACGGCCGGAGAGGTTCGCCGCCATCACCCGCCAGGGCAGGCTGGAGCAGGTGCTTCAAGGGATAGAAAAGGCCAGAGAGTGCGGGCTGGAGCCAGTGAAGGTGAATGTGGTGGTGATGGAGGGAATAAACGATGACGAAGTGCTGGACTTCGCCCGGCTGAGCATAACCGATGGCTGGCACGTGCGCTTCATCGAGCTTATGCCCTTCGGCGGGGACAATCCCCCGCTGGCACACTCCACAGGTAGGGCGCCGTCACCACTGCGGTTCGTGCCCGCAGAGAGGATTATGCGCCTCCTGGAGGGGATGGGGAAGCTGCAGCCCTCGCTGCCGCCCGCTGGGAACGGTCCTGCCCGCTACTACCGTTTTCGCGGCAGCAAGGGGACTATCGGTTTCATCACCCCGGTGAGCGAGCATTTCTGCTTCAATTGCAACCGCCTGCGCCTCACCGCCGATGGTAAGCTCCGCCCCTGTCTGCTTAGCGACCTTGAGGTGGACGTCCGCCAGCACCTGCGCCAGGGCGCTTCCGTCGAGGCACTGGGACAGGTGATCACTGAGGCGATAAAGGACAAGCCCAGGCAGCACCAGCTTGCCCAGGGCAGGACGGCAAAGGGCAGGAAGATGTCGCAGGTGGGAGGCTAGATATGGCAGGGAAGGATATAAGGATGGTGGACATCAGCGGCAAGGCGGTCACCGCGCGGGAGGCGACGGCGAAGGGCAGGGTGGCAATGAATAAAGAGACGGCGGAGATGATAAGGAAGGGTGAGTTGCCCAAAGGCGATGTGCTGGCGGCAGCCAGGGTGGCGGGCATCATGGCAGCCAAGAAGGCCCACCAGCTTATCCCCTTATGTCACCCCTTGCTCATCGAGGACGTAAGCCTTGACTTGCGCCTTGAGGAGGCGGGTGTGGACATAACCGCCACGGTGAAGGGGGCGGGGAAGACCGGCTATGAGATGGAGGCGCTGACCGCGGTGGCAATCGCGGCTCTCACCATCTATGACATGTGCAAGGGCGCGGACGCAACGATGAAAATCGGCGACATCCGCCTGGTGAGGAAGAGCGGCGGCAAGAGCGGCGAGGTGGTGCTGGAATAGAGGGCGCCACGCCCTGCAGGCAAGACTAGAGTCTGCTCACCCCTGCAAGGACTGCCACAGCACCTCAGGTAGCATCTTCACCTCAACGCCCGGCCTTTGTTGCAGCCTGCCCCGCAGGTTGTAGTAGCAGCCGGAACAGATGGTGACCAGCGTGCTGGCTTTCAGGCCTTCGGTGAGCCTTTCCAGATGCACCGGCACATAGCAGCAGAGGCTGTTGTCCACCTCGTTCACCTTCAGCCCCTCGATTTTGCCTAGCAGCCGTAGTGCGGCGGAAACGTCCACTGGCAACGAGGTTATGCGCCGGCGGAACCGGTAGCAGCCGGCATAATAGTCCACCTCCGCATTCAGCCTGCCCGCGGCAAAATGGCGGTCGAGGAGGTCGCTGAAGGAAATGACCTCCAGCCGGGTGTCATCTCGCAAGTTAGCATAGTTCGGCTCGCAGGCGGCACAGAAGAGCACCAGCGATTTCGCCCCCAGCGACTCAGCCTGCCTGAAGTTCTCCCTGATGAACTCCCGGGAAAGCTCCTTTGCCCTGGCGATATCGTCCTCGTTCTTGGCCATCACCGCAGGCTGCCCAAAAGGCATCCATCCGCAGCAATATTCCTTTTCCAGCAGGGCACAGTCTATGTTGAGCACATCTATCAGGGACTTCAGTGCCTTGAGGACATGCGGCATGCCATCATGATGGTAGCAGCCGGTGATGAGGACATATTCCGCCCTTTCCCCCACTCGAAAGCCCATCTCCCCCTGAAGGACTTTTAACTTCTCCTCTCGCGTCCCCCTGCAGATGCCCTGGGCCATGATGTGGGCCACCAGCCTGTCATCTATCATAGCAACCCCCTTAACATTGCCACCGGAGGCGGGAGGCTGGGACTATACCACTGCCCCACGCCTGCCTTTCTTGACATACCATACAACCGCCGCACGGCCATGTCAAACCTGGGGCAAGCTGGCATTTTCAGGGAAGGCGGTGGCGGCCTCGGTTGTCGCTTCTTAGCCGAGGGGGAGGTGACGTAAAGCGATGATTTTCTTCAGATAGGTGTGACCCATGCCGGACGGGGTAGAGTAGTCACCCTCACCTTATTCCTCTCCCCTCGCGGGAGAGAGTTAGAGTGAGGGGGTTGACTTTCCCGCCTCCGACCTGTATGCTGGTACGATATTAACGGCGGCAGAGGAGGTCGGCGTAAAATGAAGGTTCTCCTGGTCTATCCGCGATACCCAGCTACATTCTGGAGCTTCAGGCACGCGTTGAAGTTCGTCTCCAGGAAGGCGGCCTATCCGCCACTGGGCCTGCTCACCGTTGCCGCCATGCTCCCCCAGGAGTGGCAGAAAAAGCTGGTTGATACGAATGTGACCAGCCTGAACGACGGGGACATCGAATGGGCAGACTACGTGTTCATCAGTGCCATGGCGGTGCAGCGGAATTCAGCCCTGGATGTCATCGCCAGGTGCCGGCAAATGGGTAGGAAAACCGTCGCCGGCGGTCCCCTGTTTACCACCGGGTATGAAGAGTTTGCAGATAAAGTGGACCACCTCGTCCTCGGTGAGGCCGAAGCAACATTGCCCGCTTTTGTTAGCGACCTGGCAAGGGGCTGTGCCGGGCATATCTACACACCTGAGGGCTACCCCGATATCAGCACCACCCCTGTCCCCCAGTGGCAATTGATCAATATGCGGCACTACGCGGCAATGAGCGTCCAATACTCCCGCGGCTGCCCCTTCGACTGCGAGTTCTGCGATATCACCGTGCTCAACGGACACAGACCGCGGACGAAGAGCAAGGAGCAACTGCTCAGGGAATTCGACGCCCTCTACGAGCTGGGGTGGAGAGGGAGCGTTTTCGTGGTGGACGACAATTTCATCGGCAACAAGAAGAAGCTCAAGGCTGAGATACTCCCCGCCATCGCCAGTTGGATGAAAGAGAAGAAATACCCGTTCACCCTGTTTACTCAGGCATCGGTGAACCTGGCTGACGATACGGAGTTGATAGAGGCTATGGTGCAGGCCAACTTCAACTCAGTATTTATCGGCATCGAGACGGTAAACGAGGACAGCCTCGCTGAGTGCGGCAAGGTGCAGAACCGGAACCGCGACCTCGTCGAGGCGGTGAGGAAATTACAGAGACACGGGCTGCAGGTGCAGGGCGGCTTTGTCCTCGGCTTCGATAGCGACCCACCATCCATCTTCGAGAATATCATTAACTTCATCCAGCACAGCGGCATAGTCACCGCCATGGTGGGGCTGCTCAACGCCCCTCCGGGCACCAAGCTATACCAGAGGCTGAAGAGGGAGAAGCGCCTGGTGGCTATGTTCTCCGGAGACAATACTGATTGTTCCACCAACCTCATACCGAAGATGGGCTACAGTACGCTGGTAAACGGCTACAGAAAGGTAATGGAGACCATCTACTCACACAAAGAGTATTATGAGCGCATCAAGACATTCCTCAAGGAATACCGTCCGCCGCGGATAAGGATAAGTCACTTCAGCCTTGACCACATCAAGGCGTTCCTGAAATCGCTGTGGCTCCTCGGCATCAAGGAGAAGGGAAGGCTGCTCTACTGGCGTCTGCTCACCTGGACATTGTTTAAGCGTCCCAGACTGTTCCCGCTCTCGGTGACGCTCGCTATATACGGCTACCACTTCCGCAAGGTGGCGAGCAGCTATTTTAGTCCCGGGTCACAGGGGCTTAAGCAGGGCATCTAGTCAGCATTTGCCGCCTGGACTTTGCACCAGGCGATGCCTGAAGTATAATTAACGAGTTACCCCCTCACTGAGGTCGTCCCTTAAGTAGATACCAGCAATGAAAAGGAGGTAAGCCATGCCCGGAGGCTATCTAGGGAAAGTCCTGTACGTGGACTTAACGGTAGGCAAGACAACCGTGGAAACACCTGAGGAAAAGCTGTACCGCGACTTCTTCGGCGGTTACGGGCTGGGGGCGAGGATAATATTCACCCGCCAGAGGGCGAAGATAGACCCGCTCAGCCCGGAGGCCATGCTCGGCTTCGTCACCGGCAGCCTCACCGGCACACCAGCCCTGTTCGCCGCCCGCTACATGGTGGTGGGCAAGTCCCCGCTCACCGGGACCTGGGGCGATGCTAACTCCGGGGGCGATTTCGGTCCGCACCTGAAGTTCGCCGGCTTCGACGCCGTGTTCATCAGCGGCGCCTCGGAAAGGCCTGTCTACCTGCTCATAGACGACGGTAAAGCGGAGATCAGAAGTGCCGACCAGATCTGGGGCAAGGATACCACAGAGACGGAGGCAATACTCAAAGGCGAGCTGGGGAAAGAGGTCAGGACCGCCTGCATCGGCCCCGCCGGAGAGAAGATGTCGCTTATCGCTGCCATCATCAACAATGAAGGGCGGGCAGCAGCGCGCTCCGGGCTGGCAGCAGTGATGGGCTCAAAAAAGCTGAAGGCGGTGGCGGTCAGGGGGAATAAGAAAGTACCCCTGGCTGATGAGACAGGGCTGAGGTCTGCCAGGCAGAACTACCTGCAGCAGCTTGGCGGCAACGTGGAGATGTTCCGCAATTTCGGCACCTGCGGCGGCATGGCAACGCTGGTGAGCATCGGCGATGCACCGGTGAAGAACTGGACGGGCTCGGTGGTGGACTTCCCCAATGCCTCTAAAATCAGCGATGCCAGCGTGATCAACCTGCAATTGCGGAAATACGGCTGCTGGCAATGCCCTGTCGCCTGCGGCGGGCTGATGAAGGCCGGCAGCCAGTACAATTACCCCGAAGGTGTGCACAAGCCGGAATATGAGACGCTGGCGTCCTTCGGCTCCATGTGCCTCAACGATAACCTCGAGTCCATTATCAAGTGCAACGAGATCTGCAACCGTTACGGTCTGGACACCATCTCCGCAGGCTGCACCATCGCCTTCGCCATCGAGTGCTTCGAGAATGGTATCATCACCACCAAAGACACCGATGGCATCGAACTGCGCTGGGGCAACCACCAGGCCATCGTCGCTATGACCGAGAAGCTGGCAAAGCGGGAGGGCTTCGGTGCAGTGCTCGCTGACGGCGAGAAGAAGGCGGCAGAGAGGATAGGCAAAGGCGCGGAGAAGTTCGCAGTGCACATTCTGGGGCAGGAGGTCCCTATGCACGACCCCAAACGCTTCCTCCACTACGCGATCGCCTACCTCGACTCCACCCCCGCCCGCCACACGCAGGGCAGCTACGGCTTCAAACCGGCAAGCGGACTGGAGTACCCGCCATATGATAAGGACTCACTCGTGGGGCGCGGCCCTGCGGCCAAGATGGGCAGTGACCTGTCACATGCCATTAGCAGCCTCGGTTTCTGCATATTCGGCATCGGCTTCATGCCCGCCAGTGCTGTGGTGGACTTCACCAACCTCGCCACCGGCTGGGGTATGAGCATGGAGGACATCTTGAAGACCGGCGACCGTATCGCCAACATCCGTCAGGCGTTCAATATCCGCGAGGGCATCACCGCCGATATGCATAAGTTCCCCGGCAGGGTCTACGGCAACCCACCGCTAGCCACCGGTTCCACCGCCGGCAGGAGCTTTGATGTGGACGCCATACGGCGTGACTATTTCACCGCCCGGGGCTGGGACCCGGAGACAGGAAAGCCGAGCCGAGAAAAGCTGCTGGAACTCGGCCTTGACGATGTGGCCAAAGCCCTGTGGGGATAGCTGCGATATATACCCCGGGCCGAGCGATTAGCGCTGCCGGTAGCGTACTACCACTAGCATGGCAAGCAGGAATGTTACGGCTGCCAGAAGATTGACCATGCTGGCGACCAATATTATTTGCCCCATATCATGAGGTGGCGTCGTCACCACCGGCTTGTCCTTGACCACGGTGAACATGAATACGGCGCTGGCGCTGCCCGGTGGCTGGAGCGGCGTCACCTGCCAGAAGTAGGTGCACCCTGGCTCCAGCTCGCCCTCGTACCGGTAGGCAGTCGCTGCCACCTCCTCCTGGACTATTACCTCCCTCAGGGCTGAGTCGCTGGCGAGCACAAACAGGTAGTGCTCGACACCGGGCAGCGGCGTCCAGGAAAAACCCGCTGGTGCAGGGGACTTCAGCGCGCCGTGTGCCGGCGCCAGCGCCTCGGGAGGGGGATAGTTGCCCACCACGGGCACGCCGGGGCTGATTGTGAAGGCGTTTGCCCTGGACCACGGGCTGCGGATGACCTGCCCGGTGGCTGCCCGCCGCACCCTCACCCGCCAGAAATAGTCCTTCCCCGCTTCCAGCACCGTCCCGGGCGGTATGCGGTAGGCGGGGTCGCTGGTGACCGGCGGCAGGTAGAAGGGGTTGGTCGTCGGTTCCACCTCGACAATGCGTAAGGTGAAGTCCTCATCGGCAGCAAGTTCAAACTCATAGCAGTCCGCCAGCGAGAGCTGCTCCCAACCGAAAGCGATGTCCCGGTTCCTGCCGCTGACCACATCATAGTCCTGCACCGCTGCATTCTTAGGAAAGATGAGCCTGGGTCCCCGCATCGCCAGCGTATCAATGAACACCCAGAGACAGCCTTCATGGAGCAACGGCTTATACTCGCGGGCGTCCAGCGCCCACAGCGTGTTCTGAGACACGGCCAGCGCCCCGGGCTCAGCGCTGAAGTTGACGCCGCTACCCAGCCCCACATCTAGGGAGTCCCAGTAGACACCGGGCTTGGGGATACCGGTGCGGGGATAGAGGGCGCGGTCCACCCCGCTATCGCCATAGCTATAAGCCGCATAAAGTACACCGTATTTCCCGATGACCACACCATAGAAGCTGTGGTGCGGCGGCGCCATGTCCTGCCATTCACCGTCCTTGCCCAGGCGCAGGCGGTAGATGCCGCCAGTATCATCGGCAAGGTAGATGAGGTGGTTATCGCTGAAGCGGTCATCGAAGGCAACATGCCGGTTCCCCTCCGTGGGCGTCCTTGCGGTGACGGGATGCCACAAGTCGCCACCATCGGCTGAATACGCCAGGGGAAAATTCTGGTACGCCGCTGCCGTCACCAGCACATGGCTACCGCTAACGGCTATGTTGTGGTTTGCCCCCAGCCCCGTGCTTGCGGGCTCTCCCCATGTCCAGCCTCCAGTGTATTTGCCCCGGCGCACCCTGCCATCTGCCTGAAGGATATATACCGTGTGGACATCAGCAGCCGCCATGTCCTGTACCACCAGATTGGGCAACATCTCCTGCCAGGTGGCACCGCTATCGGCGGAGAAGGCGGCGTTCGTGGTGCCCTGGTCTGCCCAGAAGACATGGCTGGCGTTATCCTCATCGGGTGCCAGCCGGAGCAGTGGCGAGTCACCGTGGCAACAAAGCACCCGTCTCCACTTTTTGCCCGGGGGCTGGCTGCGCCAGACGCTGTCGAAGCCGAGGGCACTGGTCGTTGCCACATAGAGCGTTTTTTCGTCCTCACTAGGGGCGATGGCTGCCAGACGGTCTATGGCGGTATCTATCAGTCCTGTCTGGTCCCAGGAGACCCCGTCGTCCCTGGAGACCGACACCGCCGACTCATCGAGGGCAGAACCTGCCCAGGCCGAGAGGCTGATATCTGCCCATTCCTGTGGCGTCTTGCGGTTCCCCGAGCCAGTACCACCATATGCCGCGCTGCCATCCACAGACCAGACAAGCTGCACATTGGCATAGCCGTCAACACCGCCACCTGTTGGCGGCTTTGCTGCCGACTTCCAGACAGGGCAGGCGGACAGCGGGTCAGCAGAGCGCCACACCCGGGCTTGTGCCGTCGCGAGCTCCGCTGCCACGGCACCGGCAAGCAGCTTGCCCTTGTTGCAATCACCGTGGTAGGCGATGCTGCTTGTTCTTACACCAGTGCCAGCCCCGGGAAGGTTGAGCCTGGTCACCCGGGTATCATCAAGACGGTAGACATCGTCCAGCACCCTGGTCTTACCATAGGCGGTATTATTAGAGTCGTAGCTGGCGAAAATGACTCGTTTCTCCTTCACAGTGCCATTGAAGTCGGCGGGCAGGGCAAGGCTGCCGGTGATGACTTTGTCCTTGCCGCTGGAAGTAGCGCCTGCCTGCGTCGGCTCGCAGAGCTCCACGGGGAAGCCACTGTATACCTCCCAGAAGATGACGTTCGCCGCCATATCGCGTTTGCCCAGGCTGATATAGGTCGCCTGAGTGGTGCTGGACATGACCACGATGGCGGCATCTGAGGCATAATTTGGCGAGGGTTGGAGGGCGATGACATCGCCGCCGGCGAAGCCCTGTGCCCTCCAGCCGCCGAGGCCGGGAAATGCGAGCACGTATATCTCCCCGGTGCCCACAGCATTTGAGGGATCACGGCTGCCGATGATGATATCGTGGCGCTTCTCTCCAGCAACCACATAGGCAGGCGAGATAGAGATGGCACCTACCTGTTCCGCGACGCCAAAGCGCCACGGCACACCACCGGTCGGCTGCCAGTTATCGCCGCCGTCCCTGGAGACAAAAATTTCCCGCCGCCGTCCCGGCCCATCGGTGCAGACCGCTGCTATCAGCCCTGGCCTATCGGGTGCCACGGCAACAGCGGTGACACGCCCCGATGTCAGCTTGGCCAGCCCTCTTGCGGCTTTGTCGCTCCAGGTGAAACCACCGTCCGTACTCAGCCATAGCCCGGGCACGACCATCGGTCCCGGCGAGGCATTGGCGATGTCCACAGCGTAGAGTGCGCCGTCCGAAGCGACAGCCAGACAGTTTATTTCGCAGGGCGAGCGGACATCGTTCTTCTGCGGGACATAGCCCGGGGTCTCCACGATTGCCCACCTGAGGACGGCACCATCGAGCACATGCGCTGAGGTCGAAAGTGGCACCAATAGCAGCGCTGCAATAGAAGCGAGGGCAAGGGCTCCCGGCGTGGTCTTGTGCACCGATAACTGCCAAAGTTTTCCGGCATACTATCATACCTGAGGACTGCCGGTCAAACTGGTGTTGTGCGGCAGGCTAGTGGTGCGGGTGCTTAATTTTTTGGAGGATTTCCCCTCACCTAACCTCTCCCGCAAGGGGAGAGGGATAGCAGCCGCGCTCGATGGCTCCCGATTTGCAGGCAGTCCTCTCCCGCAAGGGGAGAAATTTTCTTTCTCCTCTCCCTTGAAGGGAGAGCTCTCTTCTGCTATCCTCTCCCTTGAAGGCAGAGCTCCCTTCTCCTATCCTCTCCCTTGACGGGAGAGGACTAAGGTGAGGGTGACCCCAGAGGGAGCAAGCAGCCTGCTCCTTCCTGCCCTACCCTATCAAGTATTTGCCATCCAACTATCTATCCGAACGAGCTCACCCGGTTCCTATCGCCCATTCAGTCTGGCATAATAGTCCGCCGCCCTCCTTGCCGCCAGCGCAGCGCGGTAGACGGTGGGATAGAACGGTATACCGCTGGAGATAAGCCTCGACCTCAGCTCGCAGGCGAGCTTCCACTCCACGCTGTCCCACTCCTCGATGCCAAAGCTCCTCTCAGGAACCACGGCCAGAAGCGGCTTGGTGGCGACGGTCTCGAAACCTTCCAGCTGGTGCTGCTTCAAAAAATCGTCCAGCGTCATCTCGGGCTGGTCGCCATGGCGGTGGACATGCAGCATCAGAATGAGCAAATCAAAGTTCGGGTCCTGAGACATCAGTTCGAGGATAACTTTAACTGTAAGACTCTCGTCCTCCCTTATGGAAAGGTCCGCCGGATTGCTCAGCCAGTCCCAGACCGAAATGCCCCGGCTTTTGAGCTGCTCGCGGAACTCCGGTGACAGCGGCACCACCTCAAGTCCCGCCATTTCGCACTGGTCAGCAGCCAGCACGCTGGCGCCGCCAGCACCACCGGTGACACCCACCCGTTTACCCTTAAGCGGGGGCAGGGAGTTAAAGGTCACCGCCATGTCAACCAGCTCCTCGATGCTGTCAACCCCGATGGCATTGGTCTGTTCCAGTGCCGCCTCCCATATCTCCACCGAACCCGCCAGCGAGGCGGTGTGGGAGGAAGTAGCCCTTGCCCCGGCCTCGCCCCTGCCACCCTTGAGGATGACGACCGGCTTCACCTCCGTCGCCTGCCGCAGGACGCTGACAAACCTCCTGCCGTCCTTCACCCCCTCCATATACATCAGTATGACCGCAGTCTCAGGGTCCTGGAACAGGTATTCCAGGTAGTCACACTCGTTCAGGTCAATGGCATTGCCATAGCTGATTACCTTGCTGAACCGGATGCCCCTGAGCCCCGCCGACCTGACCACCTCCCCCGCCAGATTGCCGCTCTGGGAGATAAACGCCACCTTCCCCGGCTCTAATGGGAAGTCTTCCTCAAAAGAGATGCCCCATGCCGGATAGTACACTCCCATGCAGTTCGGTCCGATGATGCGGATGCCGTACTGCTTTGCTAGCCCCAGCATCTCCCGCTCCATTTGCGCCGCCTGAGGCCGCCCGGTCTCGCTGAAACGCGCCGTAAACAGATGGATAGCTTTGGTGCCTTTGGTGGCAGCATCCCTGATGAGGTTGGGGACTAGAGGGGCAGGGACAACCGAGATGATATAGTCCACGGTGTCCGGTATCTCCGCCACCGAGGCATAACACTTCAGCCCGCCTATCTCTTGGTACTTCGGGTTCACCGGATATAGCTTCCCCTCAAAGCCTCGCCGTAGCAACGGCAACAGGAACCGCCATCCCGGCCCGCTCACCGAGGCGCCCACCACGGCGATTGAACGCGGGTGCAAAATCTCATGTAGAACATGGTTCACCACGATTATGCCTCCTGGATAGCAGGTGCGATAACTGCGCTGCCCTTGAAGCTGGCAAGCTTGAGGCGCTGGCACACGCCCTGTCAGGCACAATTACACCCAGGCCCAGATTATACCACGGCACCCCGTCGGGCAAAAAACCAGTCACTGACACGTTACCTGAATAGCATCCAGGGCAAATATACTTACCTGGTCACCTACGATTGTGACCAGGCAAGTCCGTGGCAGGAACTCGACCTTGACGACGGGATAATGAAGCCGGGCTTCGGCTACTGGATATACATGACCCAGGCTGGCAGCATACCAGCGCCGACGGAGTAAGTCTATGGCAGAAATTTCGCACACAGAGTTGCCGGAGGCTGGTAGCAGGCTTCGCCAACCGGCACATGGAGGTGTAATATGAAAATGAACCTGAGCTCAATGTGGAAACGGGCTTTGTATTTCGTTCTGGCTTTGCTACTGGCACCATCGCTGATAACCGGTGGCATGTTGTCCGCAGTGCTGGCTGATGACGGTCCGCCCACCCCTCCCCACCGCTTCTACGGCACGGTGACCTGCGCCGGGCAGCCGGTGGTGGGAGCCACTGTTCGGGCATACGTGGACGGTAACCCCGCCGAGTCCACTACCACCGATAGCGAAGGCAGGTACGGTTACGACCCTGTATTTCTGGTCACTGGCACTACAGGACAACAGGTCACCTTTACTGTCGGCGGTGTCCCTGCGGCTGAGTCAGCCACATATCAATCAGGCGGACTTACAAACCTCGACCTCACTATCGCCGGTACCCCGCCCACAGTGACCACCGGGACTGCCACCTCGGTCACCCAGACTTCAGCGACTCTAAATGGCAATCTCACCAACCTGGGGACAGCCAGCTCTGTCCAGGTCTATTTCGAGTGGGGAACCAGCACGAGCTATGGCAACACCACCACCCCACAGACCAAAACCTCCACCGGTAGCTTCAGCGCCACCGTAAGCGGGCTAAACTGTGGCACCACCTACCACTTCCGCGCCGTGGCTGTGGGCGTTGGTACTGCCACCGGAAGCGACGTCACCTTCACCACCCTGGCGTGCGATGGTGGTGGTGGCGGCGCCCTTGAGATCACGACCACCTGCCCCCTCCCCGGCGGCAGGCTAAATCAGCCCTATTCGGTGACCCTTCAGGCTACAGGCGGCACACCGCCCTACACCTGGTCACTGGCAAGCGGCAGCCTGCCCAGAGGGCTGACGCTGAGCGCCGATGGCGTAATCTCGGGGACACCTACTGCCACGGGGCTCTTCCCCTTCACCATCAAGGTGACCGATAGCGCCTCGCCGAAGGTGTCGAAGACCAAGACCTGCTCCATCGAGGTGACCGTTGGTCCGCCTAAACCAGCGCACCAGGCACCCGAGGTCACCATCGTCATAAAGTGGGGCGAGTCCCAGGGTGCCACCAAGTACTGGCTACAGGTGAGCACTTCAGCCAGCTTCGCCGCCGGTTATGATGTGTTCAACCAGGAAGTGGGCAATGTCACCTCCTACGAGCTGGCACTCCCCGAGGGGGAGAAAGGGACCTTTTACTGGCGAGTCAAGGCTGGCGATGCCCAGTCCTGGGGCGACTGGTCGAAGCGACATAAGATATACTGGAAATAAGGCAATAGCCTGAATACAGGTGGCAGGGGCTTCCAGCCCCTGCCACCGCAGTGCCGCAAGTCAAGGAGGTTGCCATGAGGCGGTTTTCCGAAGTTGCCCTTGCCTGCTTGTTATCGCTGATATGGCTGCTCGCTGCGGCGAGCGCCGTGACCGCACAGCCACCGCAGATACCACATCGCCTCTACGGGACCGTCACCATCGGCGACAGTCCGGCTCAGGCAGGAACAGTGGTCTCCGTAAGAATAAACGGTGTCGAGGTCGCTACCGTTACCACCGACTCCCAGGGCAGATACGGGTACGCCGATGAGCCATTGCTGGTCCAGGGCAGCAATGGCGACACCATGGAATTCTATGTCAATGGCACCAGGGCTTCACAGACCTGCACCTTCAGCTCCGGAGCCATAACCGAACTCAATTTGTCGGTGGGCAGCGGCTCCACGCCAGCGCCTCCACCACCGCCTCCGCCCCCATCGCCACCTCCACCACCATCGCCATCACCGCAGCCCCCCAGCCCTCACCGACAGGGCGTACCTCCATAACTGTCTCGCTACTGGGCACCCCCTCTCCTTTAAGCCTGAGCCGCAACGTGCTTGAATCACCGGCCACAGTGAGCAGCGCCGATGGCACGGTGAAGCTGAGCTTCAGGGCGAATACCACCTTCACCATGCAGGGAGACTCCCTCAGCCTGGCTGTGGAGCCCTCACCCCCAGCGCCACCGTCCGGCACCAGGCTCATCGTCGCCTACAGGTTCAGCCCCTCGGGCACCAGCTTCAGCCCGGCGGCGGTGCTCATGCTGAAATATGACCCCTCCTCCCTGCCCTCGGGCGCTTCCGAGTCCAGCCTGACAATCGCCCACTGGGACGGC
>Ga0315298_1005246_pt1 | contig 18582 bp, 19 predicted proteins | sample WHS_1_MG_FD_203077 | JGI IMG/M metagenome (GOLD analysis project Ga0315298, IMG submission 203077) | Extremophilic microbial mat communities from Washburn Hot Springs, YNP, Wyoming, USA - WHS_1_MG | ecosystem: Environmental > Aquatic > Thermal springs > Hot (42-90C) | place: USA: Wyoming...
AGATGAAACTGGGATTTTCAACCTTTTTAACGAATTAAAAGAAAAATTTCCAAAACAAGAAATCAAATCTATAATTTGCGATATTCGAGATGAAGAGAAGGTGAAAAAAGTTTTTCAAGAATTTAAACCTAAGATTGTTTTTCATGCAGCTGCTTACAAGCATGTCCCACTAATGGAGGAACATCCAGATGAGGCAGTAAAGAACAACATTTTTGGAACAGAAATTGTAGCTAAGGCATCTTTAGAAAGCAATTGTGAGAAATTCATTTTTATAAGTACGGACAAAGCAGTGAACCCAACCTCAATTATGGGAGCAACGAAGAGAATTGGGGAAATGATTTGTCAGGTTTTAAACAAAAAAGGAAAAACAAAGTTTATTTCGGTTAGGTTTGGAAATGTTTTAGATTCAAGGGGAAGCGTCATTCCAATTTTTAAAGAACAAATAAAATCCGGAGGACCGGTAACTGTTACCCATCCTGAAATGAAAAGGTATTTTATGCTAAACTCTGAAGCCTGCCTTTTGGTGATGGAAGCAGGAGCGATTGGAAAAGGAGAGGAAGTTTTTGTCTTGGATATGGGAAAGCCAATTAAAATTTTGGATTTGGCAAAAGAAATGATAAAATTAAGTGGACTGGAACCAGACAAAGACGTCCCCATTGCTTTTATCGGAGAAAGGCCCGGCGAAAAACTTTTTGAAGAGATTTTTAACGAAAAAGAGACGGTTTCAACCAAATATAAAAAAATTTTAATCGCTAAATTGACAGAGCCAGACGAAGAGAAATTAAACGTTGGGTTAGAAAACTTAAAAAAAGCAGCTTCGGAAGGCGATAAAGAAAAAATAATAAAAATAATCAAAGATTTGATACCTTCTTATGAAAACAAAGAAAATAAAACAGAATAGAAACGGCAATTTTTTCTTGAACCTCATTCGCTATTTAACCTATTTGATTTTTTTTACCCCCCTGATCGTCAACGGGAATTATTTTTTTCCTTTTGTTGGGCCGAAAAGTTTGTTTTTTATGGGGGTGGCCGAAATCATTTTCTTTTCTTGGTTAGTTTTGATTTACATCGACGCAAAATATCGTCCAAAGCCCAACTTTCTTTTTTACGGTTTGCTCGTTTATCTTTTCGTTTTGATTTTGGCCGCCATTTTTGGGGTTAATCCATCTTACAGCTTTTGGTCAAAGTACGAAAGGATGACTGGAATTTTGATGCACCTTCATCTTTTTGCCTTCTTTTTAGTTTTGAGTTCTACTTTTAAAGAAGATGATTTCAAAAAATTCTTTGCCTTTTCTGTTTTTATTGCCGAAATCGCCGGGCTTTACGGAGTTTTAAACGTAAAAAACCCGGCAATGCGAGGAGGGGGGACTTTGGGGAACGAATCCTTTTTAGGGACTTATTTGCTTTTTAACCTCTTTTTTAGTCTCTATTTGATTTTCAAAACCGACGGCTTTTTAAGAAAATTTTCTTTAGTTTCTTTTTTCATCCTCTTTTTCTCGATTTTGTTCACCGGCGTCAACCTCCAAGGCCTTCCTTTTTCTGAAAAAATTTCAGCCATTTTATACGCTAGCGGAGCCAGGGCGGCAAAAATTTCTTTTTATCTTGGCCTTGTTTTGTTTTTTTTCCTTTGGCTTGCTTTTTCCAAAAATAAAGTTTTAAAAACCCTAGCCGTTTCCGTTTTGTTTTTCAGTTTTATCTTTTCTTTTTATTTTATTTTTTCTGTCCATTTCCTTCCTCAGAGTGTCCCCCGAAAATTGTTTGAAAGAGAGGTTGGAAGTTTTGGCGGTAGGTTGATTGTTTGGCAGAGCGCTCTTCGTGGTTTTTTCCAAAGGCCGATTTTGGGTTGGGGTCCGGAGAATTTTGAATTTTCCTTTTTCAAAAACTACAACCCCTGTTTTGGTACAGAAAAATGCGGTTCTGATACTTGGTACGACCGAGCCCATAACGTTATCTTCGATACTTTGGTCACAACCGGAATCTTAGGGTTAGTTTCCTACTTTTTTGTTTTTCTTTCAGCCGTTTTCATTTTGTGGCAAAATTTAAAAAAAGATTTCTTACCTTTTGGCGTTTTCTTTAGCCTTTTTGCGGCTTATTTCATCCAAAATTTGACCGTTTTTGATATGGTTTCTTCTTTTTTGATGCTTTTTCTTTCTCTTTCTTTTGTCGCCTCTCTCAAAGAAGGCGAAACAAAATTTTCTCTTCCCAGAACCCCTAACCCATATTTTCTTTTGCTCGTTTTTCTCGTTTTCTTCTTTACTTTTTACAATTTTATTTACTTACCGCTTCTTTCTGAGAGAGGGGTGATTTTAGCCAGTTTCTCTACCCCCTTTTCTGAAAAGAGGTTGGAGTTTTTTAAAAGGGCCTTAATTTCTCCCCTGGGTAAGTTTCAAATCAGACAATCTCTGGCGGAAAATTCCTTAGAGAATTTCAGAAGGCAAAACAATTTTCAAAACATCGAAGGAATAAAGAAAGAGTTTGATTTTTTGATCGAGGAATTGAAAAAAAGTATCAACGAATGCTCTCTCGATTTTCGAGCCAGATGGAACCTTGGCCAAATTTATAATTCTTATTCTCTTTTTGACAAAAATAAACTTTTAGAGGGGGAAAGAATAATGAGAGAAACGATTGAAATGTTTCCCAAAAATCAAAAAGGGTATTGGGTTTTGACCCAAAATCTTATTTTTCAAGAAAAATTCGATGAGGCGATCGAGATTGCTCAAAAAGCAGTCGACCTAGAACCTCAGTTAGAAACTTCCCATTTCGTTTTAATCCAAACTTTAAAATTTTCGAAAAAAGAAGATTTGGCTAAAGAAAAAATCAAAGAAGCGATACAAATAAACCCGCAATTGGAAAAAGATTTTAAAAACCTTTTCCCCTAGACTTGACAACTCTTTTTGCTTGAATAAAATTAAACTGATTAGCACTCAAAAGGTCGGACTGCTAATTTAATCAAAAACCATGAAGATCAAGCCACTAGCCGATTACGTTCTTATTGAACCGATCAAAGAAGAAGAAAAAACAAAAAGCGGGATTTTGCTACCTGAGACGGCGGAAAAAGAAAGACCAGAAGAAGGCAAGGTTGTGGCAGTTGGACCAGGGAGGATGACCGATGAGGGAAAAATCATTCCCCTTTCAGTAAAACCGGGTCAAAAAGTTCTCTTCAAAAAATACGGACCCGACGAGATAAAGGTCGATGAGAAAAAATATCTGATCTGTAAAGAAGAAGATATTTTAGCCATCGTCGAATAACATGGCCACAAAACAAATCCTTTTTAGCGAAACAGCCAGAAAAAAGTTGATGGCTGGGATAAAAAAGACGATAGAGGCAGTAAAGGTCACCCTCGGGCCAAAAGCGAGACACGTCGTTTTGGACAAAGGCTTTGGGGCGCCGGAAATCTCTGATGACGGAGTTTCGATCGTGAAAGAAATCGAGTTGAAAGATAAGGTAGAAAATTTGGGAGTTGAAATTTTGAAAGAAGTGGCGGAAAAAACATCGGAAGCAGCCGGTGACGGAACGACCACCGCCATGGTTTTGACTTATGCCATCGCTTCCGAAGGCGTAAAAAACGTTGCTGCCGGTGCTCATCCTCTTTTTGTGAAAAAAGGAATTCAGAGAGGAGTAAAAGAGGTAATTGAATATCTCAAAGGAATTTCCAAGCCGATTTCAAAGAAAGAAGAGATCGCCCAGGTGGCGACGATCGCTGCTTTGGATGCTGAGGTTGGAAAAATGATCGCTGAAACCATTTCTGAAGTCGGAAAGGATGGAGTAATCACCGTCGAGGAGTCTAAAAAATTTGGTTTGGAGAGGGAAATCGTCAAAGGTTTACAGTTTGATAGGGGATACATTTCTCCTTACATGATCACCGACGTCGAAAGGATGGAAGCGGTTTTAGAGGACCCTTACATTTTGGTTACTGACAGGAAAATTTCTGCCTTGACCGAGATTTTACCGGTGATGGAAAAAGTTGCCCAAACTGGAAAAAAAGATTTGGTGATCATCGCCGATGAGGTAGAAGGTGATGCCTTAGCCACTTTGGTCGTCAACAAGTTGAGAGGGGTTTTTAACACCTTGGCGGTAAAGGCTCCTGGTTTTGGTGACCGAAAAAAAGAAATGCTCCAAGACATCGCCATCGTCACCGGCGCCCAGGTAATCTCTGAAGAATTGGGCTTGAAATTGGAAAACATCAAGCTGGACCAGTTGGGAAGGGCAAGGAAGGTTGTGGCAGAAAAAGAAAAGACAACGATCATTGAAGGAAAAGGGAAAAAAGAAGAGATCGAGGCGAGGATTAAACAAATCAGAGAGGAAATAAAAAAGACCGAATCTGAATTTGATAAAGAAAAACTTCAAGAGAGATTGGCAAAATTGGCTGGCGGTGTGGCGGTGATCAAAGTTGGAGCGGCGACGGAAATCGAACAAAAGGCAAAACAGAAAAAGACAGAAAACGCCCTCAACGCGACCAAGGCGGCGATCGAAGAAGGAATTTTGCCAGGCGGCGGAGTGGCTTTGTTGAGGGGACAGGAAGTGCTTGAAAAACTTGAAAAAGAATTAGAAGGGGATGAGAGAACTGGGGTCTTAATTTTAAAAAGAGCTTTGGAAATGCCAATTAGACAGATTGCCGAAAATTCAGGAATGGATGGCGCGATCGTGGTGGCCGAAGTGAAAAAGCAAGAAAGAGATTTTGGTTTTAACGCCCAAAACCAAAAATTCGAGAATCTGATTTTGGCCGGCGTGATTGACCCGACAAAAGTGGTGAGAACCGCCTTGGAGAATGCGGCTTCGGCTGCCTCGATGCTTTTGACGACCGAAGCGGTCGTGGCTGAAGAGCCAGAAAAAGAAAAGAAAGAATCGCCGGGAATTCCTGAGGAATACTAAAATTAATTTTCAATTTTCAATTTACAATTTTCAATTTGGATTTTGGAAGTCGCTCTCCTTGTGGCGACCTTATTTTTTTGGTATGATTTTCTAAAGGTCAAAATTGAGTTTCCAATTCGATGTCATTAGTGTTAATAATTCTAATTTTATTAGGGTTGATCTTTCTGTGGGCCATTTTAAGCTACAACCGGCTTGTCACTTTAAAAAACAGAGCAAAAGAAGCTTGGGCGGATATCGACGTCCAACTGAAAAGAAGGCACGATTTAATTCCAAATTTGGTGGAAACGGTCAAAGGTTATGCCGCTCACGAAAGAGAAGTTTTCGAAAAAGTAGCTGAAGCGAGAGAAAGAGCGATGGGGGCGAGAGAAGGCGGGGATCTAAAGAAAATGGGTGAGGCGGAAGATTATTTGGCCCAAACCCTTAAAACCTTATTTGCGGTTGCCGAAAATTATCCAGACCTGAAAGCCTCACAAAATTTTCTTGAATTGCAAAGGGAACTGACCGATGCCGAAGATAAAATAATGTATGCCAGAAGGTTTTACAACGCGAACGTCAGAGATTTGAACATTGCGATAGAAAGCTTTCCCACAAACATCGTTGCCTCGATTTTTGGCTTCAAAAAGATGGATCTGTTCGAAATCGGTGGCCCCGAAGAAAAAGAAGCACCAAAAGTCAAGTTTTAAATTAAACTCATGGCAACTTTGTACACTCAAGCTGAAAAAAATATCCAAAGAACCTGGATTTTGATGGGTGGGTTTTTGATTTTTACCATTTTTTTGGCTTGGCTTTTCAATCATTTGTTTAACAATCCTAGTTTTTTGATTTTTGGTGTCGGTTTGGCAATTTTCCAAAGTTTTTTCAGCTACTGGTATTCAGACAAAATCGTTTTGGCAATGGCTCGGGCGAAAAAGATAGAGAAAAAAGATTATCCGGAATTGTTTCGAATCGTTGAGAACCTTTCTCTTGCCGCCGGTCTTCCCACTCCTCAAATTTACCTCATCGAGGAAGACCAACCGAATGCTTTTGCTACCGGCCGAGACGAAAAACATGCTGTCGTTGCCGTCACCCGGGGACTTTTGGAAAGGTTAGAAAAACCAGAACTGGAAGGAGTGATCGCCCATGAACTTTCTCACATTAGAAACAAAGACATGCTCTTGCAAACGATCGTCGTCGTTTTGGTTGGGATTGTGGCTATTTTGTCTGACCTCTTTTTAAGGATGAGTTATTGGGGCGGGATAAGAAAAAGAGAAGAGAGAGATTCGCTCAGCGCTATTTTGGCCGTTTTTGGGTTGGTGGCGGCAATTTTGGCTCCGCTCGCCGCTACCTTGATTCAATTAGCCATCTCCAGGAAAAGGGAATTTTTGGCCGACGCCACAGGTGCTCTTTTGACAAGATATCCTGAAGGATTGGCCAGAGCTTTGGAGAAAATTTCCGCCTACCCTCGTTCGATGAAAATTGCCTCAAACGCCACCGCCCATTTATTTATCGTCAATCCCTTTAGAGGTTCAAAAATTGCAAATTTATTTTCAACTCACCCACCGATAGAAGAGAGAATTAAGGCATTGAGGGAAATGAGTTTATAAGGGTTAGTGATTAAGTGATCGAGTGACCAAGTGGTTAAGTGGTGGAGTAAATCAGGGAAGGGTCGCATAGTGGTCGAGTGCGCGGCGCTGGAGACGCCGTGGGGAGAAATCCCCTCGTGGGTTCGAATCCCACCCCTTCCGCCAGGTTTTGGTGTATAATAAAAATATGGAAAAAAAGTTTGCCATCTCGGTCTTGCCTCAAAAATTTGGGATTTGTCATTTTGAAAAGAAAACTCCGATCCCCGACTGGGCAAAAAGCGGAGAATTTTTTTCTATCACCCAAACCGACCAAGAACTCTCGATCGTTTATCCTCAAGAAAAAATCCCGGCCGGGGTTTTGTACGAAGGAAACTGGAGGGCTTTTCGAATCGAAAAATTAAAAGAAGGAATACGTGCCGTCGGGATCATCGCCGAATTTTCCAAACCCTTAGCTGAAAATCAAATTCCGATTTTTGACATCTCAACCTACCGAACGAATTATATTTTTGTCGAAGAAAAAAATTTAAAAAAGGCAATGAAAATTTTGAGCGAGTTTTGCGAGATTAAAAAATAAGAATGCTTTTTGATTTTCTCCAGCGGAGATTATTAAGAAATAAGGTTTTTTCCGAAATCAAAAAACTCAAAGACAGAAAAGGATTTTTAAAAGCCGGTATCCCAAAATTCGACCGGCTTTTTGGTCGCGATGCTTTGATCTCTGCCTGGCAATTATTAGATAAAAAACCAGGAATTGCAAAAGCAACTTTGGAAATTTTGTCACAGTATCAAGGAAAGGTGATTAACGATGAAAGGGAAGAAGAGCCTGGAAAAATTTTGCATGAATTAGATTTTAAACTAAAATCCCATCCTCAATACTATTTTCCCTTTCCTTATTATGGCTCGGTCGATTCTACTTTGCTTTTTTTAATTTTGTTTTCATTTTATTATCAAAAAACAAAAGACCAAAAATTTTTAGATTCGCATTGGGAAAATATTTTGAGGGCAGTTCATTGGCTAGAAGAATACGGGGACAAAGACAAAGATTTGTTTATCGAGTATCAAAGAAAAAATCCAAAAGGACTTTTCCACCAAGGCTGGAAGGATTCTTTTGAAGACGAATTAAAGATCGAGCCACCGGTTGCCTTGGTTGAGGTCCAGGGCTATCAATATTTAGCATTAAGAGAGATTGCAAATTTAGCTGAAGAAAGAAAAGATTGGGATTTGGTCGACAAACTGGAAGAAAGGGCTTGGCAATTAAAGAAAAAATTTAACGAGAAATTTTGGATAGAAGATAAAAAATTTTTTGCCTTGGCTTTAGACGGTAAAAAGCAACAAAGAAAGGCGATCACCTCAAACCCCGGCCATCTTTTGTTTACCGGAATAATCAGGGAAAAAGAAAAAATCGATTTGGTGGTAAAAAGAATTTTTGAAAAAGATATGTTTACCCCTTATGGGATTAGAACCCATTCTGCATTGGAAGAGGACTTCGACCCAAAATCTTATCATTTAGGTTCTCTCTGGCCCCACGACAATTGGATAATCGCCCAAGGGCTCAAAAAATTGGGATACCAAAAAGAATATCAAAAAATCAGAAAGGCGATTTTGAAAGCGTATAAAGAACTTGGATACTTGCCAGAATATTATGGAGTAATTGATGGAAAAATCAGTGTCGATTTACCAAACCCTCCCTGCTACCTTCAAGCCTGGAGCCTTGGAGCCTTGTTCGATTTTCTCTAAATAAAAAAGGGCCAACTGCCGCGAAAGGTCAGGTGACCTATTACTTACTAGTCAATCAAATCCCCAATGTTTATATACGATAGATAAGTCGCAATGATAAAGATAAAGAGAAGTGTGACCAGAAATGGAAGAGCAATCACCCATCGTGTGTCTTTTTTATAAAAGACACGGTCTCCTTTAATTTCCGCCCTCCAAAACCATCCCGGAGGATTCAATTTTGCGGTGTAACTCACTAATCTTCCCCCTATTCCGAAATACTTTTTCCATGCCCATCCCCCTATTTTATCTTTTTTTACCAATATAACTCTTATTGTTCCTCCTGTCCTGAAAAATTCTTCTACATTCTTAACCTCTATTTCTCCCAAAATTGAGAGACCCTTAACCTCGACTACCGGGATGGTTCTCTTTTGCGCTTCCTCCTCGATTAACCTGGGAAACTGCGCTTCCCAGGTTTTCTGGCCCAACGGCCAAAGAGCCACAACAACGCTCCCCGTTACCATTATTAGATATAGGAGAACGAGGAGCAAACCGCCTTCTTTTTTCATGTGCTATCACCTCCTTTTTTACTATAACTTATTCAAAAACTCTTGTCAAGTTTTAGATTTTAAAAAGAAATTATGTGAAGGGTCATAGTTTAAAACAAAATTTAAAATAAAAAAGGCCAACCCGCCTGAAAGATAAAAAGGGAAGGCCTATTTACTTTACTTTTTGGAGCGTTTCCCACGACTCTTTTCCCGATTCCCGTTCTTGAAGTTTTCTTTTTCTCTTTCAAAAATTGTGCTTCTTTGGGATTCGGGGTGTAAACATCTTCGCATATTTTTCACCTCCTTCTCTTATTGTAAACATTCAAAACTTTTTTGTCAACTCCTTAAAATATTTAAATCTTAACTTTTGATCTTTTCTAAAATTTTTAACTCCAATTTCTTTGTTTTTGTATCCAAAATGGCAAAAGTTGCCTTGTAAAAAAGTCCGGCTAAATTTCCAGGATTTGCCAAAACGCAATTTTCTTCTTTTTCCAAAAACGGCCAATGAGAATGGGAAAAAAAATAAAAATCAAAATCGTCCAATTTTTTCTCTTTTAGGTTGAACATGTGGCAAAAACCGATTTTCAACCCTTCGATTTCAACCTGCCCTTCTTTTTCAAAAATTTTTGTTTTCCTCGCCTCTTTAAAAAGAGAGTTTTTGATATCGGCATTCCCTAAACAAAGATAAATTTCATCGAAATTTTTTTCAATTTCTTTTAGAGTTTCACCTTTGCAAACGTCACCACCGTGGATCAAAATTTTAATTTCCTCTTTTTTCGTAAAATCGAAAAACTTTTTTAAATTTTCCAAATTGTCGTGGGTGTCGGCGATGATCGCGATTTTCATAAAACCTTCAATTTCTCAAAAGAATAAAGAGCGCTTTTCAAAACCTTCAAGAAAAACTTTTTCCTCCTTTCGACCATTTTTTTGTTACATTCTCTCGGACTTTGGGTAAAAGAATGAAAGCCAATGAAAAGGGAATTTAATCTAAAAAGGATTTCAAATTTTTTTCTTTTGCTTTTTGGCAAAATTTTATAAAAGTTATTCAAAATTTCTCTTGCTGTTTTTCTTTCTCTCCAGAGCCTTGCCCATAAAAAACAAAGATCGAAAGCAAAGTCTGCGACCTGAGCAGACTCTAAATCGATTATTTTTATTTTTTTATTGAAAAGGATTATGTTCCCGATTTGCAAATCGCCGTGACAAAAATACTTACTTTCCTTTTTCAAAAATTTGAAATGCGTTGACAAAAATGCCTTCAATTTTTTCTCTTCTTCTTTTGAAAATATTTTTTCTTTTCTGATTTCTTTTATTAACTGAAGATATTTTTTAAGGTTGAACTTTTTCAAAAAAGGAAAATTTGAGGTTTTAATTTTTTGGAGCTCATAAAGAGTTTCACAAATTCTTAAAATTTCAGCTCGATTAATTCGCCTTTTTAGTTTTTCTATCTCCTTTTTACTTTCTAAGGGTGATTCTTTAAAATATTCTCTTAAAAGCCACTCAAAATCTTTTTCGATTTTTCCGTCAAAATATTTTGGAAAAAAATCATATCTTTTTTTCATTAAAACCCTTGCCAATTTCACTTCGGTAACCATCCTTTCTTTCTCAAAAGGGGAGTCGTGCAACCTGGCATAAAAAATAAATTTTCTTCCTTTTTTATCTTGGCAAACGCTCGAATACCTATGTTTTCTTCCATAAGTTCTTTTTATAAAATTTTCTGGTGATTCCAAAGGAAAAAGCCCCCTTTTCTTTAAAATCTCATTTATTTTTTTTGCAATTTTTGGAATTAGTCTAACCATTTAATATCCTATAATAAACTCTTTCGTATTCCCTTGCCATCTTTTCTTTTGTGAAATTTTTTTCCACCCATTCTCGACAATCTTCCCTCTTAATGGCTGAAATATTTTCTATTGCCGAAATGAAATCTTCAAAATTTTGTTTTCTTTTTTTGGATGGTTTAATTACAAAACCGGTTGTTTTATCTTTGATGACTTCAGGTACAGAACCTCTTTTGAAAGCAACCACCGGCGTTCCAGAAGCCATCGCCTCAACCATCGTTAAACCAAAAGGTTCTTCCCATTGTAAAGGATATAAAAAGGCAATCGCGTTTTTGTAATAAAAAGAAAGTTTTCTTTGGGAAAGTTCTCCTAAGTATTTGATTTTTCCTTTGTTTAGTTTTTTTTCAACGAATTTTTTGAAAAAATGGTAATCTTCGGCTTGTTTTGGTGGAGGAATTCTACCAGCAAGATAAAGGTTGATTTTTGCTTTCTTTGCAATTTTTATCACCTCCAAAATCCCTTTTCTTTTTGAAAGTTCGCCGACCCAGAGGAAATAATTTTTTGGTTTTTTGTTGAAGGGAAATATTGAAATGTCTATTCCGTTGTAAACGTTTGCCACATAGTTTAAATTTGGTGCCGGTCTTCTTTGGGAAAAAGAAATCGAAACGAGTTTTGCTTTTAATTTTTCGTAAACAAAAATTCTGTCCTCCCTTTCTTGAAAAGGAACGTGCAAAGTATGCAAAATCGGTATTTTTAATTTTCCATAAAGAGTTAAACTCCAGGGTCCTAAATGATCGTGTAAAATATCCAATTTTAATTTCTCTGCCATTTTCGAAATTATTGCCATTTCTAAGGCATAGTAAGGTGAATATTCTTTAATTTTTTTGTCTTTCCATAACGCTCTTTTCACTATCGGAATCAATTGGCAAGAAACTCTTGAATCTCCACTTCCAAAAAGAAAAACCTCGTGTCCTATTTTTTTCAATTCCTGACAAAGCCAAAAAATTATTCTTTCTGTTCCGCCGTATTTTTGGGGTGGAATCGGTAAATTCAAGGGAGAAATTTGTCCAATTCTTAATTTGCGCATATTTTTCCCAATTCTTTAAAAAATTTTTCTTCACCCTTTTCAAAAATTTCTTTTTGTTTTTTTCTCATTTCTGTGATCTTTTTCATATTCAACAAAAGTTCATCTATTTTTCTGGCAATTTTTTTAATTTTTGTTGTTTTCGAAAACATCTCACAAACTCCAGCTCTTCTAAACGGTAAAACTTCCCAAAAATGAAGTTTTGGCATTTCTTTTTTCAACAGTGAAACGTTGCAAATTACCGGAATCTGACAAGAGATTGCTTGAGCCAAAGTTACCATCCCTTGGTGCATAAAAATCAAATCAGCCGCAGACAAGATTTCAAAATATTCTTTTGCCGAAACCCCTTCTTTTTTGACCAACCAATTTTTTTGAAGCTCAGTTTTTGGTCCGATATAGACCGCTTTAATTTTTTTACCTTTTTTGATTAAAAAATCAATCGCTCTGAGGAAGTTTTCGAAAGCCCAATTTCTGTATCCGGCCCCAAAGCCAGAGAAATAACAAAAAATCAGTTTTTCTCCCTTTTTTATCCCTAATTTCATTTTTATCATCTTTCTCTTTTTTTTCTTTGGTGGCAAATAAGAAGGGATAAAGCCTATCGGAATCAGTTTATCTTCGACTTCTTTTTCGATCTTAAAATTTCCTCCAAATTCTTTTAACCCCAATTTAAAAATTTTTTCGGGAAATAAAACAAAGTATTTTTGAGCCCATTTTAAAAAGTCATAGTCAGGATATTCCTTTGAGTTGAAAAGCCAGTTTGAATCGAAACAAAAAACAAACTTCGGTTTTTTAAAAGGGCATTCCCTTTTGAAATTTTTATCCCAAATTTTTGAGTTAAACAAAAGCAGAAATTCGGGTTTTTCTTTTTCGACAATTTTTTTCAAATCTTTTGGCTCTGGGGTTAAAAAAACCTGAAATTCTCTATCGTCTTTCAAAAAAAACAAATTTTTTTCTTGGAGCAAACAAAACAAAACCTTTCCTCCTTTTTTTTTCAAAAATTTAGCCAAAGCTCTCGCCTGGCCCGTCTCCCCAGGACCTCTGGCCACAAAACAAAACTTACAAGATTTCAAAGTAAACCCTTTCATAGTTTTTTACCATTTTTTTGACCGTGAAATTGTTTTCAACCCACCAACGGCAATCTTCCCTTTTAATTTCTTTTATCTTTTCTACCGCTTCGATCAATCCTTCAAAATTTTTCTCCTTTCTTTTATTTAAAAAAGGAACGACAAACCCAGTTTTTCCGTTTTTGATCACTTCTTTTGTCGAACCAAAATCAAAAGCAATCACCGGTGTTCCGCAGGCCATCGATTCTGCCATAATCAACCCAAAGGGTTCTGGCCATTCGATCGGATACAAAGTGGCGATTGCGCCCTGATAAAGTTTGACCAATTTTTTTGGCGAAACTTCTCCCAAATACCTGACCTTTTCGTTTAAGTTTGGCGCGATTTTTTCTTTAAAGTATTCTTTTTTCTCTGGGTCGCACTTCCCGACTAAAAAGAGTTTTAGTTTTTTCTTTTTCGCAACCAAAATTGCGTTTTCCATCCCTTTGTAAGGCTCGACCCTTCCGACCCACAAAAAGTAATCCTTTGCCTTTTTTGAAAACCTAAATAAATTTTCATCGACGCCGTTATAGACAACAAAATTTTTCTTAAAAGAAAAACGACAAAATTCTCTCTGGGCTTTTGATAAAAAAACGGCGTTGATTTTCTCTTTGTATCTTTTGGCTACTTCCAACAAAGGAGTTTTCTTTTCGATTCTTATTGGATTATGAAAAGTGAAAATTGCTGGAATTTTTACAAAATTTAAAAAGAAAAAGGTTTTTGGGCCGGTATGGCAGTGGACGATGTCAAAATTTTTCAAATTTGAAAAGGAAAAAGCAAAATGTTCGAGTTCCAAAAAATAATCAGACCAAGGAATTTTATCTTTTGCCAGGCAGTTTTTTCTCCAAAATTTGAGGCTGGCCGAAGTTTTTGATTCGCCGCAGGAAAAAAGAGTAACTTTGTGACCTAAATTTTTTAAACCCTCGGTTAAATAGTAAACGACCCTTTCGATCCCGCCGTATTTTTTGGGCGGGACAGGATACCAAATAGGGGCTATTTGGGCGATTTTGAGTTTTGCCATTTTTTTATGATTTTTTTGTAAAGTTTTTCATATCTGTTGACCATCCTCTTCAAACCAAAATTTTTTTCCACCCTCGCCCGACAATCTTTTCTTTTAATTTCCCCGATTTTTTTTACCGCCTGGCAAGCTTCTTCAAGATTTTTCACCAAAAAACCGGTTTTTTTATCCTCGACTAATTCTTCCAAAGAACCTTGTTTAAAACCGATGACCGGTGTCCCGCAAGCCATCGCTTCGATGACCACCAAGCCAAAAGGTTCCGGCCTTTTCACCGGAAATAAAAAGGCCTTGGCGTTTTTGAAGAGTTCTATTTTTTTCCTGAAATCGGCTGAACCAACGAACCGGATTTTTTTTCCGTCGATTAGGGGCTTTATCCGAAATTCGAAGTAATCGGCAAACTGAGGCAAGATCGGGCCAGCGATGATCAAATTTTCCCCGGTCAGTTTGGCAATTTCGATGGCTTCGGCCGTTCCTTTGTCTGGCCCGATCCGAGAAAGCCACAAAAGGTAATCTTTTGGTTTTTCGTTGAAGGGATATTTTTCCAAAGGAAGACCGTGATAGATCACCTTGACCACATTTACCCCGGGCGCCTGTTTTTTTTGGTGGCGAGAGATGGCGACGAAATTGATGTTTGGAAACTTTCGATAAAGAGTGATCGCCTCTTCGGTGAGGGGGTGGTGTAAGGTAGTGACGATCGGCGCTTTCAAAAATTTTGAAAAAGGGCAGGTATACCATTCGCAGTGGTCATGGATGATGTCAAAATTTTCTTTTGTTTCCAAAAACTTTTGATACATCAAAGAAAAAACAGCGTGGGGAGCTCTCAAGTTGGCATTCCACAAAGAAGAAGGCCAAACCGGAACCAACTTTGCCTTCGTTTTCGAATCTCCCGTGGCAAAAAGCCAAACTTCGTGCCCCCTCCTTACCAATTCATCACAAAGCCAGGAAATTATCAATTCTGTTCCCCCATAGGTTTTTGGCGGAATAGAAATCCAGGGTGGGGCAAGTTGAGCGATTTTCATGTTGAAAAATTTTCATTTTTATTTTATCATATTTTTGAGATCTATGGAGCTCTCTCCGATCGAAGAAATTAAATCGAGACTGGATATCGTTGAGGTCATCGGTTCTTATTTGAACCTAAAAAAAATGGGTTCAAACTACGTTGCCCTTTGCCCTTTTCATTCAGAGAAAAAACCCTCCTTTTTCGTTTCTCCTCGACTCCAAATTTTTAAATGCTTTGGTTGCGGGCTTTCGGGTGATATTTTTAAATTCGTAATGCTTATCGAAGGGGTTGAGTTTGGAGATGCTTTGAGGATTTTGGCTCAAAGAGCCGGGATTGAGCTGAAAAAAATGAAACCAGAATGGAAAACCGAGAGAAAACGGATGACGGAAATTTGCGAGTTAGCGACGAGGTTTTTTGAAAAACAGTTGGAAGGAAAAACCGGAAAAGAGGTAGTGGAGTATTTATTGAAAAGAAAAATCAGCCAAGAATCGATAAAAAAATGGCGGATTGGTTGGGCCCCACAAAAAAAGGACGCCCTTTTAAAATTTCTTTCTGAGAAAGGCTACAAAAAAGAAGAAGTGAGAAAGGCCGGCCTTGCTTTTCAAAAAGAAAACGGTGAAGAAATCGATTTTTTTCGAGGAAGGATCGTTTTCCCGATTTTCGATTTAAATTCTCAAGTGATTGGTTTTGCCGGAAGGATTTTTAAAACCGAAGAGGGTCCAAAATATCTCAATTCGCCAAACACTATTTTGTACGATAAAAGTAAAGTCCTCTATGGTTTAGATAAGGCCCGGCTTGAGATCAGAAAAAAAGATTTTACCATTTTGGTCGAAGGTTATACCGATACCATTTTGGCCCATCAAGAAGGTTTCGAAAATACCGTTTCCGCTTCGGGCACGGCTTTGACCCCTTACCAACTCAACATCCTCAAACGATATTCGCAAAAAATTTATTTTGTTTTTGATGCCGATTTGGCTGGCGAACTGGCAACCAAAAGGGGAATAGATTTGGCCCAACTAAAAGGTTTCGAGATTAAAGTCGTCCTTTTGCCAGAAGGGATGGATCCGGCCGACCTCCTTGCAAAAAACCCAGAGACGTTTAAAATTTCAATTGAGAAGGCCCTCTCGATTCTTGAGTTTTATTTTCAAACCGCTTTTTCTCGTTTCGACAAAAAGACGATCGAGGGAAAAAAAGCAATCAGCCAGTTTCTTTTACCAGTGATTAAAAGAATCCAAAACGAAATCGAAAAATCGCACTGGCTTTCGGTTTTGGCAAAAGAGCTAAAGGCAAGAGAAGAAGACCTCCGGCATGAGCTGGAAAAGATAAAAACCGAAGAAGAAAAACTTGGGCTTGAGGAAGAAGAGATTTCAAACCTCCCTCAAAAATCACGCCAGGAACTTTTACAAGAACGTTTGTTGTTTTTAATTTTAAAATCACCAGAGAAAATCGAATTTTTAGATGACCTTTCTTTTTTCGATCAGGAGTTTCAGGAAATTTTTTCAAAACTAAAAGAAAACCCGGCAAAAGAAATCAAAGACCTCTCTCCTCAGGCTCAAGAAATCTACAACGAAAATCTATTGAAGAGCGAAATCGAAGAAATCGAGGAGGAAAAAATTTTGCCAGAAATAAAATTTTGTTTAAGAGAGATTAAGGTTTCAAGAATTAAAACGGAACTAAGCCAAATTTCTCAAGAGATTCGAGAGGCGGAAGAAGAGAAAAATTTTGAAAAAGCCAAGGATTTGATCGAAAAGTTTAATCAACTTTCCAAAAAACTAAACCAAGTTTAAAATGAAAAAAACAAAGAAAACAAAAAAAAGAAAAGTTAAAAAAGAGAAGACAAAAAGGGGTAGACCCAAGAAAGTTTTCCTTGAGGACAAACTTCAAGAATTGATAAGACGCGGAAAAGAGCGCGGTTTTGTTACTTTTCCAGAAATCCTCTTTTTCTTTCCCCACGTCGAAAGAGACATTAAAGGGTTGGAAAAACTTTACGATACTTTGGAAAAAGAAGGGATAAAAATCCACGAAGCCAAAGAATTTTTGACTTTAGAAAAGGAAGAAAAAATTACTCCCACGACGACTTTGGACCCAGTCCAGATTTATCTTCGAGAAATCGGCCAGATTCCTCCCCTGACCGCAGAAAGAGAAAGAGAACTGGCAAAGCGAATTGAAAAAGGAGATGAAAAAGCAAAAGAAGAAATGATTGCCGCTAACTTGAGGTTGGTTATTTCCATTGCCAAAAAGTACATCGGAAAATCTCCCAACTTAAGCTTCCAAGACCTGATCCAAGAAGGAAATTTGGGGCTCTTCCGGGCAGTAGAAAAATTTGACTGGCGAAAAGGATACAAGTTTTCCACCTACGCCACCTGGTGGATAAGACAAGCCATCACCCGGGCTTTGGCCGACCAATCGAGAATACCAAGGATTCCCGTCCATATGTGGGAGTTTCTTTCCAAATTCAACAAAGCAAAACGGAGATTGCTTCAAGAATTGGGAAGGGAACCCCTACCTGAAGAAATAGCGGCCGAGATGGGGGTTGAGGTCGATAAAGTTAGAAATTTGATCAAGATTTCTCAGGGAACGGTTTCTTTAGATATGCCGGTCGGCGAAGATGAAGAAGATTCGATCTTGGCCGAATTCATCAAAGACGAAAAAACACCCCTCCCTTCGGTCGAGGCGGCAAGGAGTCTGCTCAGGGAGCGATTGAAAGAAATTCTGAACGACCTTAGCCCAAGAGAAAGAAAAATTCTTTCGATGCGATTTGGCTTGGAAGACGGGATAAGTTATACTTTAGAAGAGGTGGGAAAAGAGTTTGGAGTGACCAGGGAAAGAATAAGACAAATCGAGGTCAAAGCCTTAGAAAAAATCAGACAGCATCGAGGAATGAAAAAACTCGAAGGCTATTAAGCATTCCGGGGTAGCTCAACTGGTAGTAGCGACTGGCTGTTAACCAGTAGGTTGTGGGTTCGAGTCCCACCCCCGGAGCAATATATGAATGAAGAAAATATAAAATATCTTACACACGAAGAATTTGTTAATGAATATAAACAAGGTAATTTAAATTTGTTTATAAACGAGAGATTACAACACGCACTTTATAGTCCTTTCTTTGATAAATTTGAAGTAATAGCTTATGTTTTTTGGGATTATATTTCTATAGCTTTTTTTCTATTAGTGCCTATAATATTATTAATTTTAAAAAGACTATGGATATATATTTTGGGATCTTCCATGCTAGGAATTATAATACATAAAGCGAATCAGAAAAGTTTAGAAGATTTTGTACTAGGAAATATGCTTAAGAATGAAAAATTTTAGAGGGAGATGATATTAGCAGGAATAATTTTAGTTAAAGATAGAGAAAATAATAAGATATTACCTACTCAAGATTTGTCTGAAAAAATAATAAATGAAATAAAAGAAGGAAAAAGATATTAAAAACAAAATTATGTTTGAGAAATAATATAAATTTAGAAATTGATTTAAAAAAACTTATGGTCAATATTTAAAAAGGATCGAGAAATTTTCAACAATAATTCTTTCGACATTATGGAAGTAGCAAAAGCAAGAGTAATTTGCGAAAAGGGTGTATATAGATGCGAATTATCTTTTATTGACAAACCTTCTTTGTATGCTTTGTTTTCGTTGTACACAATTAAGCTCAAATGGGTTTTCCTTACAGAACCTGCGGCTAATTATCTTTTCAAAGAAACCATAGAAGAGGTAATTCAAAAGAACTTTCAGTTTGATTTTGATGAGTTAATGCCTAAGGAAGATATAATTTCATTTTAATGCCTAAGGAAGATATAATTTCATTTTATTCAGAAAGATATCCTAAACTCGAATTTAAGGTCACAATTGAAAGAATAGGAAGTAAATATACCATAATTAACGATTGGTCCCCATCTATTGGGC